>Ga0114930_10004645_pt1 | contig 11527 bp, 16 predicted proteins | sample AnhtaG_FD_87300 | JGI IMG/M metagenome (GOLD analysis project Ga0114930, IMG submission 87300) | Deep subsurface microbial communities from Anholt, Denmark to uncover new lineages of life (NeLLi) - Anholt_01485 metaG | ecosystem: Environmental > Aquatic > Marine > Oceanic > Sediment | place... | reverse complement strand
TTCTGTTCTGGGGACCATTATCTTACTCACCGGGCGGTCGGTAAACTCAAACACCTTGTGTAACATCTCTGCCTCATTACCTTCCATTACCCCTTCAGCCTCACCTATGCTGATAGCTGTACGAAATTCCTCCTCGCTGATGGTCGGCTTGGGAATTTCGCCCTCCCCGACTAATTTGGTGAACGTAATCCCGATGTGGTTCAGGATGTAAACCAGAGGATAGAGGATGGCAGAGATTATTTCTAAAGGTTTAACATATCTCAGAGCTATTCTTTCTCCGTAACGAACTGCCAAGCTCTTAGGAATAAGCTCAGCGAAAACTAAGGTTACTATAGTGATCACGATGGTAGCGATGGCTACTGCCCAGTTCTCATTTCGGATTAGCGACACTGCTATGATTGTGCCCAGAGTGGCTACTGCCGTCTCAAAGAAGTTGATCCCCAAAAGAACTGTAGCGAGAAATTTCTCCGGCTGTTCCACAATCTTGCCCACCCTTTTGGCGGCAGGGTGCCCACTCTGGATCAGATGTTGTAGACGCAGCTTCTGCATACCAATGAAAGCAGTCTCAGCACTGCAGAAAAAAGCGGCACACCCAAGAGAGAGGAAAAACAATATCACAAAGAGGCTGTTAATATTCACACTTAATGCTCACCCTGAGTAAACGACATGTGCAACCGGATTACTACCAGCTTTAGGCGAGGAGATAAAAGCCAAATCAGCGTCGGAAAAGAAAGCTGAGAGAACGAAGAAGACTGGAAAGGCTAACAAAAGCCCCTTACTGGCGGCATCCACCTATTACCACCCCCTAGGTCCCCTTCCCCACCAAATTGACCATCTTGCTACAATTAACTTTGGCTTCAATCTACTTAATATAAGCTATGATAGCATTAACTAGCAAACCTGTCAAAATCCATACTTTTGAACAAACCTCGGCAAGTGATAAACTCTAGTTTTTCCGCTATACTTACGGGGATGGACAAAATGTTACTGGTGGACAAGCCTAAAGGGCTTACCTCCTCCCGAGTAGTGGAGCGGATAAAAAGAAAGTTCAACGTGAAGGTTGGCCATACAGGTACCTTAGACCCCCTAGCTACAGGGCTGTTAGTTATTCTCACCGGCAAGCGCACGAAAAACGCCTCTTTGTTTCTTAAGCTGGACAAGGCTTACGAAGTTAAGGCTGTCCTCGGTATCAAGACAGATACTTTTGACTCTGAAGGAAAAGTCTTGTGGCAAAGCAACAACGAAGTAACTAGAGAGGAATTGGAAGGGGTCTTGAAGGGATTTCATGGTGATATCTGGCAGACCCCTCCATCATTTTCAGCTAAAAAAATGGGCGGGCGAAAAGCTTATCAACTAGCCAGGAAAGGTGTCAGCGTAGATATACCACCTAAAAAGGTAAGCATTTATTCACTGGAGCTCAAGGAGTTCCAATTTCCCTATTTTGTTTTCACTTGCGAGGTGTCTTCTGGATTTTACGTCAGAAGCCTTACTCATGATATCGGAGAAAAACTTGGGGTGGGCGCTACTGTAGTGGAAGTTCGCCGCACCAGAGTGGGTCCTTATCATGTGGAACAGGCTAAAGGACTGGAGGAGATCCTAGGCTATCAGTAGTTGACCATGAGAAACGAATTCTTTCCGGGGGCCCCAGATTTATCCACATGCTACTGGTGAACAACACCAGGTTGAGATCAAAGGTGTGGGTAGTAGATTCGGGCACTAAGACACTGTAACATTTTGGTCGGTCGGGGTTGAAAATAAAAGGGAGGCCTCGCAGAATGCCAGGATAGCTTCAAGTAACCTAATCCTTGGATTAAGGAGGTCTCTCAATCGAAAGCATAGATGAGGACCTGATGAGGCAGAAGGACCAGACCCTTAAGGTAGAATACTTGAAGTGGCATCGAATCCCGATTATATCAGGACCGTTTTTGGTGATGTCAGGACGAAGCGAAGGTCCGAGGAAATTCTAAGGTCCATACCTCCCACAGGTATATCTCATACCTTTACCCACCGTCTTGTGGCTAGAGTTACCGATCCCTATCTTGAAAGGGAGGAAAAGGAGCTAGAAGAGGTGTTTGAAGATGGGGTTATCCCGGAAAGTGAGGGTAGGGTAGTCCCATATCTTTTTATTGAAGCTGATGGAACAAACATTGCCTTGCAGAGGGAAGAGGCAAGACGGACCGAGGTAAAAGCCGGTGTTGCCTACGAGGGGTAGCAAGAGGTAAGTAAAGACCGTCATCGAGTTATCAGGAAGACAGTTTATAGTGGCATTATGGCTGAGGATCGATTTTGGGAAGGTTTCTCCCTGACTCTGGCTACAAAGTATGACCCGTCTCAGGTAAGTAGAGTGATAGCAGGTGGCGATGGTGCCCCCTGGGTCAAAAATGGTGCCGAGTTTCTCGGTGGTATCCCGATATATCAGGACAGATTTCATTTGAGAAGAGCTCTTAACCAGACTCTGTGCAATGGCTTTGCCACGGAGATGTACCAAGCCTGTACCAAGGGTGAGATTGGTAAGGTGGATAGAATATTAATCCAGGCGCAACAAAAGGCACGTGTTAAGGGAGCTAAAGAAGTTGCCCGGCTAGGGGGTTATCTAATGGAAAACTCCTTTGGTTTAAGGGATTATCGTTTGGAGGTAGGTGGTGATGGTCTCAGAGGTTTAGGGGCAATAGAAGACAATGTCAATAAATTAGTAGCTAACAGATGGAGTTGGAGGTTTAACTTGATGGTCATCAGGGATTCTCACCGCCCAATAGTTGACAGTAACGGCGCTATTTTCTCTTTGACAGGGTTATAGCTCTATGGTATAGTATTCAAGGAGTGGCTACTGAGAAAGAGAAGGCAGTCGAATTAGCCATTGAGCAAATTGAAAAGCAATATGGCAAAGGTTCGATTATGAAGCTAGGCGAAGCTCCGCCTAGAGTAGCTGGAGACGCCATTCCCACCGGGGCACTGGCTCTTGACCTGGCTTTAGGAATAGGTGGCATACCGAGAGGGCGAGTTACCGAGATATTTGGTTCTGAGGCTTCAGGTAAAACTACACTCGCCCAGCATATAATTGCTGAAACTCAAAAAACTGGCGGTATTGCTGCATATATTGATGTTGAGCATGCCTTTGACCCCAGATATGCCGCTAACTGCGGTGTCAACCTGCGCGATTTACTTATCTCCCAACCTGATACCGGCGAGCAAGCTCTGGAAATTACTGAAACCCTGATGAGAAGCGGTGCTGTAGATGTAATAGTCATCGACAGTGTAGCCGCCCTGGCGCCCAGAGCTGAGATAGAAGGCGAGATGGGCGATGTCCATGTTGGTTTGCAAGCACGATTGATGTCACAGGCACTGAGAAAATTGAGTGCTGCTATCAGTAAGTCTAAAACAGCGGTTGTTTTTATTAACCAGTTGCGAGAAAAGGTGGGCATTGTTTTCGGTAATCCGGAGGTAACTCCTGGAGGAAGGGCGCTTAAGTTCTATAGTTCGGTGAGGATAGATTTGAGGCGGCGTGATTCCATCAAGCAGGGCACAGAAATGGTAGGCATAAGGGTAAAGGCCAGGGTGGTTAAGAACAAGGTAGCTCCACCATTTCACAGCGCTGAATTTGATATTATGTTTAATCACGGGATAAGCAAAGAGGGGAATTTGGTTGACCTTGGGTTAGCAGCGGGGTTTGTGAAAAAGGCTGGGGCATTCTTTACCTATGGAGATACGAAGCTGGGGCAGGGCAGGGAAAATGCCAAGGATTACCTGAGGCAGCACCCTGAGCTTGCTTCACAACTAGAAAGCGCAATAAGAGCTTCAACAGCTATTCCCGGCTTTTCTCTTGGAGAAGATACAGAAACCTTGTCGCAAGAAGCTTGATGTAATTCGGGAAGAAGCCAGTTGGCAGATAGTAATTCCTTGCAGGACTGCCTCAATGCAGCCCACTATTATCTCAGTTATCGCCCGCGCAGCGAAGCGGAAATCAGGCAGTGGCTTCACCGACGCAGTTTTGCTAATGAAGTGGCAGAGAAAGCAATTGCCAAACTCAGGGAGCAAAACTTGAGCGATGATTTTACCTTCGCCCAATTCTGGACAGATAACCGCTTATCCTTCAGGCCTAAGAGCAAAAGATTGATAAAAAAGGAATTAAGAGATAAAAAAGTAGCCGCAGAAATCATTGAACAGGTGACCAAGGACATAGATGACGAAGAGATTGCTTATAAGCTAGGCTCTAGCCGGATGCCGACCCTTGCCCATTTAGATTATCCAGATTTCCTTCGCCGTCTATCAAATTTTCTTGGATATCGCGGCTTTAGTTACCAGGTTATCCGTGACACAGCAGCTCGCTTGTGGCGGGAGGGAGAAAATAATAAATGATCAACCCACTAAAGATAAAAATACTCCCGCTGCAGCAACCGTGCCAATAACACCCGCGGCATTAGGCCCCATGGCATGCATTAAAAGAAAATTCCTGGGGTTGGCTTGTTGTCCCAAGCTCTGTACCACTCTGGCTGCCATGGGAACAGCTGAAACGCCCGCAGCCCCAATCATAGGGTTTATCTTCGACTTTAAGAACAGATTCATTAGCTTGGCAAAGAGCACACCACCCATGGTAGCGAAGGCAAAGGCCACTACACCTAAACCAAAGATCATTAATGGTTGGGGGAGCAGGAATGATGTAGCCGCGACATAAGCACCCACACAAACACCAAGGAAGACGGTCGCTATATCTATGAATGCCCCAGACATAGTCAGGCCTAACCTATCAGTAACACCGCTCACACGGAGAAGATTGCCGAGCATAAAACAACCGATGATAGGTAGTGCCTCGGGGAGGAGCAGCCCCACAACAACCGTGACCATGATGGGAAAGATTATTTGCTCTGTCTTAGAGACTTCCCGCAGCGTTGGTGTCATGTATATTTTTCTTTCCTCTTTGGTAGTCACCGCCCTGATTATCGGAGGTTGGATTAATGGCACCATAGCCATATAAGTATAAGCAGCTATAGCGGTAGCGCCTAGAAGGCCGGGCGCCAGCTTCGTGGTCAGGTAGACCGTTGTGGGACCATCCGCGCCTCCTATAATTCCTACGCTACAAGCTTCCGGGATATTGAACCCCAGCCCCAAAGCCATAAAGAAAGCAGCATAGACTCCGAACTGAGCTGCAGCTCCCAGGAGAAAGTAAATAGGCCGAGCGATAAGAGGGCCGAAGTCGGTCATCGCTCCTATGCCTATGAACATGAACAGAGGGATTAGCCCCCAACCAAAGCCATATTGAAAGATGCGAGATAGGAATCCGATTGGTCTTCCCCCCTGTTCTATCAGCTCCGGCCAAATAGGTGGTAAGTAATCCACCACTGTTCCATCAGGCATTTGGAACCCCATAACCCCATAACCCAGAGGTATGTTAACCAGAACGATACCAAAGCCTATGGGTACCAGGAGTAGCGGCTCCCATTTCTTAGCTATGCCCAGGTAGATTAAGACGCCGCCGACAACCAGCATTATCAAGTGCTGCCAGGTAAGGAAAGCAAATCCCATTTCTATGCCAAACATGGGCATACCTCCAATTTGCTTGAGCAGGATCCTGTAAGAGCGGTGTTTTTCATCTAATTCCTAGCCTTAGCTGTTTCCGCTTCAGCTGCCGACTTGGCTTTTTCCTGTCTCTTTTTGATTCTTTGAAATACAAATCCCACTAGCCAGGTTACGACAGCGAGAATGATTAATATGAGAAAGACGGCGCCAAAGCCTCTCCCCGCTAGTAAACCAGCCTCACCCCAATTTATTGTCATTGGTACCACAGTACCTACCTCCTCGGACTAAAAAAATCGCTTATTTTAACACAGAAATGAGACAATTATATACTACATTAACCACTGTGGAAAAGAGCTGAGTTGCAAAATTTGCCTCTTCTCTCTAAAATACTTTCCTGCTTAGGCTGGAAGCCAGGTAAACAAAGGGCCATTAGCTCAGTTGGTTAGAGCACGGTCCTGATAAGACCGGGGTCTGTGGTTCGAGTCCACAATGGCCCACTTTTTATTTCCAGTAATGCAGAGTTAGTTTATGATGACTTAATAGCGAGGGGTAAGCAGGTTGAGACTGCTAAGCGGTGGCGTGCCTTAGTCCAGAGGTTTGAAGCCTACTGTGGTATTAAGGATTCGTATAATAGAGCCGATGTTATAAAGTTCATAGCCGACCTTCGCCAAGAGGGTATGAGGCAAAACTCTATCAATGCCAGGTTAAAAGCGCTACGGTTGTTGTGCCAGATTCAAAATTGGGATGGCGGTTTCCCTCGGTTGTCTATGCCAAAGGTCAAGAATAGTGAGGTAAACCGTCCTGCTTTTACTGTGGATGAGGTTATTCATATCATAAGCAAAGCAAGAGAGGTTTGTAGTGAGCGTGAGTTGGGTTTTCTTGCTGCTGCGTCTGTTTATGGTCTGAGGCGTGAAGAAATAGGAACTTTGGAAGTGCGTGATGGCGTTGTCAAAGTGAACGGGGCTAAGGGTAGCGAGTCAACTTTTCAGATAATCCCGGATGCAATCAAGAATTACATGAAGGGTTATCGGGCGTGTAGGGATGTGAGGTATATGACTAGGGTGTTTAAACGTGTTATGAGCAAAGTTGGTTTAGAAGTGAATAGAGGTTATGGCTGGCACTCTATTAGGCGTGCGTTGGCGACTGAGCTTGTTATGCGTAATGTCTCGGCTCTAAATATTCTTAGGTTTATGAGGTGGTCTTATGCTAGCGTACAAGGTGAACTTGGGATGCTGGTCATTTATGCTAGGCATGACCAGGATAAAATAGATAAGAGTATTTTTGAGGTTCATCCGTTCCTATCTATTTGGTCGGGAAGTGCTTAGAGATTGTTTAGTCCGATAAACAGATAAAACGATATTTTAAGAGTGAACTGGTTCTAACATGTCTAATATGTATATTGAGAGTGGTATAATTGAATGAAGGAATGTGATAGCTGTCAAAGTGTAAGGTGGTAGTGAACGTTATGCAAGGAGCAAGTGATGTGAATACGTGTCAGAAATTTTTCAATCATATGCTTTGTAGAGAAGGTAGGTAAATGAGTGAAATAAATGGAATCTTATATCCAGATTCTGGTGAACCGTTAGAAGATGCTTCTATTATACGAAATGCGGTGTACTTTAGCACAGCGGAAAGAGCTTATTCAGCTGAACTGCTGCTGAAAGAGCCTATGAATGTCAATCAGAGAAGAATGGACTTCATGGTTATCAGAGCCTTTGAAGAGTTTATGACATCCACTGAAGATTTGATTGGTTGGCTATTTGTATTACAGGAGTGGAAGCCAGGAAAGGCTGAGAATTCCCTTTTTATCCTGCTAGATAGAATACATGTTGGTAGAGGCATATACCGTGAAGACAATGCGGTAAATCTTCTCACGAAGATAGATGTAGAAGGTTTCAGGAAACTATTCCACATACCGAAAGACGAAGAATTAATATCTTCTGGTATGTCTGAAGAGCTTGTGGATACTGTTAACCGTAGTCTGACTTTCAAGTTAGATGGTTGGTTAAAGATTGCGAAAAGGAGAGCAGAACAAGGTCGTGGTGAAGTCGGAATGTTCAATAAGCTGAAGCATCACATGCTTGCGTTACCTACGAAAGCTAGAGGTAGGAATGAGGTTTGGATGCCTTACTCTGTTAAATTTGACATAGAAAAAAATAAAATAAAATTGGGTGGAGGTTGGCTTGGAGCTAATCTTAACAATATAAGAAGGCTAACAAGTGATGCTATAGTTGCTCAAGCATTATTGCATGATACGCTTGCATTTATACTAATGACTAGGTATAGGGAGAAATATTATGCACCAGATTGGGTAGTTAGAGCTTATAAAACTTACTTTTAAGCTGGTCTTTATGAGGTTAGTATACCCCGTTCTTGTCTAGTCCAGGGTTATTGACAAGCGTTTCTTTGAAGATATAATAACGTAAGATAGGTAACTAGGATGAGAAAAGCAGCAGGTATTATATTGATATTCTGGGGTACAGCTGGTTTCGCACAGGGGTTGGTCGACCTACTGCTTCGGGGGTCATGGGTTACACCATGGGAAGTGGTAATCCTGGTCCTTTTAGTTCTGACTGTTGCGGGTGGAATAAGCGCGATAAGAAAGAGGGCATATTGGTGGGCTATGTCGGGAGCCGGAGTATTGGTGATTGCTGGGATTATATCAGCTGCCTTGCAGTGGCAGTATAGCTGGTTTCTAACACCTGTTATTAGCCATGCCATGCGGGTGTTAATGGCTGCCGCCGCTGGGTGTGCATACGGTATTCCGGGCTTACTGGCCCTGATATTCTTGGCAAAACGAAAAGGCGAATTTCAGTCCTGACTGGATTTTCCATAGAGTTTACCCCGTTCTTGTATAGACTGAGGTTAATGAGAGATATAATTGTGAAGATATGAATGGAATTGTAGTTTTGAGGTCCAGAGAGCGGAAAAAACGGAGTTTGCGGTGTGAACTGGAAGGGGGAAAGTATAGATGGGCTGGTTAATAGGGTTGTAGAGGGCTAAAAAATGTCTGTGAGGGCATTTTGTTGCAAAGAGAGAGGCGGTGGCGGTCGCTTGCGACATGCCACCGGGAGAATGAAGAAAGAGAATGTGGCATCAGTTCTGGAAGTGATTAAGGCTAAGGCGGTGGCGGTAGCATCCGCCTGCCTCTATCTCAGTTGTTTGGTCCGGTCCTTATAACATACTATATATAGTATGTTACAAATCTTGACTATTACCCCAGATTGGGAGAAAACGGATTGTGAGGATTCTCGATTATTGAGACATTATCGGATGGTCCACTAGATTTGATTTTACAGCTGTTAGAGGACACAATGAAATGAAGAGGAAACAAGATGGAATCTAATGGTGGTAGAAGGCGAAGGCTACTTACCGCTGGCGGAATTTTATGCATAGTAGGGGGAGCATTTGCAGTTATCTCTGTAGTATTAGCGGTGGATATACTAATATCTAATATAGAGAGTCTCAGTTTGGATGGGGTGCTTCGTTATAACCACGCATGCGCTATTCGGTCGATTATTGTGGCAACGTCCGTTTTTGCTTTAGGCATAGTCACCATTGTAGGTGGCGTATCGGCTATGAGAAGGAAAAAGTTTGGCCTGTCTTTAGCGGGGGCTATTTGTTTCGCGCTAACGCCACCAGTAGCTTTTAGCGAGTCTTTTAGCGCGTCTTTTTTTAGCAAGTCTTTTGTTTGGGTCTGGGGATGGATGATTATGGGAATACTCGCAGTTATTTTTGTTGTATTGGGAAAGAGGGAATTTAGGGCGAAGACATGAGTGGTATCTGAAGTTTTAAGTGCGGTATCGGAAGATAAAAGTGAGTTTGATTTTGAGGCTGTTAGGGATTAGGATAAAATGAGGAGGAAAGAAAATGGCATCTAGTAGTAGGAGCGGGTTGCTTACTACTGGTGGAATATTAAGCATAGTAGGTGGGGCATCTGAGGCAACTGGTGCAGTAATAATGGTGTGTTTAACAATAGCTACTAGAGAGCTGCTCACACGGGTGTCTCCTTATCCCTACCCTGGCATTATTTGGCCGATTAGTGCGGGAGTGTTCATTTTTGCTCTGGGTATAGTCGCCATAATAGGTGGCGTCTCGGCTATGAGAGGGGAAAAATTTGGCCTGTCTTTAGCCGGGGCCATTTGCTGCGCGCTGCCGTCAGTCATTAATGGAATCATGAACTTATTTGGCCTATCTTTAGCAGGGTTTATTTGGGTCCTGCCAGGGCTGATTTTGGGGATACCGGCAATTATTTTTATATCCCTGTCAAAGAAAGAATTTGAGGCACTTAGAGGTTGATATAAAATGAGGAGGAAAGAAGATGGCATCTAGTGGTAGTAATAGGAGCGAGTTGCTTACAGCTGGCGGAATATTAAGCATAGTAGGGGGAGCACTTGAGATGATTTTTGGGGCAGTAGTGACGGCTTTAACGATGAGCGATGTTATTCCGGTCGTGTTTGAGCCATGGAGGTTAGGCCATCTGTTTAAAATTGAAATAGATATCATGTCATCGTTTACTTATCTGGGAGTGCCTTTTCTAGTTTTGGGCATAATAGCCGTAGTAGGTGGCATATCAGCCCTAAGAAGGGAAAGTTTTGCCCTGTCCTTAGCCGGGGCTATCTGTGCTCTTCCTTCAGCGATTTTGGGAATGCTGGCAGTTATTTTTGTCGCCCTGGGAAAGAGTGAATTTGGTGCGGAGAGAAAAGAAATGGCATCTAATGGTAATGGCAGGGGGAAGTTACTTACCGCTGGCGGAATCTTAAGCATCGTAGGGGGGATGTCTCAGATAATTTGTAGTGGATGGATGATAATGGATTTTGTGTTCCCATACTTAACTAACTGGAGGCTGATAAATGCGTTGTTTCTGCCTGGCCTTCCATTGGAGTGGGCGCGAGATGTTTTGTGGGGCCCCAGCTTTGGGTTTTTTCCCATTACTGAGTTGCCGATTCAGTGGGCGATTATTGGAGGATGTCTTGGTGTTTTGGGTATAGTGGCTGTAGTGGGTGGTGTCTCAGCGACAAGAAGAAAAAGCGTTGGCTTATGGTTGACCGGGGCCATATGCGCCCTGCCATCAGTGTTTGTAGGAATACTGGCAGTTATCTTTGTCGCCCTGGGAAAGAGAGAATTTGGGGCGAAGGTGTGAGTAGTATATGAAGTTTTTGATTAATAAGCGTGTAGGAGAATTTATGAGAGATTTTGGTTGTAGTATTAACAGGCTTGTCCCGGTTCTGATAAGACCGGGGTCTGTGGTTCGAGTCCACTAAGCCCCACTTCTCACTTGCAAGATTTAGCAAATTAGGGCACATTTAAATTACGCTATTGACAAACTAAAGGACAAGGTTTATATTTTAAATAATTAAATATAGGGAAAGGCTGAGAACAGGACTAGTACAGCTTAAGGCGGAATTCAGAGAGTCGGGTAAGGTGTGAGCCGATATTTGCGCGAGGGTGGAATGGACCTGGGAGCCGCAAACCGAAAGGTTAACACCCAGTAGGCTTTGCCGCAGGGGCAGCGTTATCAAAGTCCAGGGTATCGCCAAATTGGGCCGTACCTGAAAAGAGATGGCCGAAAAGGCCGAAAAAGGGTGGCACCGCGAAGGTTAAATCTCTCGCCCCTTGGCGAGAGGTTTTTTTATTGTGAGGTGATATGTATTATCCAACACTGGAAGAGGTTCGCCAACTGAAGAAGCATGGCAATTTGGTACCAGTTTGCCGTGACATTCAGGCTGACCTGGAGACGCCGGTATCCGCTTACCTTAAGATAGCCCGCGGCAATTACTCTTTCCTTCTAGAAAGTGTTGAGGGTGGTGAGCGACTGGCACGCTATAGCTTCATTGGCACCGAGCCCTCCCTCGTCTTAAGGACAGGAAATGATAATCCCGTTGACCCATTGAATCTGGTGGAAAAGGAGTTCGCTCGACTTCGTCCCGTGTCCATTGCCGACCTTCCCCGATTCCACGGTGGCATGGTTGGCTACTTGAGCTACGAGGTTGCCCGCCACTTTGAGAGACTG
>Ga0114930_10004644_pt1 | contig 11528 bp, 9 predicted proteins | sample AnhtaG_FD_87300 | JGI IMG/M metagenome (GOLD analysis project Ga0114930, IMG submission 87300) | Deep subsurface microbial communities from Anholt, Denmark to uncover new lineages of life (NeLLi) - Anholt_01485 metaG | ecosystem: Environmental > Aquatic > Marine > Oceanic > Sediment | place... | reverse complement strand
TACGCCGAGGCGGGCGCCGACATGGTGTGTACGAACAGCTTCGGGGGCTCGCGCCTGAAGCTCGAGCACTACGGTCTTGGCGAGCGGGCCGCGGCGCTGAATGAGGCCGCGGCCGCCATCAGCCGCGAGGCGGTCGGGGCCGATGGTCACGTGTTCGCCTCGATAGGCCCGACGGGCAAGATCCTCATGACGGGCGACGTCACCGAAGAGCAGATGTACGAGGCCTTCAAAGAGCAGGCCGTGGCCCTCGAGAACGGCGGGGCCGACGCGTGCATCGTCGAGACCATGGCCGCCATCGACGAAGCGACCCTGGCCATCCGCGCCGCTAAGGAGAACACCCGCCTCGAGATCCTCTGTACGTTCACCTACAACCAGATCGGCCCGGACGAATACCGCACGATAATGGGCGTCTCCCCGAGCGAGATGGCCGCGGCCACGCTCGAGGCCGGCGCGGACGTCATCGGCACGAACTGCGGCATGGGCTCCGAGGGCATGGTGGGCATTGTGGCACAGCTTCACGCTGCCGCGCCCGGCGTGCCCATCATGGTCCAGCCTAACGCCGGCCTGCCCGTGCAGGTCGATGGCGTCGACACCTTTCCCGAAACGCCCGAGGACATGGCGGCGCGCGTTCCGGACTTCATCGCGGCCGGCGCGAGGATCGTCGGCGGCTGCTGCGGCACGACCCCGGATCACGTCCGCGCCATCGCCCGGGCCGCTCGAGGAGACGGCTGACCCGCCTCCGGCAGCGGGTCCCGCCGCGGCTACTTGAAGCGCTGTCGCTTCGGATAGAGCGCATCGACAGAGGTACGCCGGCGCTGCTCGTCTACCCTCGTCGTCACATTGTCCACCGGCTTGGCGGCCTTTGACTCGTACGTGTCCTGCTCGAGTCCCGCGGCCAATTCGTCTGCGGCCTCGGCGATTTTTTCGCCGAGGTCGAGCCGGCACTCGAGGCACAGGTCGGAACCGGGCTGCGCGGGCGCCTTGCCGCAGCGCAGACACGGCACCTGCAAGTCGGCGGCCCCATCGAGCACACGCGTGTTCTTGAGGATCCGCCTCACGACGGGGATCGCGAGGCCCGTGGCGTCGGCGATGCCTTCGAGGGTGGTCTGGCGGCCCCGGTTCATCGCGTCTTCGACCAGCGACACGAACTCCGCGCGCTGGGCCGTGCACGCGCTGCACCACCTGCTGCCGGGCAGCGGCACAAAGGGCTTGCCGCATCGCGGGCACGTTGCGATCTCAGGGGGCTTGTCCACGAATGGCCTCCGCGATCTCGTCCACCCGGCGGCGCAGGTCCTCGAGGCTGCCTTCGTTCTCGATGACCCAGTCGGCCAGCGGGGCCTTGGTCTCCGGCGGCGTCTGTGCGGCCATGCGCCTTCGGGCTTCCGCCGCGTCCATGTCGCGCGCCGCCAGTATCCGGGCCAGGCGCAGGTGCTCGCGGCACGTGACCAGGATCAACCCGTCCAGCCACGGGTCCCGTTGGCCCCCTTCCGCCATGATCGTGGCCTCGATGATGACGGCCTTATGCCCTTCCTGGGCCAGCGCCGCGCACTGCTTCGCGATACGCCCTATGATGGCCGGATGCGTGATGGCGTTGAGCTTGCCCACCGATGCCGCGTCCGCAAACGCGACCGCGGCCAGCTTCATACGGTCGATGGCGCCGCCCGACACGACGTCCTCGCCGAAGGCCGCGATCACGGCGTCGAACGCCTCGGCGCCGGGCCCGAGCACCTCATGCCCCACCTTGTCCGCATCGATGACGGGGATACCGAGCTCGACGAAGCGCCGCGCGGCCTCCGACTTCCCGCTCCCAATCCCCCCTGTCAAACCAACAATACGCACGGCGCTAAGCCTCCGAAAACAGCGCAGGAGAAACCACGCGCAACGGGTCCCCGCCCCGCGACTCCCAGACGACAAATCGAAAATCGAAAATCGAAAATCGAAAATCACTGTCAAGCCCGTCCACGTCGCACACGATGAACGCGACCCGGTGCAGGCGATTCTCGATGCTGTCTGGGGCCATGTCTGATTCCACGGGGGCCTGCTTCATGCCGCCTCGGGCACCAGGGCTTCAAGAAACTCGACGAACGGCCTGAAGCACTGTGTACACAAGTCCGCGATGGTTGCGTAACTGGCGGAGCCCAGGATCAGAGGCGCGTCCACCGTGGCCTGGTACCGTTGGCCATGCTGTGCGAACAACTCCTCCACCACACGCTTCGGTGGGCGCTCGTGGTCCTGGTCTTCCACGGGGACCCTCCATGAGCGTTTCAGGGATCGAGCCGCCAATCGTCTTCCGAGCGCGGTCTCGGCCGCAAGCAACAGAGCCTCGAGGTCGTGCTTGAAGCAGAAGACCCGAAACCGCTTGCGGACCCGCTCATCGACCTCCTTGCTCTTGGTTTGGAGGGCCTCCTCGAAACGCCGCGCGAGCTCGCCGGTCAACTGCTCCGGCGTCTCATGAGGAAATGCCTCGTTCGGCGGATAGAGATCCGGCAGCGCAACAACGATAGACGACGGAGGATGCAAGAGGATATTCGCGGCCCTCTTGGGGATCTTCGTCAGCAGCGCGCCTTTGCCGTTCATGTCGATGAATCGAATGGCGACGCCTTCCTGACGTTTTTTTTCCAGCAAGGGCTTCAGGAGCGCCTCCATGGCTAACCGGTCGGATCGCCCCTCGACGTAGACGAGAACTCTCACACGAGGTTCTCCATCTCGTCGGTCCGGTGCATCGCCTCGATCTCCTCGGGGCCGAAGTCCTCTAGGTTGGCCTTCAGCACCTCGGAGTCGGCGGGCTTGAGGTACTTCACGTCGCCGTCCTCTTTCTTCATCACGGCGATGCGGGAGAGGTCGAACTGGGTGAGGAAGTAGGAGGCGTGGGTTGCCAATAGGAACTGCGTGCGCTCGCACGCCTTCTCGAACAACGCCGCCAACACCGGCAAGGTCCTCGGGTGGACGCCCTGATCCGGCTCGTCAATGCAGATCAGCGGCGAGGGCTTCGGGTGTAGGCACAGCACCAGCCAACTGAGGAGGCGCAAGACGCCGTCAGAGACGTCGGCGATGGTCAGGCCCGAGTCCACGTCCTCTTCTTCCCAAAACGCGATGGCCTCCCCCGGTCCGCCGCGGGCTTTCACCGTGAGAGCAGTGAGCCCCGGAACCAGCGTGCGGAGGTGGTGCTCCAGTTCCTCGAAGATGGGGGCATGCTCCGTCATCAAGTAGAACAGCACCGAACTCAGGTTCCCGGCATCCTCGTTCAGCGTCGGCGCCTGCTCGATGGGGACCGGCCTGCGGACCTTGTCGTTGGCGATGTTGAATGCGCTGTAGAAGCGCCAGTTGCTGATGCACTCGCGGAGGCGGTACAGCGTGGGCAGCGCTGGGTTGTTCATCGTGCCAAGAGCAAGCTGGTCTGGGCGATCCACCGCGATTTTCTGTCGCCCGTCCCCGCCAATCTCCAGGGCAGATCCCTGACCACGCTCCGCCTCAAGAGCCCACCCTCTGAACGGACTAAGCGGTTCGAGCCGCTGGTCGACCCGCACACTTTCGCGGAGTACATAAGGGCGACCGGCCGGCCCTGTGACTTCACCGGAGTACGTGCAGTGGGTTTCTGCATCCAGAAAGACACTCGCCACCCAGCGTATCGTCTCGTCGCCTGGCACATGGAAAGGCTGTTGCCCCACGGAGCCAGGTACGATCGCGGGCGGGATTTCCTGCCGCATGCCGTCGCGCAGGAACCGGAGGAACTCGAAGAGGCTCGACTTCCCGGCGGCGTTCGCGCCGACGATGACTTCGAGTGGGCCGAACGAGGCCCCGAAGTCCTTGAAGGGGCGGTAGCCCTTGATCCTGATGTGCGTTAGCTGTCTTTCCGGTGGCATCGTAGTCTCCGCAGGGTCACAGATACACGGACCGTCTGGTCCCGCGTAAGAATACCTCGACTGGAAGTCATTGGCAAATGTCCGTGGAGGCGGCTGTGGTTTGGGCGTCGCTTGTGAGCACGAGCAGGGCGGTCCCGGGCATCGGGTACGTCCTCGATGGCAATGGCATCAGCAGACACGAGGCCAAGAGCCAGACCCGCGCGGCGGACAACCCTGGTTGGACGTCGGCCTGCGCTACGGCACGTCGAATAGGGCGCCCTGGCGTTGGCCGGGTTGGGGCGGCGCGTTCCAGGATTCGAGGAGCGCCGTAGCGTTAAGGCGGTCGTGGGAGTCCAGGAGATCGACGACGCCGGACGAGGCCAGGAGTTCCGGGCCGGGACCGTGGCCTTGGGGGGAGTACACGAGGACGCGTTTGCCTTGGGCGAGGGCGGCGCGGGCGGTCCGAATGCTGCCGCCGGTCTTCCTTGGCTCGATGACGCAGAGAACGCGGGCCAGGGCCGCGATGGTGGCGTTACGGGTGACCGCGGCGTGGACGGTCCAGGGGGCGTCTGGAACAAACTCGCTGATAATGGCGGCCCGGCCTTGGGCGAGGGCTTGGCGGATGGGCCCTGGTATGCGGTAGGTCAACAGGCCCTGGGGGAGAACGATGACGGTCTTGCCGCCTTGGGCCAGGGCGGCGAGGTGGGCGGTCCGGTCAACGCCGCGGGCGCCGCCGCTCACGACGGGCACGCCGTGGCCCACGAAGAACTCGGCGCAGGACGCCGCCAATTGCCGCCCGCGCTCGGACGGTTTGCGGGCGCCGACGAGGCCCGCGAGCGCGCCGTGCAGCAGTCCGTCGTCGCCGAGGACGAATAGGACGGGCGGGGCATGCGAGCCAAGGCTAACGTTGAGCTGGGTCGGGTAGCCGGCATCGGGCGCAAGGAGGGCCTGGCCGCCGCGCTCGAGCACGCGGTGGACCAGGTCGCTGGCCAGGCGCCTCTGGGGTTCGCCGCAACGGGCGAGGACGGCCGCTACGTCTTGGAGGCCCGGCGGCAATGCACCGAGCAAACGGCGTGTGCTGAGTGTCAGCAACGTTTGGAGCGGGACACGGGCCGCCAGGGCCGCGGCGACGGCGCGGTGGACGGATACGGGCCCGGCGCCGGGGGTCAACAGGAGGGCGAGCACGGCGGCCTGCGCGGACCCGGGTGGTGCTTCGTTTCGGGCTGTCTGGCGTGATACCATTTCCCATGATAGAGACGTATGCCGCGCCGGTTTTCGTGCAGGCCGCGCCGGTTTTTCTGAGCGAGGGAGGCAGATATTCCCATTGAAGGCGTTTCCGGAGGGTTTTCTGTGGGGGGCGGCCACATCGGCGTATCCAACGGAAGGAGGGGGCTTTGACAGCGACTGGTGGCGCTGGGAGCAACGTCCTGGCCGAATCCGGGACGGGAGCAGCGCGAAGTTCGCCGCGGGCCTTTACGGGCGTTTTGAGGACGATCTGGACCTGATGCGCAAGCTGGGGTACCGCGCCTACCTGTTCTCGCTCGAATGGAGCCGTATCCAGCCGGCCCGTGGCCGATTCGACGAGAGCGCCATTGAGCACTATCATGCCGTGTTCGATGGGCTGGCCTCGCGCGGCATCGAGCCGGTGTGTGTGCTGCACCACGTGACCCTCCCGGCGTGGCTGGCGGACCGCGGAGGGTGGGCGCATTCCAGAGCGGCGAGGCTGTTCGGCCAGTACGCGGAACGGGTGGCAGCGGAATACGGTGGGAAATGCCGCTGGTGGATTCCCATACTCGAGCCCATGCACGGGCTGAACATGGCGTATGTCGAACGGATCTGGCCGCAGGCGTCGGCCAACCTGCTGCGGGCCGCGCGCGCGTTGCGGAACCTGGTCCGCGCGTATGGCAGGGCCTACCAAGCGCTGCGCGCGCATCGGCCAGAGGCGATGGTGGGCGTGAGCGTGCGGGGGCGGGTGTTCGCGCCGCTGGACGCGGGCAGCGCGTGGGACCTGCGCACGGCCCGGCGCGAGCAGCGGCGGTGCAATCACTGGTTCGCCGAGGCGGTCCAGCGAGGAGGTCTGCTCCCCTGGGGACGGCGACGAAGCGGCGGTGGGGCGGCGTTCGATTTTCTGGCGCTTTCCTATTACGGGTCGGAGCGGGTCCGCTTTAGCGCCGTGAAGCCGTTTCGGCTGTTCAGTCAACCGGTGGACCCCGAGGGGCAGGCGTTGCGGCACGCCGAGCCGGCGCCGGATCCCCGAGGGTTCGAGTCGCTCATTGGTGAGATGGGATCGTATGGCGTCCCAATCTTGATCGCCGGAAACGGGGTCGCTGCGGATGATGATGGGGCGCGCTGCCGGTTCTTGCTGGACCATGTTGCGACGGTGCAGCGGTGCCTGGAGAAGGGGGCCGACGTCCGGGGCTACTTTCACTACGCCTTGCTGGACGGTTTTGAGTGGACGAAGGGGCTGAGCGCGCGTTACGGGCTGATCCACGTGGACCAGGCGAGCCAGGCGCGCACGCCCAACCCCAGCGCGTATCTGTATAAGGACATCTGTGAAAGCAACGGCTTGCGTGCGGGCGTGCTCGCGCGGTTCTGCCCGGGATGGCGCGCGCCCGGAGACGCGACGGAGGCTGTGGCCCCATGAGCCTCATTGTGGCCTTTGACGGCGGTACGACGCAGACGCGCGCGGGGTTGTACACGGCCGACCGTGAGTTGCTGGCGGAAGCTACGGGACCGGCCGCGAATCCGGTCGAGTACGGTGTGGGCTCGTGCGTGGGCACGCTGGTCTCGTTGGCGCGCAGAGTGGGCTGGGGGCCGCCCGGGGTGGTTGTTGGCGGGATCTCGGGCGTCGCACGGGCACGGCTGCGGGGCCAAGTGGCCGTGGGGCTGGCGCGCGCTTTGGGGGCGGGTCGGGTCCTGATTGCGGACGATCTGCACCCGGTGCTTGGGGCGAATGCGGGCGATGAAGCGGCGGTGCTGGCTATCGCGGGGACGGGTTCGAGCGTGCTGGCCCAAGCGGCGCATGGGGCGTGGGTGCTTGTGGGGGGACGAGGCCGGCTGTTCGGCGATGAGGGCAGCGCCTTCCAGGTGGCCGCGACGGCGTTGCGGGCGGCGGCGCAGGCGTTGGATGGCCTGGGGCCTGCCACGATGCTCGTGAAGGAGTTGCCGGAGGCGGCCGGGGTCGAGGACTTCTCGATGCTGGTGGCTTGGGGGGCCTCGGCCAAGAAGCAGGACGTGGCCGGGCTGGCAGAGACGGTGGACGCGGCGGCGGCGGCGGGCGACGCCGTGGCCAGAGGCTGCATCGAGGAGCAGGCGGCGTGTCTGGCCGCGCAGACGGTGGCGGCTGCGAGGCGGCTGGGGCTGCCCGAGACGGCGGCGGTGTTCATGCAGGGCGGTCTGGCTGAGGGGTCCGAGCTATTCCGCGCGGCCTATGAATCGGCGCTGGCAATAGAGGGCTTTCGCGCCAAGCCGCGCGTCCCGCCCTTGCGTGGACATCGGGCCGTCCTCGAGCTGGCCTTCACGGAGGGTGCGGCGCCGGATTGGGTCTCGATTTGCGCCGGGGAGGCGGCCGGAGACGACCTCGCGATGACGGAGGAGGCGGTCCGCGATGGTCCGCCGCTGGACCGGCTGGCTGCGCTCGAGATCGTGAGACGGATGAGCACGGAGGACGCGCGGGTTGCCGGGATTGTGGCGGCCCAGGCCGAATCCATCGCGGGGGCCGTCGAGGCCGTCGCGCAAGCCCTGGCCGCGGGCGGCCGGCTCATCTACGTGGGCGCCGGTACCAGCGGGCGGCTGGGCGTGCTGGACGCCGCTGAGTGTCCACCGACCTTCGGCGTGTCGTCGGACACGGTGCTGGCCCTCATTGCGGGCGGGGAACGGGCCCTGTCGGCCAGCGTGGAAGGGGCTGAGGACGACGTGGGCGCGGCGGTGCGCGACCTGGGAGGCGTGAGGCCGGCCGTTGGTTCGCGGGACGTGGTGGTTGGGATCAGCGCGTCGGGCCGGACGCCCTATGTGTTGACGGCGCTCGAGGCGGCGAAGGCGGCCGGGGCCAAGACCGTTTTGGTGTGCTGCAATCCGGTTGCGGAGGCCGTTGCCGACGTGGTGATTGCCGCGGTGACGGGGGCGGAGGTGGTGGCGGGCTCGACGCGGCTCAAGGCAGGCACGGCCACGAAGCTGGTGCTGAACATGATCTCGACGGGCGCCATGGCGCTGGCCGGCCGGGTCTACGAGGGGTACATGGTGGGCATGACGCCGGTCAACGCGAAACTGCGCCGAAGGGCCGCGCGGGCGGTTGCCGCGCTGGCGGGGCTGCCGCTCGAAGAGGCGGCGGGGACGCTTGACAAGGCCGGCGGCCGAATTCCCGTGGCCGTGTTGATGGGCCGGGAAGGTATCGAGGCCGACGTCGCGGCGGCGCGTTTGGCCCGGGCCGGAGGCCGCCTACGTGGGGCGCTCGAGAGCAAGTGAGCGGCGCAGCCTGCCAACAAGAAAACAGTCGTATTCGCACGCCTGTTGGGTTTATAATAGGGGGTGTAGGCCGCACTGCAAGGGGTTGCCGTTCAGACAGGGTGTGGTGTTCGTTGCAGAGCGACCGAGTTTGTGCCATGGTTGGGCGGTCATTTCGTCCGCGCAGCAATCGTGAGGCTGGGCTACATGGACCTGGACGCACTGCGAGAGAAGCCGGCGCGTTTCATCGTCGGGCTGATGTCGGGCACGTCGTGCGATGGCGTTGACGCGGCACTGGTGCGGGTGAAGGGTACCGGCGCCGACATGCACATGAAGTTCATCCGCTTTGCCACGTTGCCGTATCCTCAGGTGTTGCGGAACCGGTTGATGGCTACCCACTTCAACGCACGCGAGATCTGCTTGCTGAACTTCGAGTTGGGGGAGCAGTTCGCCCAAGCGGCGCGCGCCGTCATGGACGAGGCGCAGGAAGTCGAGGAGCCGGTCGATTTTGTGGCGTCTCACGGGCACACCATCGCCCATATCCCGCCACGTTCGGGCGGCGCGCTCGGGACGCTTCAGATAGGCGAGCCGGCCGTGATCGCGGAGCGCACGGGCCTGCCGGTTGTGTCGGACTTTCGGACGCGCGACATGGCCGCGGGCGGCCAGGGCGCGCCGCTGGCGCCCTACGCGGACTGGGTGCTGTTCCATCGCCTCGAGCGCACGGTGGTGTGCCTCAACATCGGGGGCATCGCGAATTTCACGGTGGTGACGCCGGACTTCGCGGACGTGTTCGCGTTCGATATCGGGCCGGGCAACATGGCGATCGACGGGGCGGTGCAACTGCTGACTCGGGGCATGCAGCAAATGGATGAAGACGGCGTGCTGGCCGCGAAGGGCACGGTGATCCCCGAGTTCCTCGACTACCTGCTGTCGCACAAGTTCTTCAAGCGTCGGCCGCCCAAGAGCACGGGACGGGAGGAGTTCGGGGCTGAGGTGTACCTGCGGGACGCCCTCGCGACGAGGAAGGACCAGCACTCGGTGGAAGACCTGGTGGCCACGGTGACGGCGTCCGTGGGTTACGGCATCGTGGGTGCGTTCAATGGGTTTGTCAAGAAGCGTTCGGCCGCGACGCACGTGATCGTGAGCGGCGGCGGCGCGTACAACAAGACGCTGCTGCGCTGGATTCGCAAGGGGTTGCCCGACGTGGTAGTGAACACGAGCGACGAGTACGGGCTGCCGTCGAACGTGCGCGAGGCGGTGGCGTTCGCGATCCTTGGCAATGAGACGATCTTCGGCACGCCCGCGAACGTGCTGCAGGCCACCGGCGCCACGCGCCCCGTGGTGCTGGGCAAGATCACGCCGAACTAAGGCCCCCCACGAAAGCCCGTTGGCGCTGCTTCTGCATGCCGGCCGCCGCGCATGTCTCACTCCCTCCGTGTCCTCCGTGTCATTGCGAGCGAAGCGAAGCAATCTCCACCAAAGCCCGTTGACACTGCTGTTGCATGCCGGAGGCCTTGCCTGTAGGCGGCCCCACTGCCCCACCACCACGATGCCCTGTGGCCCGTGGACCCCGCGGATTGGGCCTTCGCACGGCAAACGCAGCCCGCAGGCCGAACACCGGCACGGGGCCGGCATGAAGAAACCGGGCCGCCGATGCCTTGGGCATCGGCGGCCCGGTGATTAGCCGCCGGGGATGACCCCGGAGGATTCAGGGGCTACTTCTTCCTCCTGCGGACGACCAGGAGCCCGCCCAGGGCGAACGCGCCGGCCAACAGACCCAGCGCCGCCAGGCCGGCCACGGGCACGGGGCTCGCGACGTTCAACTGAGCGCTGTCCGAAGTCAACACATTGGTGTTGTCGTCGCTGACGGTCACGCTGTATACGCCCGTGTCCTCCTTGACAACCGAGCTCAACTCGTAGTCCGAGGAGTCCGGGCCCACGTCGAGGCCGTCCTTGTGCCACTGGTAGCTGAGCGGCAGGAAGCCGCCTGTGGTCTCGACCCAGAAGGTGTGGGTCGGGCCGGGCTCGTAGTCGCCGCCGATCGGATCCTGGGTGATGTCCAGGAGTTCGGCCACGGCGAGGGCGCCGGTGTCGGACGGGTACAACCCGCGCAGGTCGGTGACCTCGCACCAGTAGTCGCCGGCGTCGGCCATGGCCACGGGGTCGATGGTTAGGCCGGGGTTCGTGGCGCCGTCAATCGAGCCGGCTGCCTTGGATCCGTCGTCGAACCACCACTGGTAGTTGACGGGCGGCAGACCGCCTTCGATGGCCACGAGGAACTCTGCGACTTCGCCGACGTAGCGCTTGAGGTCGCCGGGCTGCTGCGTGAAGCTCAGCGCGGCGCCGACAATGATGGTTACCGGAACGGAGGTGTCGTCGCCCGCGCTGTTCCACACGTAGCAGGTGTAGTCACCCTCGTCGACCTGCCGGATCGCGGCGATGGTCAATGTGGCCTCCTCCGAGCCGCTGATGCCGCTCGGCGTGCCGTCGGTAACGGCCACCGGGCCACCGCCGCCGCCGTCGTCGAAGTACCACTGGTAGTAGATCGGCTCGGTGCCTTGCGACAACTGGACCGTGAGCGTGGCCGGGTCGCCGACGGGCACCTCGCCGCTGGGCGGATTGACCAGCACGCCGGAGATGATCGGCGGGTCGTTGACCGACAGGGTGGCCTCGTTAGAGGTAATCGTCCCCTCGAGGCCGGTGACGAGGCAACGGAAGGCGCCTTCATCGCTCTCCTGAGCAGAGCCGATGGTGTAGGTGCTGATGAAGCCAAGACCAGCGGTGGCGCCCGGGATATCGACCCCATCCTTCTGCCACTGATACGTGACCGGCTCGGTGCTTTCGGGATGGACCTGCACCGTGAAGGCGGCCGGGTTATCCGGGTCGACCGTGATCGAGACCGGATGCTGAATGATGGCCGGGTCACCCACCTCGAGGTAGACGAAGTCGGATCCAAGGGACGGAGGTGAGTCCTCGCCCGTGACCAGACACGTCAGGGCGTTGGCCGGGATGCTGTCCGGGGTGCGCTCATCCTGCTCCTGGCAGTTAAAGATGTCGAGCGTGTCGGTGCCCGTGCCGCTGTAGGTCGAGCCCCAAGGCGTGGTGAGGTCGGTCAGGGCGGCCTTGGACAGGTCGTACCACTGGAAGGTGACGGGCGGGGTGCCGGTCGCGTCCAGGAAGAACTGCGCGTCGTCGCCGGGCATTACGATCTCGCTCTGCGGCTGTGCGTGGATGGCCGGGTCT
>Ga0114930_10004643_pt1 | contig 11528 bp, 8 predicted proteins | sample AnhtaG_FD_87300 | JGI IMG/M metagenome (GOLD analysis project Ga0114930, IMG submission 87300) | Deep subsurface microbial communities from Anholt, Denmark to uncover new lineages of life (NeLLi) - Anholt_01485 metaG | ecosystem: Environmental > Aquatic > Marine > Oceanic > Sediment | place... | reverse complement strand
TAATTGGTGAGTGGTGAGAAGTTAATAAGACCGAAGACTCAAGACCTCAGACGCAAGACTAATGGTGAGTAGTTAATTGGTGAGTGGTGAGAAGTTAATAAGACCGAAGACTCAAGACCTCCATACCATTACTCCCAAAAACGTTTAACGGATCGCCATTCCCATCAGATACACTCTTTGCCCCGACCGCAAAGTGAATCGCGCAGGAGAAAAGTACGTAGTCTTTTTAATTAATCAAAAATAATTACCACTCGCCACTCACCAGTTATTCGCCCACGACAGCCGCTACTTGGGCGCACGCCTTGCGTATGCCTATGCAAATTGTCACCCCGCCGTTTTGCTTCGCAAAGCGAAGAAGCGGGGCTAAAAAGATTTGTTTGCGGAAGAATCAGCGTTTTCTGTGTAAAATCACCACCCCACAAGATAAGCAGAAATGGTACCTATGGGCTGGACTATTTGTGGTACCAGTTCTTTAGCTCAGGAATTCAATAACGATCCCTCGATATGCTTCTAAAAATCTCGATTTTGCTTTCCCATTTATGGGAGTCAATCCCGGTTTGCAGAGTTCCGCTTGACCCCCATAATTTACGCAAGCGTCTCCATATAAAACCAAATATACACATATCACACCTCCAACCCAAATACTAAACGTATCATACCACAAAAGTTATTACAACGCCAGCTAAAAAACCGCAAAATTCCGTTTAAAAAACCTATCAGGGCGTGCCGGGGCAGGCAGCAGCCCTTTTTATCGGCCGACAGCGAAAAGTTTTTTCTAAACCAAGTATTTTGTAACACCTAATTTGATGGGCGGCAGCCTCAAGCGAGTCCCGAAAAATCGGGACGATCTTGGGGATGGCTCAGAACCTGTCAAGCTTGAATCTGTAAGTTGTCATTCTCACGGTTTAGTGGCAGCCTCAAAGCCGAAGGCTTTGGGGATGGTGAATACAGGGAGACGCCATCCCCAAGCTGCGCTTGAGGCTGCCGCCCTTGAAAGCTATCAAATCAAATTTGACAGACTACTACTACTATTCCTCGCCAGACGATAAAAAGGGCTGCAAGCGTAATACTCACAGCCCCAGCGGCGGGTAAATGGCGAACTGTCTTATGCCTTTCGTTTTCTTAACAAAGCTAATGATCCAAGACCCATCAGAGCAATCGTCGCCGGCTCAGGAATCGACATGGCACCACTGAAACCATTGCCGCCCGTATAGCCGCCGGCTAACATCTGCGCAAAGCTGTGATAGTTGGTTCCACTTCCACCCTGCAACGAGAGTTCAAAATCGAGTCCGGGAGTTTGCGAATAAAGGATCATGTTCAACGCAGCAGAACCAAGGGCCTTGCCGGCATCAGTTATTACGATGTCGGTAATATCTGTCTGAAAAGAAGTGTAGCCCCCTGCTATCGTGCCGATCGTTTGCAGGTCTCCTGAACCAAGGGTTCCAGTCAAGTAAACCGCGCTCTTATCTGCGTTGGTAATCGTGATGGTTGGGCTGCTTATTGGTTTGACATCGTAGTAAGTCCCGCTTCCACTTACTACGAGGGTGGGGATATAAACCAAAGAGCCGGCCAAAGCATCAGCGTTACTACCCATTCCTCTATCAATGGTAATATACTGGTTAAAGCTAAGGACGTCCGCCCCATCGTAATACCAGCCACCTCCGGTGTCTGCATCAGGACTGAATTCGATTGCCGGGGTTGCGAACGCCGGCGTGCCGGCACTAACCAACAATGCGAGAAACATTATTACTAACTTTTTCATTTTGTCCCCTCCGATACTTTTATGTTCTTAAATTTCTAACCGTTTTATCTTTGCGCTGCAGACCACCCGCAGCAGCTCTGATTGCTCTGTCAATCCGTTCCGTTGGCTTTGAGTTATTCCGGTTCGTTCAGTTGCGAATTTCTTTTGTTTTTATAAGTGCCCCCTTTCCGCCGATCTCTGCTACGGTCGGCTTTTCATTCTTGGCCGGTCTTGTTAATAGGTTGACAAAAATCTTTTTCCCCTCCAAAAATTTCTTACCGGGCTGCAAGCCAAGGGTATGGCCGTGGAAAAGGCCGGATTATTCCCATGAGATAATTCTTTACTATCTCACGGGGTAAACCCCCCATCTATTATTCGCTTACGTAGCCGTCTTTTTCCTCCGCAGCAGGCTAAATACAGCTCCGAAGCCAAGCAGAGCTATTGTTGTTGGTTCCGGAATTAGCGCAATATAGTCCTGATGTCCGTTGTAAGTAAAGGCCCGCAGGTCCGCACTCGGACCGGTACCATCCAGAGTGTGTAACATGTAATTTGCTGAATCTGTACCAAAATAGTCGCAGTGGAAACCACGATCGCCCAATGAACCATCGACCGTCACATCCCAGCCCAACGGGTTCATGGGAAGGTCCTCGTGCACTATCTCCCATACTGCTGCAGCAAAAGCCGCGGCCTTGGTATTTTGCTGGTAAGTAAATGAACCGCTGCCGACCCAGGATGGGTCAAAATACCTGCCCCATAGTTCCTGGAGATATTTGGCCTTGGTGAGACCCATTGTACCTCCTAAAAGAGCAGTTGGTATAGGTCCGTCTTGCGGCATAACCACATCGTATGTCAATGTATTGCTTGAGACCAGCTCCGACCATTCGATGCAAAAGGCGCCGATCGGGCCGTCTGGCCAAATTTTTCCTTCATTCGTGCCGTAGGTCTTTTCGAGCATATAAACTCCGGCATAGCCGTAAATACCTTCCTGGCCGCCGGCCCAAATCTGCATTACGTCATTGGCACCATGACCAATATGTGCTATATCCACAGTACCAACAGTGGTGGCTTTTGTTACGCACGGAAGAAACAGAACAACCGCTGCACATAAAACTGATGATATCCTTCCCAACTTCTTCATCATTTTCCTCCCTCAATTAGTTAATTGGTGAGTGGTTAATTGGTGAGTGGTTAATTGGTGAGTCGACTACTCTACTCACTACTCACCACTCACCATTTAACTAGTATCTGTTGCGGAAAACAAAAACCGACGATGTCACCCCTGCGAAAGCAGGGGTCCAGAGCGAAAAAGCTGGATTCCCGCTTCCGCGGGAATGACAAATATTGTTTCCGCAACAGGAACTAACTACTTAACTTGGGTGCTCAATTGGGGAAATTTGAGAACCCCCCATTCCGATTTTGACCACCCCCCGGAACTACTTATTACAAAGGTAAGTTTATCCTATTTACTCGCAAAAGTCAAGAGTTTTTAGCAGCAATATCACCCGATGACTGAATATTTTCCGGTATGTGTCCCTGCCTGACTAAAAACAAAATAGTTTTAGGACCCAACAGGCATTAGACCGACAATTAGCTCGGTTTTTTTGCGCTAAGCCTGTCCTGAGCCCAAAAAGCATGCCCTGAATTATAGAGGGAAACTACAGAAATGTTCGATTTGGTTGCAGAATGTATATGACCGTCAAAAAAAAATGGGGCTGACCTTGTGATGACCAGCCCCCCAAATAGAAGAAAGGAGTAGTATTATGTTAGCAATTACGCTATGTTAGCAATTACGCTTGCTCTATATATATTATACTTGATATTTTACTAAATGCCAAATTTAATTTTCCGCGATGGGCTATTTAGTATCTGTTGCGGAAAGCAACAACCGACGATTTCACCCCTGCGAAAGCAGGGGTCCAGAGCGAAAAAGCTGGATTCCCGCTTCCGCGGGAATGACAAATACTGTTCCCGCAACAGGAACTATTTAAGAAAAAAAACGATTTCCACAAATAATTATGTTTGATTTCTATTGTGCAGAACTCAACGCCATTCAACTACTGCATAGATGTGATCTACTAATGTTTTTCTCTTGGTAACATGGTAATTGTTTTTAATTTGCAATTGAAGAGAATTTACCTTTTCAGGCGTGTCCACAAAACTTGTAACGTCCCATAAGTCTGTTGCCTCATTTGGTTCCCCTTCGTGCACAGGAGGATTTATTGACGCCCAAACCACCGGTTGACTCGGCCAGCCTGTTCCAGCAGCCCATTGTAATTTCCCTTCGGGAAATGGTTCTTGCTCGAAGTGTTCCACATGAACAACGACCGACGCTATTACAGCACCCGCCGGAATAGATACATCTGAAAAATTATAGGATATGGATAAGCCAGAGTCGGTTTCCCGCCGATTGTCGTCACTGGCCTGGACAACGTTGTCTTTGCCGGCTACCAATATTTTTTTTTTGCCTTTTTGGTCGGGGTCATCTGCTATGGTCGGGGCAGTTGTCGCAGGTGTGCTTGCCTGGCCTGCTGTGATAGTAAATGATTGGGCCTCTGAAGCTGGAACACTACCGTCATCTGCGACCTTGACCACGACATCATTAGTCCCCGCCTGGGCGCTGGTCGGTGTCCATTGTATCAAGCCGGTCGCTGCATCTATGGTCATACCCGTTGGTTTGACGGTTAAGGAGTAACTTAGCGTATCTCCAACATCAGGGTCAGTGGCATCAACATCATAAGTATATAACGCACCCACTGTAGCTGTGGTTACAGGTGCTGAAGTGAACCTCGGCGCATCATTGACCGCCTTGACCTTAACATTCACCGCAACGGTATCGGTTTCGCCTTTGCCGTCAGAGACGGTATAAGTGAACACATCGCTGCCGCAAAAGTCCGCCTTTGGGGTATAGCTCAGCGTGTTATCAGCGTTAATGCTGACCGAGCCGTTCTTGCCCTGGGTAACAGTGCTTATCTTAAGCAAGTCATCATCCACGTCAGTGTCATTTGCTAACACATCAATCCTTACTATCGGCGTGTCCTCCTGCGTGACCGCACTGTCATCATCGGCCTTCGGCTTGTCATTAACCGCCTTTACCGTGATTGACACGGTTGCAGCAGCGCTGTCTGCCATCTTGTCGCTGACCTTGAAGGTAAAGCGGTCTGAGCCGTTGAAATTCGCCTTTGGCGAATATCTCAGCCTTGGCGCTGTCCCTCTTAAGCCCCCGTGAGATGGATTCGTTACCACACTATAGGTCAGCAAGTCCCCGTCGGCATCGCCACCCGCCAAGGTAATCGACACCGGCTTGTCCTCCTCCGTCGTCACACTGTCGTCATAGGCCGTTGGCGGGTCGTTGACCGCCGTCACTGTGATTGACACGGTTGCAGCAGAGCTGTCTGCCGTCTTGTCGCTGACCTTGAAGGTAAAGCTGTCCGACCCGTTGAAATTCGCCTTTGGTGAATATCTCAGCTTTGGCGCTGTTCCGCTCAGTTTTCCATGGGACGGGCCTTTCACAACACTGTAGCTCAGCGAATCTCCGTCGGGGTCATTGCCCGTCAAGCGAATCGACACCGGCTTGTCCTCCTGCGTTGTCACACTGTCATCATTGGCTGTCGGCGCATCATTGACCGCCTTGACCTTAACATTCACCGTGGCGGTATCAGTTCCGCCTTTGCCGTCTCTGACAGTATAGGTGAAAGAATCGGTGCCGCAAAAGTTCGCATTGGGGTTATAGCTCAGAGTGTTATCAGCGTTGATGGTAACCGAGCCGTTCTTGCCCTGAGTAACAGCAGCCGTCGTGAGCTGGTCATCATCCACGTCAGTATCGTTCGTCAGCACATCAATCGTTGCTATCGGCTTGTCCTCCTGCGTCGTCGCACTGTCATCATTGGCAGTCGGTGGGTCGTTGGCCGCCGTTACTGTAATTGACACGGTTGCAGCATTACTGTCCGCCGTCTCATCGCTGACCTTGAAGGTAAAACTGTCTGACCCGTTGAAATCCGGATTTGGCGTATAGCTCACGTCTGGCGCAGTCCCGCTCAGCTTCCCATGGGACGGACCTGTTACTACAGTGTAGGTTAGCGCATCTTCATCGGGGTCACTGCCCTCTAAGGTAATCGACACCGGCGTGTCTTCCTCGGTCGTCACACTGTCGTCCTTGGCTACCGGCGGGTTCTTCTGCACCTTCGCACCGACATAACTGGCTGTCGGCGGGTCGTTGACAGGCTTCAACTTTATCGACACCGTTGCCGTAGCGCTGTCCACCGTCCCGTCGTTGACCTGGAAGAGAAAGCTGTCTGACCCGTTGAAATTCTCATTTGGCGTATAGGTCAGATTTGGCCCTGTACCACTCAGGCTCCCGTGTGATGGATCTTTTACCACGCTGTAGCTCAGCGCATCCCCGTCAGGGTCACTGCCGGCTAAGGTAATCGACACCAGCGTGTCCTCCTGCGTGGTTACACTGTCATCATTAGCTGTCGGCGGGTCATTGACCGCCTTTACCGTGATTAACACGGTTACAGGAACGCCATCCACCGTCCCGTCGTTGACATTGAAGGTAAAGCTGTCTGAACCGTTGAAATTCGGCTGGGGCGTATAGGTCAGCTTTGGCGCTGTCCCACTCAGGCGCCCATGGGACGGCCCAGTTACCACATTGTAAGTCAGCGTGTCACCGTCCGGGTCACTACCAAGTAAGGTTATAGACACTGGCGTATCCTCTTCCGTCGTTACACCTTCACCTTCAGCTGGACCGGCGATAATGGCCGAAATACTAAGCAGCATCACCAGACTGAGTATGTGTTTTAAAAACTTTGACTCTAACATAAATTTTCCTCCGAGTGAAATTTACTGTTTCCAAAAATATGCAGATACTTATAATACTATGCTTTATAGGGTCATTTTCGCTTGACTTCTCCTCCAATCGGCCGTTATGCAGAAGCCCGACATTATGAACCCGAGATTAAGCGCAATAGTATACTTCTGTATTCTTTTATATGCAAGTATATTTTTAAATAAACTTGAAATAAAAAATAACCTCTTTGACCTTTACGAAATCCTGCATCTTTGTTATGCCTTGTGGTAACTGGACTTATAGCAATTCAGCACTGGCCAAGACCGTCCAAATTTCAAATAGAATAATAACCTCGCATCGCTGCTTAGACTGAACAAACAGGCACAGGATGCCGTCATACAAATATTTTTACGGATCACAAAAAATATATGCGCTTACTCAAAACAGAGCCGCCCCCGCTCTTGCTTTCGCTCGCACCCCCTTTGCTGTCTGCGACAGCAGACAAGGGGGTTACGCGAGTGCAGGCGCAAGAAAGCGCGGGGGGTAAGCGAGCGATAAGTGTACGTGCGGATTCAAAGCGGGTGTATATCGGGCGCACTCAATTTTTGTGATTGGTATGATAACAGTCGTAACGGTGGTTTATATTGTTTGTGCCGCGGGTTCTTCTGCTTCGGCTATCCTCAAGCACAGGTTATTGCGACACCGGCTTCTTTGAGTACGTTAGTCAGCCGGTTTGATTCCGGCTTAAATGGCTCCCTGCGTGCACAAATTTGCTCGAATTTCTCGGCCACATCACCCTCTAAATCCGCCTCAGCGAGTAGTGTGAAAGGAACGTCCTGCGCACATTCACTTAGCCGGTCAACCAAATCATCGCTGATGTCCTTCAATATTCCCGGCTCAATAACCACTAAGGGTACGTGCACGCTGCAAATTGGCATAATATCCAATTCCTCAATAATTTCCTCTGCCATTTCACAGGCAGTTGAACTGTAACCCTCCTCTTTCAAGCGGTCTCTCAGCCGCTCAACATCAAACCTGTTCTCGCCGGCTACTATGATTATTTCTTTCATTTTCCTGACCCTTTTATAACATTAGTCAATTTGAGCACTCATACAAAAGAGCGTTGAACATTGTGCGCTCACAGACTCCCGCGCCGACTCCCGCGCCAGTGGGTTTCACGGAATGAGTTTCAGGTAACACTCTGCTTACTGATTATCTATTGTAGCGCTGGTTTTAGCAGCCCATTCAGTGAAATTCGTGAGCCTCTCACAGGCTCATGCCAGTGTTTTGTCTGCGAACAGTTACTTAAGACTTTGTGCTTATCTAATTCACAATGTCTTGCGAAACGACTTCCGTTCTATTAAGGCCCCCAAAAGAAAGAACTCACCCTAATCAGCCTCTATTACTATTACCTTATCGGCAAACCTATGTGAAGCACAACAGAAAAAATTCCAGATTTTTTCGGACGACTGGCCAAATTTCTTGAGGTGGCCTTACATCTTTCGACACAGTAATTAGCAGATTTTGTCCTTGCAGAATTTCCCCCGCAACCTTACAATTCTTATATTACCGGAATGTTCAAAGTTCGACGTTGCGGTCAACCCCCCAAAAATTGGGGGGTTGTTTAGCCCCCAGGCCTGTCCTGGGGGTCGTTTAGCCGTCGCCGGCAAGCCTGCCCTGAGCTTGCCGAAGGGGCGACGACATCGAGTATCGAGTATCGAAAATCAAGATATGTTTGAATCGTTGACCGAGAAATTTAACTCTGTTTTCAGGTCGCTGGCCGGCCGAGGACGCATTACCGAGGCCAACATCTCGGATGCTATGCGGGATGTCCGCAAGGCCCTTCTGGAGGCGGACGTCAGCTACAACGTCGTAAAGCAGTTCTGCAAGGACGTTACGCAAGCGGCTATCGGTGCTGAGGTGATAAAGAGTCTTCATCCCGGCCAGGTTATGGTAAAAATCGTCAGCGATGAGCTGACAAAGTTGATGGGCCCGGTCGATACCCGCATTTATTTTGTTTCACCCGGCCCTACCGTAATTATGCTGGCCGGCCTGCAGGGCTGCGGCAAGACAACCACCGCCGCTAAACTTGCCAAGTATCTCTTCGCAAAGGGCAAAAAACCGCTCTTAGTGGCCGACGACCTCCAGAGACCCGCTGCTATCGAGCAGTTGATTATCCTCGGTCAGCAGATTAATATTGATGTTTACAGCGAAGACGGCAAAAACTCCGTAAAGGTCGCGAAGAATGCCGTAAAGCATGCCCAGAAAAACGACTATGATGTGGTCGTGCTCGATACCGCAGGCCGACTCCACATAGACCAGGAAATGATGACGGAGATAGCCGACGTCGCAAAAGCGGTCAATCCGCACCAGATTTATTTGGTTTGCGATGCGATGACCGGCCAGGATGCCGTTAATTCAGCCAAAGAGTTTAATGAACGCCTCGAACTCGACGGCGTCATCCTTACAAAACTGGACGGCGATGCCCGCGGCGGAGCCGCCCTCAGCGTAAAAGCCGTTACCGGAAAGCCCATCAAGTTCATCGGCATAGGCGAAAAGCTGGACAAGCTCGAAGAATTTCACCCCGACCGTATGGCCGGCAGAATACTCGGGATGGGCGACGTCGTAACACTCGTGGAGAAGGCTCAGGAACATTTCGAAGCTGAAGAAGCCGTGAAACTGCAAAAGAAAATGGCCAAAGGAAGTTTCGGCTTTGACGATTTCCTAAAGCAGATGCAGGCTGTCAAAAAAATGGGCGGTATGAAGGATATGCTCAAAATGATGCCCGGAATGGGAAGCCAGCTCAAGGACCTGGACTTCGACGGTGCCGAACTCAATCAAACCGAAGCGATTGTCTATTCAATGACGCCCCGGGAAAGACGCGACCCGGATATTATAGATTCATCCAGACGAAGACGCATTGCCGCAGGCGCAGGCGCTGAAGCTCAGGATGTTTCCGGACTGGTAAAAACATTCAAACGCAGCAGAGATATGATGAAGGCAATCAGCGGCGGAAGCCTCAGCGGACTTAAGAACATGTTCTCAGGCGGACTTAACATGGGCGCGCTGAACCAGATGATGGCCGGGGGAAGAAAAATAAAGCAGCGCTCGAAAAGAAAAAGAATCATCAAACGAAGGGGCAAGACTAAGCGACGATAATATTTAGTTGTTTAGCCCCCAGGCCTGCCCTGGGGGTCGTTTAGCCGTCGCCGGGACGGCGACGGTACTTAGAAAAACAAAAATCGATAGTGTAAATATTTACAGAAAAGAACGTCATTATGGATAAAAACATAAACCCCGTTAGAAATTCCAGAGTCGACAAGAACATGGAACAAACCCTGTTAGAAGTGAGTAGTCAATTTCTACCGGGACAAAAAGCGAATATTTCTAACGGGGTAAACCGTCGTAATTTCTTAAAGCTTGCCGGCGTAACTGCCGCCGGGGTGATGCTGCCCGGCTGCGCGGACGAACTACTCTCAGGTTCTGCACAGAGTACAGGTGGCCCGGCTAATAAGCCGAACTTCATTATTATTTTCTGTGATGATTTGGGCTATGGCGACCTCGGCTGTTTCGGCTCGAAGAAGCACCGCACGCCGAACATCGACCGAATGGCAGCCGAAGGTATGCGTTTTACGAGCTTCTATGTAACCAGCGGCGTATGCACACCGTCCCGCTCCAGCCTGATGACCGGCTGCTATCCCCGCCGCGTAAATATGCACCAAAGCGGCAGGAACGAATGGGTACTGTTCCCCGTTGCCCAGAAGGGACTAAATCCGAATGAAATCACCATTGCCGAGGTGCTCAAAGCCCAGGACTACGCCACTGCGTGTGTTGGCAAGTGGCACTTAGGTGACCAGCCGGAATTCCTGCCCACACGTCAGGGCTTCGACTACTACTACGGCATCCCATACAGTAACGATATGGGAGCCAGGCAGCGGAGTAAAAATCCGCCGCTGCCGTTGCTTCGAAACGAAAAGGTCATCGAAGCACCCGCCGACCAGAACACCCTGACAAAGCGCTACACAGAGGAGGTGCTCAAATTCATCACCTCTAATAAGGACAAACCGTTCTTTGTTTATCTGCCGCACACGATGCCGCACAACCCCGTCCATTCCAGCGAGAAGTTTCGCGGCAAGTCCGCCAACGACGGCTACGGCGACTGCGTAGAAGAAATTGATTGGTCCACAGGTAAGATACTTGAGACGCTCAAGAAACTGGGCATTGATGACCGCACATTAGTTGTGTTCACCTCCGACAACGGCGCAGCTAAACGCTGGGGCGGCAGCAACCTGCCGCTTTCAGGGTTCAAAGGCAGTACGATGGAAGGCGGTATGCGCGAGCCGTGCGTAATGCGCTGGCCCGGCAAAATCCCGGCAGGCAAAACGTGCGACGAATTGGCTTCGACGCTGGATCTGATGCCGACATTAGCGCGACTGGCAGGTACTAAACCGCCCACCGACAGAATAATTGACGGCAAAGACATCTGGCCCCTTATGGCTGGTAAGAAAGGCGCCAAATCGCCGCACGAGGTGTTCTACTATTACTTCAGGGATCAGTTACAGGCGGTGCGCTCCGGCAAATGGAAACTGCATCTGCCCTTCAAAATAAAAAAACGCAAACAGGAAAAGGACGCACCTAATGCACCGCTAAAACTATACGACCTCGAAGCCGACATTGGCGAAACAAACAATCTTGCCGACCAGCATCCTGATGTAGTTAAGCGTCTTCTCGCCCTTGCTGAAAAGGCACGCGATGACCTCGGCGACGTCGGTCGCAAGGGTAACAACCAGCGACCAGCCGGCCGGGTTGTAACCCCGAAGCCATTAAGGAGAAAATAACAATCGATAATGTAAATATTTAACCCCCAAATTTATTTGGGTATGTGTTTAGCCATGTGTGGCTTAAATGGCCATCCCCAAGCTTGGACTCCGCTTTGCTGGAGTCCTGCGCTTGAGGCTGCCACACATTCTTTATTAATTTTATTGGGTGGCAGCCTCAAAG
>Ga0114930_10004642_pt1 | contig 11529 bp, 7 predicted proteins | sample AnhtaG_FD_87300 | JGI IMG/M metagenome (GOLD analysis project Ga0114930, IMG submission 87300) | Deep subsurface microbial communities from Anholt, Denmark to uncover new lineages of life (NeLLi) - Anholt_01485 metaG | ecosystem: Environmental > Aquatic > Marine > Oceanic > Sediment | place... | reverse complement strand
TTGCGGGACACATCCCCGCTCCCTACTCCCCTCATTTTGATAACATCCGTAAAGGTCATCGGTCGCTTTCCTGCAGGGGTCTGCTCAGAGGTGCTCAAAGCCAGAGAAGCTAATAGCAGAAAAAGGGCTACCGCCAAAATAGATAAAGCCTTGGGTCTCATTTTTGAGCTCCTTCCTTATATTCTACAACCCTACCCCCAAAAGGGGGTCCTCTCTCTCCCTATCGTCGGTATATGATAAGCTGCTGTTTGTCACAGTGGAGGCTGAGCTTCCCCAGATGTTGCAGAATATCGTTGCCTATCAGCACTACCGGATGCTCCTTGAAAACTTCTAGGTCAGCGATGTATATACTGAGAGGTCCCTCAATGGTGATAGAGCCGATCTGGAGAGAGCTTAACTCCCATGCATAGCTCCTTACCAGGCGACCATCCCCTCCCCGCAAAACGCCACCTATCCTCAACTTGGGGTAGAAACGACTGATGCCGATCTCCTTTGCTGCCTGCCATGAGATGACAGTCTGACCACTTCCCAGGTCGAGCCACCCCTCCACGGTCTTCCCCCCTGGCAACTTTACCGGTAAGACCACCTTCCCACCGGGAGCACGCTCCCAGGGGCGGAGGGCGAAGGGGACTATTGCCCTTATACTGTTTCCAAGATCAAGTGTGCTTTCCGAATCTTCTTTGGCGAAGGTTATCAGGCGGTTATCATAGTCGAGCGTGGTGACTACCCCATAAACAATGTCACAACCTATTATTCCATCCGCTGGAAAGTCATCCCAATCCAGAACAACCACCCTGTGGTTCTCTACATCCAGCTCTCCTATTTGAATATGCCCGATTACCAGACTGGTACCCATAATATAGCTGCTCCCACCAATCCCCAGCACTTGTACATTCACAAGATCTCCCAGCTTAAGAGAAGTCTTATCCATCGCCTCCTTGGTGAAAGTGGTGGTGTTCCAGGCATTGTCCAAATGCATCATGAAAAGATACTTTTTATCAAGCCTTACCGGGATGAGTATCTTAGCCTGGTCGAAGTTAAAAGAGACGGTTACCTGTCCAGAAGGGGGAAAATGGAGCTTACGTTGGCTTAGTACGAGTGCGCGGTGGGCATCTGCTGCTGAAGAGGGAGATTTTAAAAAGATGGAAGGCAACAGGACCACCAATAGCCCAGAGGTTACCAGCAGGTAGCGTATAGTGAGGTTCCCCCTAAAACCCATTGATACCCCTTTCATTAGCCTCTGGGCAACGGCTGTTTCCCATGAAGCTCGCCCCCTCTCCAGAAGCGAAAATCCGACTTTTTACCAATTTTATCATCTTATGCAGGAGACTTCAACCCCATTAAGAAGATGAACCTGGCCTCTGGTGAAGATAACCCTCTTTTGGCAGAAGAGCAACAAAGAGATAACAGCTTGCCACCATGGTGACTTTATGATACTATTTTATTAAGGTTTTGTCGAAAACAGAGAGGAGGAAGTCCCTCTATTAGTATCTGCAGCCTCGCCATGGGAAGGAAAAAGGATGAGAATTTCGAGGAGAGGTTTTATTAAGAGATCGTTGACCTGGGGGACTATCCCCTTTCTTATACCCTCCGACCTTTTCAGGGTTGTCTCCCCCGCTCAGGAGGGTAGATGGGAACTGAAAAGGGCTGACTGGAAGCCTGCCTATCTGAAGCTCGAAGAGGAGGGGGTCCTTTCCCGCCGGGTAAAGGAGCTTTACTCTGTCTTCGAAAGCTGTGAGCTCTGCCCCCGCCAGTGCCATGCCAACCGCTTGAAGGGTAAGAAGGGGTTCTGCCAGGGGACCTCTCGGGTGATGGTATCCAGTGCCCATCCCCACTTCGGAGAGGAGCAGCCCCTGGTGGGCAAGAGAGGTTCGGGGGCTATCTTCTTCAGCAATTGTAATCTCCGCTGTGTCTTCTGCCAGAACTACACCATCAGCCAGCTCGGCGAAGGGAGGACCATAACAGACTGGGAGCTGGCAGAGATTATGTTATCGCTGCAGAAGCGGGGATGCCATAACATCAACCTGGTGACTCCTACCCACTATGTCCCCAATATTGTCAGTGCCGTGCGAACAGCCGCCCTCAGGGGGCTCCGTCTCCCCTTGGTCTACAACACCAGTGGCTACGAGAGGCTGGAGACCTTGAGGCTGCTGGACGGGGTCATTGACATCTATATGCCCGACCTCAAATATATGGAAGGGGAGTATGCGGGGAAATACTCCTCCGAGGCCTTCGACTATCCCGAATACGCCACCAGAGCCATTTTGGAGATTCATCGGCAGGTAGGGGTGCTCAAGACCGATGAGAAGGGTATCGCCCTGCGGGGGCTCATCCTTCGCCATCTGATAATGCCTAATAATGTCGCCAGCACCGATAAATTTGTCCAATGGGTGGCAGAAAATCTCCCCCATGATACCTATGTAAACATCATGGGTCAATACCATCCCGAATTTAAAGCCTTCGACTACCCAAAGATCGCCCGCCGAATAACCATCGAGGAATACCGCAGGTCCCTCGCCTGGGCTAAGCAGCATGGTCTCACCCGCCTCGACCGCTGAGCTTTCCTGTAAATGCTATATTTTTTTTCTGGAAACTGGGCTATTTTCTGCTATAATGTAGCCTGCTTCAAGCAAGAAGGGGTAGGATTAAAAGGGCAATGTTGCTGAAGAGGAGACTCCGATAGGAGGAAGGTAATGACAGGGTTGATGATTTTCAGTCTATTAGCTGGAATTGGAGGGCTGGTTTCTGCTGGCTACTTCGCCTGGTGGGTAAACCGCCAGCACCGGGGCACTGCTAAAATGAGGGAGATTTCTGATGTCATCCATAAAGGTGCCATGGCTTTCCTCTCCCGGGAATACAAGGTGTTAATCTTCTTCATCTTTATGATGGCTGTCATATTGGGCTTTGCCATACATCTTTATACAGCTATGGCTTTTCTTTTGGGGGCTATCTGCTCTGCCTTGGCGGGGTACATAGGGATGAGGGGGGCTACAAATGCTAATGCGCGCACCGCTAATGCCGCCAACGAGAGCTTCAGTCGTGCCCTGCGGGTTGCCTTTGCCGGGGGGGCAGTGCTGGGGATGTCGGTGGTCGGTCTTGGTCTGGCGGGCTTAGTAACCACCTATTATATCCTATCTCGCATCTTCCCCACCCCCGATATGGCTATCAAGACAATTGCGGGCTTCGGCTTCGGGGCAAGCTCCGTTGCCCTGTTTGCCCGGGTAGGTGGCGGAATATTTACCAAGGCGGCTGATGTGGGTGCCGACCTGGTGGGGAAGGTAGAATCGGGCATACCCGAAGATGACCCTCGCAACCCGGCTGTAATAGCCGATAATGTGGGGGACAATGTGGGGGATATTGCAGGGATGGGGGCTGACCTGTTAGAATCCTATGTCGCCTCCCTTATCAGTGCTATGACGGTGGGGTGGCTGGTATATGGGAATATCGGGGTCCTCCTACCAGTAGCCATCGGGGGTGTCGGGATTCTCTCCGGCATCATCGGAGCCGCCTTTGTCAAGCCAACCGAAGTCAGAGGAGTAGATTTCCAGCAGCAGACCCAGAAGGCTCGCGCCGCCCTCAACAGGGGGACCTTCATAACGATTGCTCTGACTGCCGTTGCCACCTACTTCTTGGTCGCTTATACCATAGGCAAAATCGGGCTTTTCCTGGCAGTGCTATGCGGGTTGGTGGCGGGGCTGTTGATAGGGGTGATTACCGAGCACTTCACCTCCGACAAGGAAGCCTCGGTGCAGAACATTGCCCACGCATCGGTGAAGGGAGCGGCTCCTAACATTATCAGCGGGCTGTCTATCGGTATGGCAAGCGCTGCACTCTCTGGCTTGGTGGTTTGCCTGGCGGTATATTTGGCTTACTACTTCGGGGGAATATACGGCATTCCGATGGCAGCCGTAGGTCTGCTGGCTATCCTCAGTATAATCCTTTCGATAGATGGCTATGGTCCAATTACCGATAACGCTGCTGGCATTGCTGAGATGGCGGGTATGGGCGCAAAGACCCGACAGCGGGCGGAAGCCCTCGATTCGGTAGGGAACACCACGGCAGCCATCAACAAAGGATTTGCTGCCTCTTCGGCGGTCTTTACTGCTTTTGCCCTCTTATCCGCCTATGCCCAGGTAGCAGGTTTAAAGCATATAAACCTAACCCACCCTTCCGTGCTGATAGGTTTCTTGATAGGGGGGATGATGCCTTTCCTCTTCTGCTCTCTGTTAATGAGCGCGGTGGGGAAGGCGGCTATGAAGATTGTCAACGAGGTCAGGCGCCAGTTTCGGGAGATTAAGGGTCTGATGGAAGGGACTTCCAAACCTGATTATACACGATGTATAGATATAAGCACTCGGGCTGCCCTGAAGGAGATGATATTCCCCAGCATTCTGGCGGTGGCGGCGCCCCTATTTATGGGGCTGGTTCTGGGAGCCGAAGCAGTGGGGGGATTGCTGACTGGTGGTATAATAATAGGCTGCTTGCTGGCTATATTTATGGCTAACTCTGGCGGAGCCTGGGACAACGCCAAGAAATTCATTGAAGCCGGCAATCTGGGGGGTAAGGGTTCCCTCGCTCATAAAAACGCTGTTATCGGCGATACGGTGGGTGACCCCTTCAAGGATACCTTAGGACCTTCCATAGACATTCTGATGAAGGTGATGTCCATGGTATCCCTCATCTTCGTGGCTATGTTTATTTAAGCCGGAATTTTTAATCCCTTGACTCCCACGATATAATCTGTTATAAATGCTTCGGAGTTATTTTAGAATGAAGAACAAAATTGGTTCTCTTAACCTGGAGGAGCAAATAGATTAAGTGAAAATTGTAACTTTGATACAACCCGTTCCCGGGAGATACAACGTCTTTTCCCATCTGAAGAACCCCAGCTTGGGACTCCCCATATTGGGCACTATATTGAACCAGAAAGGCTATGATGTCAAAATCTATGTGGAAGGGATAAAAGGGATAGATTGGGAGAGGGTGTTCAAATCGGATGTGGTGGGAATCTCTGTAAATACAGCCACCTACTCCGAAGGCTATACAATTGCTGAAAGGATAAAAGGGAGAGGCATACCCGTTATAATAGGGGGTATCCATGTTACCTTCTTCCCGGACGAGGCGCTGGACTACTGCGATTATGTCGTTAGAGGCGAAGGGGAGGAGACCATAGTGGAGCTTCTGGAAGCTCTGGAGAACAACTCTGGTCTGGATAAGGTAAAGGGGATATCATATAAATCGGGCAACCGAAAAATCCGCAATCCTGCCCGTGAGTTGCTAAAGGACCTCGATATCATCCCCGATTTCTCCTTAATTGAAGGGTATGTGGAGCATCATAGAAAACTTTGGACCAAAATTGTCGGAGAGTCTATCAGCATTATGACCTCCAGAGGGTGCCCCTTCTCCTGTAAGTTCTGTTCCATCATTAAGATCTTTGGCAACTCCTTCCGCTTCCGCAGTATTGACAGCGTCATTGAGGATATCAAGAGACAAATAAGCTTACTGCATCGACACCATATCTTCTTTGTGGATGATAATTTTGCCTCCAATGGGAAGAGAACCAAGGAGCTATTACAGCGGATAATAGACGAGAGGCTAAACATTACCTTCTCCGCTCAGGTCCGGGTAGAGATAGCCAAGGATGAGAAGCTCCTCTCGTTGATGAAGAGGGCAGGCTGCCGCCAGCTAAATATCGGCTTTGAATCTATTGATCCCCGGACCCTGGAGGCTTATAATAAAAAGCAGAGTGTAGAAGAGATAATCTATGCCATTGAAAAGCTGAAGAAGTATAAAATAACTGTGCACGGGATGTTTGTCTTAGGCTCCGACTTCGATGATGTGAATACTATCTCCAAGACGGCTGACTTCTGTCTCCGCCACCAGATCGATACCGTGCAATTTCTCCCCCTCACCCCTCTGCCGGGTACCCTTCTGAGAAAGGAGCTGAAAGATGAGAATAGATTGCTTATCAACCTGGGTAAAGGGATGCTTCAGAACGGGTTCGGTTTTGGGGCGGGCAACTATGTCCTGTTTAAACCGAAGCTGGTTAAACCAAGCACCCTTCAGGAGGAGATTTATAGAGCTTACCAGAGGTTTTATACCTTTAGGAATATAGTTAAGGCGTTGCTCAAAAAGAAAACGAGAATTGCCATCGCCAGAACCTTCGGAAAATACTTAGTTAAAAAGTCAAAAGCCGATATTTACGAGTATACTAACTGGTTAAAACAGATGGAGATGGCTTTCCAGAGCCCTTAGACAGCTGAGCGGGGCGGTTCCAATTTGCTATAATCATAAAAGAGGTGGAAGCGAATGGTAGCTGGCGTGCCCCTTGGATTTCAAATCAGAAGAGTCTTTCTAACCTATTGGAATTAAAGCTAACATCTTGTTTTGCTCAGATTTAGGGAGAGCTTTGTCTTCGCTGATTTTAACATCATTCATCATAACTATCCACATTTATTGCTTTTTTCTCTTTACAAATGCAATGTATAATAATAATTTTAAATTGATTTTGCCCCACGAGGCAGGAAGGAAAGGAGAGTTTATTAAATGAGCAATTCTTATAAAAACCCGGAGGCGAAGTAGATTTTTCCCTCCCTTTCTTTGCCCCTTTGTGGCAAAGAGAAAAAGCTATCTCCCTCCGGGTTTTATATTTTAAGCATAAGTGGGATATTTTTGTATCTCGTTGAATGGACCTGATATATTAAAGAATACAATTGCTCTTAGCCCTTACTTTCGGTGTTCAGCTCATTTTTAGGAGTTAACAAATATTTTTACAAGTTGAGGAGAAACGATATTTTTTATCGTTAATGGCTTTGTCTAAAACAAATTTTAGCTTAACATCCTCCAAAATCGCCTGGTGAAAATTTAGGACAAGATACAAAAATAATCTACAATAAACGGAAAATTATTGCATCCTGCAATGTCATATACAGCTCATCCCTTAGATTTAATAAATAACTGAAGCATTTGTATTGGAAGATATTATCAAAGCCGAGTTAAATAAAGTATTATATTACCTGAGGCAAAAGCGAGGAAAAGCTTCTACCAAAAAGGGTAGACTGATATATTTAAGTTTGCAATGCTTATCCCTCTCACTAGTGGTTTCAGCTATTTTCCCATTATACTAACCTTGTCTCTTTCGTTATTAATGGAATCCCTGGGCTGGTTTGCTCTATTATACTTAAATATAAAATTGCCTGATTGGAAGAAGAATAAGATAATAGAATCCGGATCCAAATTTTCTTGAATTAAAATTCGCCTACTTCAACTAATGGTTCTCCTTTATTGGCAGGAGGAGTGGCGACAATATAAAGGATCTGTCCGGTAAAGGGAGAGAAAATAGTCTCCAATTTGTTTCCAAAATAATCAGTTATATAGCCAATGGGCTGACCTTTATTGACATAATAACCTCTTTTGGTTAATGGATAAAAGAGCCCATCATGATTAGACCGAATAACCTCAAATTTTTTAATATAAGTTGGTGAGCCGAAGTCTTTAGCCTCGCCTTCAATCATTTTTAAGAATTTCAAAACATTATCAATCCCTCTTAAAAGTAGCTGAACAGATTCTTCATCTAAAATCCCAAGCTGACCTGACTCCGTAGTAAAAGCTGGTTTTCCCATCTGGATGGCAGTGTTATCAACATAAATAGTTGCCTTGGGGTCTTGAGGACGCTGGCTTTCTATAATAGGGTAAATGCCAAAGGCTTCCACCATTTTCCTTGAGGACTCGTCTACCTCAGGATTACCTCCTTTTGACCAATAAGAATAAGGAATTAGCGATTCGTTACCGTCTCCACAGTGAAGGTCAATAAGAAAATCGCACCGTTTAATGATTTCCTGAGTGATAGTATGGGCAATTCGTTGAGAAACACTTCCCTCAAAGTCACCGGGGAAAACACGATTCAAATTTAGCCAATCATAAGGATTGTAATAAATGGTTCTCTTTTGAAAGGCTTGAAGATTGGCAATATGAACCAAGAGGAGGGTGCCCTTTAATTTTTGAGGATTGAGTTGGGCTTTTACCCGTAATAAAGCTTCAATAGGTGGATATTCATAAGGATGGACACCAGCGGTGAGAGCAAGAACCGGTCCGGGTTGGCTGCCATTAATAATGGAGATAGGTATTCTAGTATCAGGAAATTTGCCTCCAGCAACTTTCAGGAACCCTGATACCGTTTCTCCTGGGAGAGCTTTAATTTTTCCTATAGTAACTACCCTCCCTTCCTCTTTATTTTGAGCAAAGGATAAACCGCCAGCTATCAATAAAAAAATTACCAGGGTCAAAAGAAATCTTTTTTTATCCATTTTCTCCTCCTACAATAAGGTATAGGAATTTGTTTTTTTGCTTTGAAGAGACTCTCCCCTTTTTAGATTATAGCACAGGAAAAATTTGAAGTCGAGTAAAATTTACAGCACTTAAAACAGTTAGAAATTATGGTGTGAAATAATTAATTTAATGACATTTTTTGCTTCAATCTCCCCCCTTCTTCCAAATGCTTAATATGATAAGGAATAACAAAGGCTTCTTGTTTTACAGGTTGACTTTTCAAACATCACTTCCTGAAGAAGCCTCCGTGATGTCTAAGCTCACTTCCCCTTCTTGATATGATGCGATGGCTTCCTCAAGGGCAACGCGGATAGGGGTGTAGGCGAGGGTTAATTCCATTTCCGCCTTGCTCCCATGGCATATGGCGCCCTCTTTCATCGTCCTCATCTGATCAGTCGCCATCCCCCATATGGGCGGTTTCTTTATCAAGCTAGCCAAGCCGGTAAAGAGCCTGGCGTTTAGCATAGCCAGAAAATTGGGAAGACGTAACTTAGGTAGGGAGACTCCAGATATTTCGCTGACCATTTTGTTGATCTCTCCCCATGACAGTTGGTACTTACCCGCTATGTATTTCTCACCAATATTATTTTCCTTTTCCAAGGCCCTGACGATTATCTCCGCAACATCCCTCACATGCACAAAAGTGAAGATCGAATCGTTGAATACCGTAGCAGGCAACCGGCGGAGTATCAGATTTTGGATATATTGGCCGCTGGCTTTCGGATCACCTGGACCCAAAACGCCAGTAGGATATACCATGACCAAGGGCAGTCCCTTTTTCTCATACAGTTCCCAGGCGATAAGATCTCCTTCATATTTGGTTCGGAAATACTCACTAAAGCGAACGGGTCCAACTGGGCTTTCCTCAGTGAACGGACAGTCCGCTGGCTTGCCGTAAATTCCCGCGGTGCTCACATGCACCACCTTGGGAACCCCCGTTTCCAAAGCGCTTTCCATGACATTTCGGGTACCTCCGGTGTTGACATGCGTATATATTTGCTTGGTGGGCTCCCAGAAAGTGTAGATATTTGCCAAGTTGATCACCCAATCACACCATCTCATGCCTTCAAGCAGGGAATCCTTGTTGGTCACATCTCCTGTGATAAGGGTAACGCCCAGCTTCTCAAGTTCACCAATGTGACTGGTCTTCCTGACCAGGCAGCACAACTCTCGCTTGGTCTGGGACAGTCTTTTAACCACGTGAGTTCCGATGAACCCTGTAGCTCCTGTAATGAAAATTTTCATTTTTCCTCTCCTACATATTGATTTTCAATTATAATCCTTTTTCCAACTTATAGAACAGGAAAGATTTGATGTCAAGTAATATCTACAGCAATTAAAAGAGTTAGAAAATATGGTGTGAAATAATTAATTATGAGGCTTTAAGCAAAAATAGTCTTTACATTCATTTTATACAATATCTTTATGAAGGGCAGAGCGAGAAATGACTAATAATAATTATTATTGCATCTTTAGTATCTCCGCTGCCTCTGACATTATCAATTCCCAGGCTTCTCTTATATGTCGTTCCTCAGTCAGCCTCTGACCAATAGCCAAGCGCAGCACATATTTACCTTTTAGTGTGGTGTGGGTCAAATATATCTTTCCACTCTGGTTGAGTCTCTCAAGCAGACTTTTGTTCAAACTGTTGAGAGCCTCCTCATCCCGCCCATCATTCAAGCGAAAACAAACCAGACTCAGACTTACAGGTGCCATAAGCTCAAAGTTTTCATACTCCTCTACCCATCCCTTAAACAACTGGGCTAAACGGATATGCTCCCTTACCATCTCTTGAAGTCGCTCCACCCCATAATAGCGAATCACAAACCACAATTTCAGCGCTCTAAACCTCCTGCCCAGTTGAATGCCCCAGTCACGGAAGTTCTTCACCTGGGTATCCAAACCAGTCTTTAAATACTCAGGATGAATCTCAAAGGTTCGGATAAGAGTTCCAGGGTCCTTTACAAAATAGGCTGAGCAGTCGAAATTGGTGAACATCCACTTATGGGGGTTAAAGACAAAGGAGTCCATATACGGTGCCCCTTCCAGCATCCACCTTTTCTCTGGGAGGATGGCGGCTGTTCCAGCAAAAGCAGCATCAACATGAAGCCACAGGTTATAATGGCGGCAGATTTTGCCAATGGCGGCTAAAGGGTCTATCGCAGTGGAAGAGGTTGTCCCCAGGGTGGCGACCACACAGGCTGGTTGTAATCCTCTTTTCTTGTCGAAAATCACTGCTTCTTCCAGCTTTTCAGGAATCAGAGCAAAGGCATCATCGGTAGGGATAAGACGCAGGTTCTCTTTCCCGTAGCCCGCAATCTTCACCCCCTTCTCAATACTAGAATGTGTCTCTTCTGAGGCATAGACAACAAGAGGCTTCTTCAGACCCTTTTGGTTCGCCTCAAAATCGGTAGCCTTTTCTCTGGCTGTTAGCAAGGCGCACAGAGTGGCAGTCGAGGCGGTATCCTGGATGACTCCAGCCATACCCTCCGGAAGACCCAGCATTTTGCGCAACCATTCCAAAACAAGCTCTTCTAACTCAGCGGCAGCCGGAGAGGTCTGCCAGATCATGCACTGGGCACCAAGGCCAGCTGTTAGCAACTCTGCCAGAATAGATGGGGGACTGTTGTTGGCAGGAAAGTAGGCAAGCCAGAGAGGATGCTGCCAGTGGGTGATGCCTGGGAGTATAATTTCTTTAAAGTCGTCGAAAATCCTTTCCATGGACTCGCCTCGACTCGGGGCTTCCAGCGGAAGCTTCTCTTTAATCTGACCAGGCTTTACCTGCGACATCACTGGATACTTGACTACCTCGGTCATGTAATCAGCCACCCAATCGATGAATTTATAGCCAAACTGTCTGAATACTTCCTTATCCATTGCGCCTCTCCTTTTCGTCGGAGGAGAAAATTTAATCCCAATCTCGATTTTTATGTGGATAGGAATTTACCTTTTCGCTATATTGCAATTCCCCCTTTCTGCTCATTTTTCCCCAATTCCTCAATAAAGCTTATATCACGGGGAAAATTTTATTTCAAGTGAGCACTAAAGTTGATTAAGCTAATTTAAATTATATCGTAATTTGAGAACCCAGCCAAAAAAGTAAAATTATTTAAAGAGGATAACCGGCGGTTAAGGTTTCTATCACAAGAGGAGAGCAAAAGGCCTTTGGCTTGAACAACCCTAAACTCTAAGAATGGAGAG
>Ga0114930_10004641_pt1 | contig 11529 bp, 10 predicted proteins | sample AnhtaG_FD_87300 | JGI IMG/M metagenome (GOLD analysis project Ga0114930, IMG submission 87300) | Deep subsurface microbial communities from Anholt, Denmark to uncover new lineages of life (NeLLi) - Anholt_01485 metaG | ecosystem: Environmental > Aquatic > Marine > Oceanic > Sediment | place... | reverse complement strand
CTGGGTTTCCAACCGACACAGCCATATTGTCACAATCCGATTCCCGGTGCCATGTATTTCCAACTGAAACTGACAGATAGCAAAGATGGGATAACAAACGGATTAAGTTAAATAGGACGCAGATTTTCGCAGATACACGCAGATATTAATAATCTTTATATTCTTAATCCAAAAAATCTGCGTTTACCCGCCTCAGGCGGGTTAATCTGCGTCCAAAATGGGATTTCCTATACAATCGAGTTAGCTCGGAGCAATTGTCTTCCACCTTGAGCTCTATTCGGCCCGAGCTCATGGCCGAGGGCAGACCGAAGGTAGCTCAGCCGAAGTCTGATTAAGTTTGTAATCGAACTTATGAATCGAAGGGCTTAGGTTTGAAAACAACAGCCGGCTTACTCCTTTCAGAATAGGCAAAGCCTTGGGCCTGCTTAATATTGCCGTACTTGGCCTCCAGTTCATCCAGGGGACCAGCGTCAAGTGCCCTGGTGGGACAGGCCTCAACACATACGGGCAACTTCTTTCCAATCCACCTGTCCAGGCAAAAATTGCACTTGCGCATCTTAGAACCCGGCTCCGGTCCAAACTGGGGGGCGTCATAGGGACAGGCCTTAAGGCATTTGACGTCGCACTCCTCATTGCCCAGGCAAGCCTGGCTATCCACGACGACGACCCCAACTTCCTCCCTTTTTGAGATTGCATCAACCGGACAGGCCGGCACACAAACTGGGTCAAGGCATTGGTAGCAAGGTGAGATCAGATAGCTGACAAAGACATCTGGGAATTTCCCTCTTTCAGTATACAGGACTCGCATCCAGTTTTCCGGTCCGGCCGGCAGGTCATGCCAGTCTTTACAGGCCACTTGACAAGTGCCGCATCCTGTGCACCGGGTCTGATCAAAATAGAAACCGATCTGCATGCTCTATCCTCCCTTAGGCCTTACTCGCTTGAACCAGGGCCGTATTTAACGCTGAGGCCCCACCTTCTGAGTATGCATCCTTGGTCAGAACATTTACGCAACCGCCACGGTCGATGCCTTGTTCATCAGGATCGTACCAGGCACCTTCAAAGATGCAGATCACTCCAGGCATTATTCGCTCGGTCACCCAGGCTGTGATGGCTAGCTTGCCTCGGTCATTGAAAACATAGATCTCATCGCGGTCTCTAATCCCCCTGGGCTCAGCATCGACTGGATTGATCCAGGCCCGATGGGGCTCTATTTCCCTGAGCCAATCAACCTTCTGGAGATGGGAATGCACCCTGTTCTTGGCATGGGGAGAGAGAACCTGGAGCGGATACTTTTCCGTCAGCGGGTCGCTTTGATCTTCCCAGGTGCTTAAGTATTTGGGAACAGGTGGGCACAGGGGGTTGTTGAGGTCCGCCACCCGCTGAGAAAAGATTTCAATCTTTCCTGAAGGGGTTGGAAAAGGATTGTTTTCCGGGTCCTCAATCTGTTCCTTGAACGCGACAATGGGTTCGGCAAGCTTGACGCGGTGGATACCCTCACGCCTGAATTTGTCATAGTCCTTGATTTGCTCGGCGGTCTCCGGGTTCTTCTCCACGAATACCTTGAGCCACTCCTCTTCGGAAAGAGGATTATAGTCTCTAAAACCAAGCTCTTGAGCCAGCTCACAGGCGATCTCAAGATCCGATTTGCACTCTCCCAATGGTTCAACGGCCTTGTTGACAAAGGTATAGTAAGGGCCGGAGGGCCACGGCCGGGTGAGATCGTTACGCTCTGCGGTATGGGTCACCGGTAGCAAGATGTCCGCAAATCTGGCCGTGGGGGTCATAAATAGCTCCGAGACGATAAGAAACTCGAGACCCCTGAGCGCCCGAGCGGCCTTGTTGGTATTTCCAAGCTGGTTCAAAAAGTTGTTATTGAGGAACCAGGCCAGCTTGATGTCTGCCGGATATCCGCCATCCTTTCCCTTTAGGATGGCATCAAATATTCTATTGATGTGGACCCTGCGCACCAGGCGAAGTCTTAGATCCAGGGTGCCTCGAATCGAGGGACCACCCGCCTCGACCGGATTCTTCATACCGGGTATTCCAGGGGAGCGGAACAAGTGCCCTACGGGTATTCCCATCAGGCCGCCCGCAGCGCTTCCCCCGTGGCGCCCGATGTTTCCGGTCATGGCAGTCAGGGTCATGGCACACCGATTGTACTGCTCTCCCATGGCGCTCCGTGCGGGGCCCTGGCAGTCCATCAGGGCCGCGGGTTTGGTGGTTGCGTATTCTCTGGCCAGCCGCTCGATGGTTAGAGCTGGAACCCCGGTAATCGCCTCAGCCCAGGCTGGTGTCTTCTCAACCCCGTCCTCGACACCCAAGACGTAGTCTCTAAATTTATCGAATCCGACCGTGTACTTATCCAGAAACTCCTGATCATGAAGGTTCTCTTTGATCATCACATAGGCCATGCTGACCATCATGGCTGTATCAGTGCCGGGCCTGATCGGTATCCATTGTTCGGCCAGGGTTGCGGCGGAATCATGGTACCTGGGGTCGATAGAGATGATCCTGGCCCCGGCTTCCTTGGCCCTGACGAGATGATACATAGTGTTTGTGCCAGAAATCATCCTGGCCGGGTCCCAGCCCCACATGATTATCAAACGGGAATTGAGAAGATCCTCCCGGCTGTGGCCAACCATGACCGAGCCATATTGAGTCATGACCGCCCATACGGCGCCTTCGGATGAGACGTTTCCATATAGGGTGGTGTAGCCTCCGAACATGGAGAGCAATTTAGCAGTGGCCAGCCCACCGTTATGCAGGGCACCCAGATACCCGCCACCAGCAGCCAGAAAAATGCTGGGGTTCCCATAGGTGTCCTTAACTCGCCTTAGCTCTCGGGCTATAGTTTCCAGGGCCTCATCCCATGAAATCCGTTCAAACTTTCCTTCCCCCTTGGGCCCTACCCTCTTCAGGGGGTGTATGAGCCGGTCCGGGTGATGGACCTCCCTTCGGTAGGCCCGACACCTCAAGCAGGCCCTTAGTTGTTCGGGCTCCTGGGCATCATCGCCCTCGACCCTGATGATCCTGCCATCCTTAACATGGAGCCTGAGCGGGCAACGTCCACCGCAGTCGAACGTGGACGTGGCTCTGATAATCTTTGTCGCACCGTTGCCCTTGCTCATCTCTTCGGCATTCATTTCACCCTCCTGAAAACAAAGTAAAGTGATAGGAATAATCACCCCTTTTGGGCAAGATGAGTATAGGAAAAAGGGCCTTGTGTGTCAAATGGAATAGCTGGGTTTTTTGTTACTTTGAGGCAAGAGCGATCATGGTACCATAGTGATCATGCCTTTCTTGTGGCAATGAGAGGGTAAAGCGGCAATCTTTATGCCAATCGATGTATACCGGCACTGGGCGTATACGACGCGGATCGATGTTAAGATCTTTGCAGAGAAGATCAGCGATTAGTGCCTTTTTTGTGGCTTTATTTGTCATCCGGCGGAATGCTATGTTCCTGCGCAATAAAATACGATCCATTATTGCCTCATCCAGTGTATCGATTACCGCAACCGGGGTTGAATACGCGCTTTTGTGCCCATCTTTTGATTCCTCAAGTGAGAGAATTGTGTATCCCTCTCTGTAATTCGTAAAATGTATGGTCCGAGAATTACCCCTGATAACCCGGTCATTGTTATTCTGAAGTTCGACAAGGGAAGGATAAAACTTCGGTTCGGGAAACGTTGTATTCATTCGTTCCGCAAGGGCGCGATAGGTTACTGCATAGTGGCCGGATGGGTTCCAGACCGTCCAACCAAATGTTCCTGTACCTAAAAGCCCATCGATTTGGGCAATAATCTCTTTGGTTGTGTACCAGAAGGCCTGAATCCACGGCCGTATCTTTTTACTCGTTCGCTTCTTTATTTGCTTCATGCTTAATTCCATAATTCGGTGTGGATATTGCCCGGGTTTTTTCCATCCCAAGAAGCCCGCAGGAAAGTGCGAAGGATATAACATCGGGCAGATTACATCAACGTGCGGGGCAATGTCTTCAAGCACCTGACCAACACCAAAGTCTTCTGTCTTCCATGCTGTCAAGCCAAACACATCGATAGAAATGATGACACCCAAAGGATTGAGTTCGGCATAGGCGGCTTTGAGAAATTCACCAATACACCGGGCTCTTGTTAGACTATTCAATACAAAGGGATAACGGATGCGCGTTAGGTTACCATCGGATGGAAAACGGGTATAGTCGAATTGAATTTCATCAAAGCCCATGGCGACAAGTTCTTTGCACAGTGCGATGTTGTAATCCCATACCCTCCGGTCGTATGGATTAACCCAGTGCAGGCCTTTTTTGTCAGCCCACAGCCCACCGGTATGCGTGTCGAGAACACCCACCTCAGGATATTTTTTTGCAAGCAGGCTATCCTCGAAGATATCGATTTTCGCAATCGTCCAGATTCCTTCAGCATTGAGACGTTTAACAGCACCCTCTACCGAATAACGGCAATGTGTGGCGCCAATTTCCCGAGCAATTGGATGCTTGGATTGCCAGTAAATCCAGCCGCGGGGGTCCTTCACATGTAACACAACAGCATTCAGATGCGCCAATTCTGCATAATAGATCGCTTTACTGATTGTGCGTTCACAAGATTGCGGAGGCAGGTAGACGCCATTAACGGTCTCGGGGATGTCGGCCATACTGGGATGTATCAGGAAGAAGACCATAATTAAATTTAGGGCAATTACCAACCATCTCAACCTTTGTTGTTTTACCCATGGAGATTTTATTTCTGCTATTGACATCTGTATAGGCTCCCGAACTCCTTCTATATAGTATCGGCATTTCCTTGAACAACTTGACCTAAAAATTGGATCGATGGGAAAATTGGCTCAACTCAATCGCGATAGATATGTCGCAAATAGACAGACTTCTGGGTAAGCAAATATGACCGTGATATTTAATTAGGACGCAGATTCTCGCAGATATCCGCAGATATTTTCTCAAGATATTTAGGATCTTGATAATCTGCGTCTATCTGCGGCCAAAAATGGGATTTTATACTATCGAGTTATTAGCTTCTCTATTTCTAGATGGGTGCATATTCACGAGGAGGGACTTTTAGTCAAAGAAATCCATCTATTGTATATTTACAGTGAGTTTATCCCGAGTTTGAGGAAGGATTTTTGGCGAGACATTCGCTGAAAAGGACTTCCGAAGCCCTTCCCAGAACTTGGGGTGAAGGTATGCCCAAAAGTGGAGAGCAGAACAAAAAAAGGGGATTGTTGCCAATCCCCCGAATCATTGATTTTACTGGTAGGCACGACGGGATTTGAACCCGTGACCTCTACCGTGTCAAGGTAGCGCTCTCCCCCTGAGCTACGCGCCTATTAACGTCTATCTATCAATTCCCCTATTACCATGTCAAGCGAATTTACTGTTGTCCCCCCTGGCTTAGAATAACCATTCCAATCCTAATATATTGAAGCCCTGAGGCAATGGTCAAGAGCGCTACCAGCCAGAAAGCGTATATTCTAACAAATTCTATATTTAGATAGCCATGTGATAATACAATTAGAATAGTGGCTGCCTGTATTACTGTTGTTGCCTTGCTCAAGCGTGAAGGGTTGATCTTGACTGGGTTGCCGTTCAGATAGAGTATCAGAACCCCCAGCAGGATAATGACGTCTCTGCTTATCGTTAAAACAGCCAGCCAAGACGGAAGCATTTTCAATACGGCTAACGTAATGTAAGCAGTCATAAGCAGGATTTTGTCAGCCAAGGGATCAAGGTGGGTCCCCAGATTGCTTTTCTGATGGAAAACCTTTGCTATAAAGCCATCCAGGACATCACTGATACTGGCAACAATAAAGATGATGAGAGCGCCTAGGGTCCTATCACTGATCATGTATATTACAAAGATCGGGACAAGAATAATCCGTAAGATGGTAATCAGATTTGGAATAGTCATCTTATAACCAACGTAAATCCCTGGTCACTTAACTCACTAATCTCAAATGAAAAAGGCCTCTTGGGATGTTTCAGTACCTTTTTGGCCAATCTCTTTGAGGTTCCACTTGTTTTCACAGATACCTTTACCAGGTCGCTCTTTAAGCTTTTTTCTAATACTGATTTTATTTCAGGAAAATTCTCTTTTAGGAATTCCTTGAAATCTCGAAGTGCCCTGTAACTCTTAAAACCCTTAACCATTATCGTAATCCTGTTAACAACCTTTTGGCCAGGTTTAACTCCCTCAACAATATGGGGTATCATATCACGAGCCCAGCTGTTAATGGCTGACCCTATTGCACTCTTTTCATCTCTCCTGTCTTTGTTCGCTGTCCCTTCCCTGTAACCCTGAGCAATTATTGCTCCATCCATAACCTTTATAGTCCTCAAGAATACTGATGCCCTTGATGCCCCATACAGATTTGCTTCACCGGCTATTACTATCTGGGCAGATAAGAACTTGCCCCATTTGACTGCTTCTTCAACGGTCAATTTTGCATTGAGCATACCCTCATCGTAGCTTTCTTCCGGAGGGAAAAAGGATCTGTTGATGATCCTGAAGCCCCTGTCTTCAAAGACCCGGCTAAGAGATAGATCCGTCTGGGTGAGTGATGTTTGGCGAGAAGGATCACGCCACCAATAGATAGGTGAAGAACCTTTCTTTTTCTCTGAAACCAGGAAGAGAACATCAATCTGGATGGTATCAGTCTTACGCAATCCCATATTCTTGAGTTTCTGCTCTAATACAGCTTCATTTACCCGAACCTTCATTAATACCCTGACGTATCTGTCAGTCATGAACTCAGAGATTAATTGATAGTCCTGTATCTCCTCCTTTGTTTTTGACAATATTTCTTCATCCAATCTTTGAAAATCATTGGCCATGGCCTGGGATCCCAGTCTTTGGATAAGATATTCCTCAAGGGCCTTTGAAAAGGCCTGGGATATGGCCTTATTTCGAGCAAGGGCGATGTTTTCCTTAACGATTATCCCAGTCCCTGTCACTATTCTCTCACCAGGAACAGCCTCTTTCATCTCCTGAGCTAAAGAATCCTTTATAAGGAGATTCAAGATTAGAGGCAGAAAAAGAAAAAAAAGACAGAGATGCAAAAAAGGTAACGTATTATTAAAAAAACAGGGGAGCTTATCTCTCCCCCCTTTATCTTTGAGGTTCTTAATCTTATTCATAAAATAGCCTTTAACAGAGCCCTTAGACTATCTTTAGAGCTTCCTTTAGTTTTCTTATGGATAATACAGCATCAGCACCTAAGACACTACCCATAGGGTCAAAGAGATTTTGTCTGATACCCCCTTTGGCCTCGATAATACCTCTGGTGGTGCATACCATGATTGCATTAAAGTATGGAGCATCACTCCTAACATCATCAAATGGGGAAACATTCCCCACATACTTGGTAGCTAAAGCGGGATCATTGGTAATGGTGCTGATAATATCTGCAATCATCATGGCATAACTTGCCCTGGTAATAAATTCATTTGGGGCAAAGGTTCCATCTGGAAAAGTACCCAGGCCCTTTACTCCCAACCCAATCACTATCTGAACATCGGTCTTTAGCGGATGACCCTGCACATCCCCTGGAACTGGTATCTCTTGAGGATAAGAACTCTGCCCTGGCGACTTAAAGGATGCGCCATATTTTTCCGGCCTGAACTTCTCATAGACTGTGCCCAGCTTAAGTTCCTGAATGAAAAGGGCGGCAACATCAACCTTTTTAACCTTTTCCAGAATGGCCACCTTTTTCCCGATTAACGTCTCTGGCATAGCCCTTTCTATTTTTTGAACCAGCTTCAATTGACGATCTGCCTTGTCTATTAAAGTCTTGTTGAGTTCCAAAACCTTTTTGAATGCCTCTGCCGCATCGCTGAATTTATAGGCCTCCTTAAAGGCCATACCCATATAGAAATAGGGATCGGGTAGATCGGGCAAATATGTGAGTGTCTCTCTGGCCTTTTGAAAGTTTCTCTCTACATCCTCCAACCAGTCTTTGCCTTTTTGCCGGGTAAACAACCGCATAATCCCTACATAAGTCAGTGCCCTTTCTTCCTTGGTCTCAGCCAACTTCTTTGCCTGGGACATGGTTTTGAAAGCGGATTTTAAATCTCCTCTATAGCCTAACACCAAACCCAACCCCCTGTAAGCTGGAGAATATTTGTGATCAAGTTCTTTAGCCAGGTTAAATTCCCTTTCCGCATCCAAAACCTTACCACCTTCGAGCAGTTTCATACCGCTAAAAACATGGTGTTCTGGTGTATCGAGAGTGCTTATCGGCAGGCTTGCCTTGGGAGCACAACCGCTTATTGTGAGAATAAGACAATAGAAGGCTAAGAAGAGAAAAGAAGTGAACCCATAACTAAAACGCCTCATAACCCCAACCTCCTTTAGATATCCCCCTCATTACAAATTGCATCACATTCTATTGAAATAGTGGCGGCCCGTGTTGGTAACTGAGTCTAAGACAACCATCACCCTTGACTTTTGTAAAAAGGGCATATTTGTAAAAATTTAAGACACTTTTTCAGTTTAAATAAAAACATTTCAAAGGTCAAGTTTTTGCATAAATGCCCTTACCTTATTGATTATGCCTGGCTTATCATCCGGATTCACCCAGATTATGTCAGAATCAGCCCTGAACCATGTGAGCTGTCTCTTTGCATACCGTCTTGTATCCTGCTGAATGAGCCTGGTTGCCTCATCAAGATTCCATCTGCCTTTGAGATAATCTACGATGTGCCTGTAACCAATAGCCCGCATCGGCTTGAGCTCTGGACTGTATCCCATCTTAAGAAGTCTTTCAACCTCACTAATGAGACCTGAGTTAATCATCGACATGCTCCGTCTGTTAATCCTAGTGTAAAGGACCTGCCTGTCAACATTCAGACTGAGGTTTAGCGCAAGAAATCCCCTGTCAGAAAAACCATGCTTCCCGGTAAGCTCAGAAAAGGGGGATCCGGTAAGATGAATTACCTCTAATGCCCTTATGATTCTAACCTTATCCATCGGGTGTATGCTATTCGCCGCTTTCTTATCAAGCCTTGATAATCTTTGATAAAGAAAAGAGGGACCTCTTTTTTCACATTCTTCCCATAAGCCCTGTCTTAATTCTGGCTTAGATGGCGGGCATGTAAAAAGGCCCCCCAAAAGGGCCTTAACATAAAGCCCTGTCCCGCCAACCACAAAAATAGGTGTTTTTGCTACATGGAGACCCCTGATTATCGTAAGGGCATGAATGCGAAATAATGCGGCATTGAATTTTTGATCAGGATCAACAATATCTATAAGGTGATGGGGAATTCCTTTCCTCTCAGATATGGGAAGTTTTGCTGTACCTATATCCATGCCCCTATAAACCTGCATGGAATCCGCATTAATTATCTCGCCACCCAACATTAAAGCTAATTCAACAGCCAAGACGCTCTTTCCCGAACAGGTTGGCCCGCTTATAATAATTAATTTAGGGAAATCCTCTACCATTGGTCAGTAGTCAGTTGTCACGGGCACTATTCAATACTTGACATCCTTCAAATATAGTCCTCCGGGTGGAGCCTTGACACCAAGATGCTGCCGGTCTTTTGATTCCATTATCTCTATAAAACGAGCGCTACTAATTTCCCCAAGGCCTACCTTGACAATTGCCCCCATGATATTTCTGACCATATGCCTCAAAAAGCCATTTGCCTCAAGATTAAAGCTCAAGAGATCACCTTTCAAGATCTCAAGTTTTGCTTGAATCATGTTTCTTACTGGATCAATCTTACCATCTCCAGCAGAACAAAAAGAAGAAAAATCATGGGTCCCCTTAATGATCCCCAGACATTCCTCCATGATCTGCAAATCAAGTGACCGCGATATATGCCAAGCATTATGCCTGAGAAAGGGGGACTGTAGTTTCTGGTTATAGATCCTATATTCATAAACCTTGCTTTTGGCATTGTACCTGGCATGAAAATCAAGAGGGACATACTCGGCTTCTTTAATAATAATACTATCTGGAAGCAGAGAATTGAGGCCCTTTAAAAAGACAGGAGGTGTTATGGTGGTAGAAACCCTGAAATTTGCTACTTGATAGAGGGCGTGAACACCAGCATCTGTCCTTCCAGAGGCAATGAGGGAGACAGATTTCCCTACCATGACCCTTAGTTTTTCCTCGATAGTCCCCTGTATAGTAGGTTTATCAAGCTGGCGCTGCCATCCAAAATAGCCGGTTCCGTCATAGCTAATAACTATCTTTATGTTTTTTTCCTCTCTTATGTTTGCCACAATTTATTCCCGAGGATTACTAAACGTTCACCCAAGATAGGGGCTGCCAAACAACACTGGTGAACCAGTAGCATGATTAAAGCAAGGGTTCTTGCAAATCTAAACAAAAAAGGGAAGGCGTATGACCTTCCCTCCTAGAATGACTATCCAGATATCCTAATTATCTCTTGGAATACTGAAATCTCGCCCTGGCAGATCGCTGTCCATACTTCTTGCGTTCCTTTATTCGGGAGTCCCTGGTGAGCAAACCGCCCTTTTTTAAGGGGTCCCTGAATTCGGGACTTATCTTCAGAAGGGCTCGACTTATGCCATGCTTGATGGCCCCAACCTGACCGGAAAATCCTCCTCCCTTAACATTTACGGTAATATCATACCTGCCCGTGGTATTTGTCAGTTCAAGAGGTTGGGCAACAATCATCTTAGCTGTCTCGGTAGTCACATATTCATCTATGGGCCTCTTGTTAATAATGATATTTCCATCACCTAATTGCATCCAGACCCTTGCTATCGAAGTCTTTCTTTTACCTGTAGCATAATATCTTTCTTCCGCCATTTAAATCTCCAATTTTTCCGGTTTTTGGGCTTGAAGAGGATGATCTGGGCCAGCGTATATCTTCAGTTTGGTTAATTGCCTTCTTCCGAGGCTGTTCTTAGGCAGCATGCCCTTCACAGCAAGCCTTATAAGGTTTTCTGGTCTCCTCAAAAGCATCTCTTTAGCCGGGATCTCTTTTAGCCCACCCACGTAGCCACTGTGGCGATAATAGATCTTCTTTTCTAATTTATCTCCTGTTAAGACAACCTTATCTGCATTAACAACCACCACATAATCACCAGCATCCATGTGAGGTGTGAAGATAGGCTTGTGTTTCCCTCTCAGGATGATGGCTATCTTGCTCGCCAACCTTCCCAGAATCCTATCCTTGGCATCTATTAGATGCCACTTCTTTTCCACCTCATGCTCTTTGGCAACAAAGGTTTTCATCTCGTTACAATCTTACTCCTTAATTACTAAGCCTATTTTAAGTTGAAATCAGAAACAAGGCCTGTTGAAAATCAAAACTATCTCTAGAGCTTACTTAAATTAAAGAAATTTCAGGGCAATGTCAAGGATATTTCAAAAATTTGATATTGACAGAAAAATATATACCTGTTAATGAACCAGGAGTGATGGTCTCGTAAAAAGTCCCAAAACCGTCATGCCGGACTTGATCCGGCATCCAGAAGTAATTGAATTTACTGGATTCCGGCTTTCGCCGGAATGACGTTTTCAAGAGATTCTCGACTTTTT
>Ga0114930_10004639_pt1 | contig 11534 bp, 11 predicted proteins | sample AnhtaG_FD_87300 | JGI IMG/M metagenome (GOLD analysis project Ga0114930, IMG submission 87300) | Deep subsurface microbial communities from Anholt, Denmark to uncover new lineages of life (NeLLi) - Anholt_01485 metaG | ecosystem: Environmental > Aquatic > Marine > Oceanic > Sediment | place... | reverse complement strand
TCGATGCCGAGGGCAGCACCCAAAAGCATGGTCTGGATCGGCATGGTGGCGAGCGCCAGCGCGCCGCGCGCGGCGGTGGTGTGGCTCAGGCCCGTTGTGAACAGGTACGGAAACAAACCGAAGAACGTCAGGGCCATGATCGTTATCGCGGGCCAGTTGCGCCGTCCCGCGGGCAGGCGCATCAGGAACAGCACCGGCAGCAGGCACAGGCCCGCGAGGCCATAGCGGATCGCCGCCACGGTCAGCGGATCGACGCTCCTGACCGCAAGCCGCGTGAACGCCACGGCCGAGCCGCCCAATAGGCTCGACGCCGCCGCCGCGAGCATGCCGATCAGGCCGGACGGGTCCATGCCGGGATTTAGCCGGGGCGGCGCGCGCCCGGCCACCTTCATTCCGGGATGGGCTCCATGCGCGCGGGGGTTCAGGCCCGGCGCAGGAACTCGACGTCGAGCGCGAGCGGCGGGCCGAGCCACAGCGCATGGGCGGTGTGGTCTGCATAGGCGTCGCCGGTCTCGGGATGGACCAGCACCGTCAGCTTCCCGCGGTTGAGCATCAGCCACGGCACCAGCGCTGCGAACACCTCAGGGGCGAAGGCGACCTGATACATGGCCCGGGGGTGGGGGCCGACCGGCCGGTCGTGCCAGCGCCCGAGCCGCGCCGCGAACCGGCGCGCGATCGCTTCGCGCAGCTTCGCGGCCGGGGCCTTGGTCCCGGCCGGGTCGTAGTAGACATGGGCGTGGTAGCCCGCGATCCGCGGCGCGGCGCGAGTCCGTTTCCGGGGCGGTTTCATGGCCCGACCGTAGCGCACATGCGCGTGGGGGCAAGGGGCGGCGCGAGCGGGCTCGCGTCCCCACCCTGAAACCCGATTATCGCATAATGTATATTATGGGAAATACAGAATTAGGTTCCGGTATGGGCAGATAGCGCGGCAACCCCGTGCGAACCGGGAGCTTCGGGCGCTAGCGGACCGGCACGGCGGCGAACCTGGCCGCCGGCGGTGTTCTTGACCGTCGCCCGCCCCGACCGTAGCGTCCCCAGGGCGGCGACCGCGGGGGAATTTGTGCGGCGGCGCCGTTCGCGGCACGCGCCGCATTCATTCGGGGGGAATTTCCATGCCCGCAGCCGAAGCACCCAAGCCGGGCGTCAGCCGGGACGCCAAGGCGATCATGCGTTATGACGCGTCCAAGAAGTCGTTGCCGGTGGCCTACGTGCTTTGGTTCCTGATCGGCGGCCTGGGCATTCACCGCTTCTACCTGGGCGACAGCCGCTCCGGCGGCATCATCCTGGGCTGCGCCGTCGGCGCCATCGTGCTCGGCATGGCGATCCATCCGTTCTTCAGCATCCTGTGGGCGGTCGTCGGCGTGTGGTGGCTGGTCGACCTGTTCCTGATGCCGGGCCTGGTGCGCAAGGCCAACGAGGCGTTGATCGACCGCCTCGGCGCCAAGGCCTGATAGGCCGACGTCTTAAAGCTCGACGGTAAGTCCGTCGTAGGCGGGCTCCACGCCCGCGGGCAGCGCGCGCCTGAGGGTCTCGTAGTCCAGGTCCTGGTGCATGTCCGTGAGGATCGCGCGCTTGGGCTTGAGGCGCTCGATCCAGCGCAAGGCGGTCTCGACGTTGGCGTGCGTGGGATGCGGCCGGTGGCGCAGCGCGTCCACGATCCACAGGTCCAGGCCTTCGAGCAACGCTAGAGCTTCATCCCCCAACTCGTTGACATCGGCGGAATAAGCGGCGTTGCCGAAACGGAAACCGATGGACCGGATGTTCCCGTGGCCCTGCGCGAAGGCCAGAACCGGCACCCGCCCGCCCGGCCCCGCGACCGCGAAGGGCTGGAACGGCTCGGGGATCGAATGGGCGGTCAAGATCGGCGGGTACCCGCTGCCCTCGGGCTGCACGAAGCAATAGGCGAACCGCGCCATCAGGTGGCCCAGGGTCTCGGCGTCGGCGTACAGGTCGATGCGCCGGCGCATGGTGTAGGACAAGGGCCTGAGGTCGTCGATGCCGTGGGTCTGGTCGGCATGGGCGTGGGTGATCAGCACCGCGTCGATATGGGAGACGCGGGCGTCGATCAGCTGCTCGCGCAGCTCCGGGGCGGTGTCGACCAGGACCGTGGTCTCGCCCTGCCGCACCAGCAGCGAGCAGCGCCGGCGGCGGTTCTTGGGGTTGGCGGGATCGCAGGCGCCCCATTCCCCCGCGCCGCCCGGTCCGCCCAAACGCGGCACCCCCATCGACCCGCCGCAGCCGAGGATGGTTATCTTCATGTCGCGGCGGACTTCGGCGCCTTGGCGAACAGGCGGAAGAAATTTTCCGTGGTGATGCGCGCGAGCTCGGCCGGCGCGAGACCCCGCAGCGCCGCGACCGCCTGGGCGGTATGGGCGACGAAGGCGGGCTCGTTGCGTTTGCCCCTGACCGGAACGGGCGCGAGGTAGGGCGCGTCGGTCTCGACCAGGAGCCGGTCCAGCGGCACCGCCTTGGCGGTTTCGCGCAACGCATCGGCCTTCTTGAACGTCACGATCCCCGACAGCGAGATGTAGAGCCCCAATTCCACCGCTTTTTCAGCGAGTTGCCGCGACGAGCTGAAGCAGTGCAGCACGCCCGTGAAGCGCCCCTGCCCCATCTCCTCGGCCAGGATTTCCGCCATGTCGTCGTCCGCGTCCCGGCTGTGGACGATCAGGGGCAGTTGGGTCTCGCGCGCCGCCGCGATGTGGGCGCGGAACGAGGCGGCCTGCCGGTCGCGCGGGCTGTGTTCGTAGAAGTAATCGAGCCCGGTCTCGCCGATGCCCACGACCTTGGGGTGCTTGGCGAGCGCGACGAGCCTAGCCGTGTCCTCGCCCGCCTCGTTCGCGGCCTCGTGCGGATGCACGCCCACGGTGCAGCTTACGTCCGCGAACCGCTCCGCCACGTTAAGAACCCGGTCGAACTGGCTGAGGCGCGTGCCGATCGTGACCATGCGCCCGACTCCCGCCGCGCGCGCGCGTTCCACCACCGCGTCCAGCTCATCGGCGAAGTCGGGAAAGTCGAGATGGCAATGGCTGTCGACCAGCATGGGCGTGCTATCGGGCTGCACCCCCTCCCCCTTGCCCCCTCCCGCCTCGCGCGATGACTCGGGTCATCGCGCGGTGGGAGGGGGGACTCAAGATCGGAATTCCCTCCCGCTCGGCGCGATGTTCAAGACCATCGCGCGGCGAGGAACGGCACTCGAAATCAGAGTCCCCACTCCACCCGCTTGCGGGTGGAGCGGGTGGGGTGAGGGGGGTTTTTCCCACGCCGGGGCGCGGCATGCGTCGCCGCCTACTCCGCCGCCTCGACGAAGCGCGGGAAAATCCCCTGCGGCGCGGGCAGCGCCGCGCCGCCCTTGAGCACGCCCTGCTCGCCGAGGGCGGCGAAGGCGCGGTCGCCAGCGGGCACGGCGAGCTGGTCGAGCAGCTTCGCGCCCGCCTCCGGCATGAAAGGCTGCATCAGCACGCCGAGATGGCGCAGCGTCTCCGCCAGCACCCACAGCACGGTTTCCATGCGCTTGGGGTCGGTCTTGCGCAAGGCCCAGGGTGCCTGCGCGTCGATGTACTGGTTGGCGCGGACCATGACATCCACCCAGTCCCCCAGCGCCTTGTGCAGCTCCTGCAGCCCGACCGCCGGGCGCATCGAGGGCAGCAGGCCGTGCGCCGCCGCCAGCATCGCCTTGTCGGCCTCGGTCGGCGCGCCGGGCGCCGGCAGCGTGCCGCCGCAGTTCTTGTTAATGAAAGAGAGCGTGCGCTGCGCCAGGTTGCCGATGCCGTTGGCGAGCTCGGCGTTGATCCGCCCCACCATCGCCTTGTGCGAGAAGTCCCCGTCGTTGCCGAACGGCACCTCGCGCAGCAGGAAATAGCGGGTCTGGTCGAGGCCGTAGGTGGCGATCAGCTTCAAGGGGTCGATGATGTTGCCGAGCGACTTCGAGATCTTCTGCCCCTCGTTGGTCCACCAGCCGTGCGCGAACACGCGCCGGGGCGGCGCGATGCCGGCCGACATCAGGAACGCCGGCCAGTAGACGGCATGGAACCGCAGGATGTCCTTGCCCACCATGTGCAGGTCGGCCGGCCAGAACTTCCATCGCGGCGCGTTCGCATCGGGATAGCCGGCGGCGGTGATGTAGTTGGTGAGCGCGTCGAGCCAAACGTACATGATGTGCTTGTCGTCGCCCGGCACCTTCACGCCCCACGTGAAGGACGTGCGCGAAACGCTGAGGTCCTTGAGGCCCGATTTGACGAAGCTCACCACCTCGTTGCGCCGGCTCTCCGGCAGGATGAATTTCGGGTGGTCGGCGTAGAACTTGAGCAGCCGGTCCTGCCACGCCGAGAGCTTGAAGAAATAGCTCGGCTCCTCCACCCACTCGACCGGCGCGCCCGAGGGCGCGTACTTCTTGCCGTCGGGGCCGGCCGTGAGCTCGTCCTCGCCGTAGAACGCCTCGTCGCGCACCGCATACCAGCCCGCGTAGCTGCCGAGGTAGATGTCGCCCGACTTCACCAGCGCCCGCCAGATCGCCTGCGAGGCCTCGATGTGGCGCGGCTCGGTGGTGCGGATGAAGTCGTCGTGCGAGAAGTTCATCGCCTGGGCCAGGTCGCGGAAGTTCTGCGACACCCGGTCGGTGAATTGCTGCGGCGCCTCCCCCGCGTCCTTGGCGGCCTTCTCGACCTTCTGCCCGTGCTCGTCGGTGCCGGTGAGGAAGAACACCTCGCGCCCGTCCAGCCGCATGAAGCGCGCGATCGCGTCGCACGCCAGCGTCGTGTACGCATGCCCGATATGGGGCTTGTCGTTCACGTAGTAGATCGGCGTGGTGATGTAGAAACGGGCGGTCATCGGCGGTTCGCAGTCTTTCCTTCGCCTTCTGTTGACATGGCCGGGTCAAGCCCGGCCATGACGGTTCGAGAGACGTGAGCACCCTCAAGCACCCTCACCCCCGCGCCGCGTAGGCCACCGACAGCACGGCGTCGAGCGCGACCTGCCGGCGATCCAGATTGGCGCTTTCGGCGCGGGCGAAAAGCCGCGCGAGCTTTTCCCACACCGCAAGCCAGCGATCAAGGCCGCAAGACCCGGCCAGGCGCGCGACGACCGGCGCTTCCTCGGCGTGGGCGGCGGCCGCGGCGCGGCCCGCACGCGTGTCGCGGCACATGCGGCCGATCAGCCCCGTGAGCATCTCGCCGAACACGCGGAAGCCGTCCTCCGCCCCCGCCCTGCCGAGGTCGCCGACCAGCTTGTCGAGCGCCGGTTCGTCGATGCGGGGATATTCGGCGAGGATGCCGAGCATGCGCCGGTGCAGCTCGACCCCGCCGTGGTCCGCCAGCGCCAGCGCCCGGCCGGCGCTGCCCTCCGCGAGGTGCGCGAGCTCGTCCAGCTCGCCGGCGTCGAGGTCGGGAACGTGGCGGGCGACGATCTTCTTCACCGTGGCGTCGTCGAGCGGATGCAGGTCGAGCCGCCGGCAGCGCGAGCGGATGGTCGGCAGCAGCTTGCCGGGCGCGTGGCTGACCAGCAGCACGAGGGCGCGCGGCGGCGGCTCCTCGATCGCCTTCAGCGCGGCGTTGGCGGCGTTGCGGTTCATCTCGTCGGCGCTGTCGATCACCACGACGCGCCAGTCCCCTTCGCCCGCCGTCAGTTGCAGGAACCCGCCCATGTCGCGCACGTCGTCGACCACGATCTCGTTGCGCCACTTCCCGGTCTTGCGGTTCTGGCTGCGGCGCACCAGGCGGAAATCGGAGTGGCCGAGAGCCGCCAGGCGCTGGAACACGCGGTCCTGCGGGTCCAACGCCATCGAGTCCGGTCCACCCCCGCCGAACAGGCCGGTCCCTTGCCCGCCGCCGCCCGAAAGCACGAAGCGCGCGAAGCGAAAGGCGAGCGTCGCCTTGCCGATGCCGCGCGGGCCGCACAACAGCCAGGCGTGGGGCATGCGGCCCGATCGCCACGCCGCCATGAGCGCGGCTTCCGCCTCCTCCTGGCCGTAGAGCGCGGGGTTGGCGCGGGGCACGCGCTCCGGCGGGTCGTCGTCGGGATGGATTTCGTCGTTCGGCTTCGCGGCCATTGCCGCCTAGCCATAGCATAAACGCGTCATGCCCGCGCTTGTCGCGGGCATCCACGCCGGTGCAGCGGAAAGTCGCGGGCGAAAGAACGCAGCCTTTGTCCTGCAAGGCCATCGCGACATGACGCCGTGGATGCGCGGGACAAGCCCGCGTATGACGCTATCCTAGGAGGGACATCGCCGCTCGCCTGCTCGCTACGCTCGCACTCTCGCCCCGCGGCCGAGGGTGGCCCCGGCGACAGCGGAGTTCCGGTGAGAGGTCGGGTGAGGAAGCGGCAGCTCCGTCAGATCGCCACGCCCAGGCGTTCGCGCACCGCCTGGGCGATGGCCTCGGCCACGGCGTCGGCGGGCTTCGCCGCGTCAATCACCACGCAGCGTCCGGGTTCCCGCCGCGCGATCTCGAGGAACCCCTCGCGCAGGCGGCGGTGGAAGTCCGGCCCCATGCGCTCGTAGCGGTTCTCGTCGCCGCGCAACGCCGCGCGCTGCAAGCCCTCTTCGACCGGCAGGTCCAGGATCAGCGTCAGGTCGGGCTTGAAGTCGCCCACGGCGATCCGGTACAGCGCCTCGACCGGCGCGCGGCCCAGGCCCTGGCCGTAGCCCTGGTACGCCATGGTCGAGTCGGCGAAGCGGTCGCTGACCAGCCAGCAGCCGCGGTCGAGCGTGGGCCACACCGTCCGGCGCAGGTGGTCGCGGCGCGCGGCGAAATGCAGCAGCAGTTCGGTTTCCGCGTCCCAGCGTCCGGTCCCGCCCTCGACCAGGAGCTTGCGGATCACCTCGGCGCCCTCGGCGCCGCCGGGCTCGCGCGTGCATTCCGCCTGGAGGCCCACGCGGCGCAGGGCCGCGACCAGGCGGAAGGCCTGGGTGGACTTGCCCCCGCCCTCGCCGCCTTCGAGCGTGATGAAGCGCCCGCGCGGCGCTGCGTCGTCGGCGCTCAACGGGTCCGCGCTACTTCGCCGGCTTGGACGACGGGCCCAGCAGCACGTAGCCGAGCGACACGCCGATGCGCGCCAGCGTGCCGAGCTTCTCCACGTCTTCGGCTGCCTCGAGCGGCACTTCGCGCGTGGCGATGCCGGGCGCCGCGATCACGAGCTTGCCGATGCGGTCGCCCTTCTTGACCGGCGCGGGCACAGGCTCCTCGGTCACGACTTGCACCTTGAGATCGCGCCGCGCCTCGCGGCCCAGCGTGACCGCGACGTCCCGGCTTGCCGTCACCGGCACCTTGAGCTTCTCGCCCAGCCACACCTCGGCCTCGCCCACCTTGTCGCCGGCCTTGAACAGGCTGTAGGTGGCGAAGGCGCGGAAGCCCCAGTCGAGCAGCCGCTCGGCCTCGCCCGCGCGCTGGCGCATGTTGCTGAGGCCGTGCACCGCCATGATGATGCGCCGGCCGCCCCGCACCGCCGAGGCGGTAAGCCCGAACCCGGCTTCCTCGGTATGGCCGGTCTTGATGCCGTCGGCGCCGGTGTCCTTGTACAGCAGCGGGTTGCGGTTGCCCTGCTTGGTGCCGTTGAAGGTGAAGTCCTTCTCCTTGAACATCGGATAGTACTCGGGAAAGTCGTCGATCAACCGCTTGCCCAGGAGCGCGAGGTCGCGCACGGTCATGTAGTGGTCCGGGTCGGGCCAGCCGGTGGAATTGGTGAAGTGGCTGTTGGTCAGGCCCAGCTCCTTGGCGCGCTTGTTCGCGGCCTCGGCGAACGCGGCCTCCGAGCCGTAGAGGCCCTCCGCCAGCACCACGCAGGCGTCGTTGCCGGACTGGATGACGATCCCGCGCAAGAGGTCCTCGACCTTCACGCGCGAGCGCGCGGGAATGAACATGGTCGAGCCGCGGTTGTTCCATTCCTTCCAGGTCTTGTCGCTGACCGCCAGCGTGTCGTCCATCTTGAGCTGGCCCTTCTTGATCTGCTCGAAGGCCAGGTAGATGGTCATCATCTTGCTCATCGACGCGGGGCCGATGCGCTCGTCCGCGGCCTTTTCCCACATCACCTCGCCGGTCTGGTAGTCGATCAGGATCGCGTTGCGTACGTCGGTGTCGAAACTGGGCGCCTTGCCCCAAGCACCCGCGGGCTCCGCGCCGGTCTGGCCCTGCGCCTTGGCGGCGGACTGCTTGGTGGGCGTGCGCTTGTCCTTGGACGTCTTTGCGGGCGCGGTCTTGGCGGCGGGCTTCTCCTGCGCCTGCTGGGCAAGAGCGGGCGCCGGCCCGGCGGACAGCGCGGCGATCAGGGCCGCCGCCAGGACGGAGGTGAACTTGGGGGTGAGTGTCATCGAATTACCTTTTGTCAGCCGCCGCAAGCGCGCGAGCCTAGGCTGGAATTGCGCCGATTTTGTGCCGGAATTGGGCCGGGCCGCATGCGTCAATCCGCGACGATCTTGGCTCCCGCATACCCCCTCTTCACCACCTGTTCAAGGGCGGTTTGGGCATGGTCGGGCGAGGGGAACGGCCCCAAGCGCACGCGGTAGAAGCGCTGGCCGCCGGAGGTGACCGGCGACAGCGTCGCGGGCCCCAGCCCGTCCAAGCCGGACTGTACGCGCACGGCGTTGTCGAACTGGGCATAGGCGCCGGTCTGGACATAGACCGCCCGCGCCCACGGCCGCGCCGGGGCCAGGCCGGCGCCGTTGCCGCCGTTGGACACCGGACCCGCCGCGGTCGGGATGGCGGCGAGTTGGACCGCCTCGGCGTCCGCGCCGGCATTGGGCGCGTCCAGCGGCACGGCGCTGACGGCGATGCGGGGCGCCGCGAGCGGCGGCGGCGGCTCGGCCCGGGCTTGCGCCGGGGACAGGGCCGGCGCCGGCACGGCGATGTCCGGGTCGGGCTCGGTGCCGGCGACCAGCTCGGCGAGCGTGAGCCGCCGGCCCTGCAACGCCGCCTCCTTCATCTTGCGGCTTTCCGGCTCCAGGATTTCCACCTTCACCCGTGCCGTGCCCTTGGCCGCGAACCCGAGGAGGTTCGCGCCGCGATGCGACAGGTCGATGATGCGGTCCTTCGCGAACGGGCCGCGGTCGTTGACGCGCACGACCATCGAGCGGCCGTTTTCCAGGTTGGTGATGCGCACGACGCTCGGCATCGGCAGCGTGCGGTGCGCGGCGGACACCGCGTTCATGTTGAAGATCTCGCCGTTGGCGGTGAAGCGGCCGTGGAACTCGTCGCCGTACCACGAGGCGACGCCGGTTTCGCGGTAGGAGTAGTCCTCCTTGGGGTAGTACCACTTGCCGTCGATCTGGTAGGGCTCGCCGATCTTGTAGAAGCTCAAGCTGCCGTCGGCGCGGCGCTCGTTGTCCTTGGGGATCGCGGCCTGCTGCTCGCGCTGGGCGATGCCGCGCTGCGCCTTCTTGACCGCGTGCGAGGCGAGATGGCTTTCGGCGCAGGCCGCGAGCCCGGCGCACAGGCCGGCCGCGACGCCGAGCCTCAGCGCGGCCCGGGCCAGTCTCGGGGCGAGGTTCATGGCTCAGCTCCCCCCGCCCAGGCGGTCGGCCAGCGTGCCGACCGCGGTCGCGAAGTAGAGCGAGCGGTTCCACTTCATGATGACGCGGTAGTTGTCGTAGACCGCGAACGCGTCGCCGCCGTTGCCCGGCAGCACGATCGAGGCGTCGAACGGCCGTTCCGGCAGCGGACCGCCGTCGGCCCGGCGCACGCCGAGCCTGGCCCATTCCTGGAGCGGCTTCTTGACCTCGAGCCCGGCTTGCGCGGCGTCGAAGCCCTCGGGCAGCTTGACCGCGCGGCCCCAGTTCTGGCCCGCGTTCCAGCCCGACTTGCCGAGGTAGTTGGCGATCGAGGCGAATACGTCGGCAAGCGTGGTCCAGATGTCGGGCTTGCCGTCGCCGTCGTAGTCGATCGCGAAGCTCAGGAAGCTCGAGGGCATGAACTGGCTCTGCCCCATGGCCCCGGCCCAGCTTCCGGTCATGTCGCCCGGGCGAATGTGGCCCTGGTCGACGATCTTCAGCGCGTTCAACAGCTCCTTGCGGAAAAAGGCCGCGCGGCGGCCCTCGAACGCGAGCGTGGCCAGCGCGGCGATCACCGGAAAGCCTCCGGTCAGCCGGCCGAAATCGGTCTCCACGCCCCACAGCGCGACGATGAACCGGGGCTGCACGCCGAACTTGCGCCCGACCTCCTCCAACAGCGCCTTGTGCTCGTCCAGCAGGCGCCGGCCCTTCTCCACGCGCACGTCGTTGACCACGCGCTGCATGTATTGCTGGAACGTGAGGACGAATTCGGGCTGCTTGCGGTCGAGCTCGATCACCCGGGCGATCGGCGCGATGTTGTCGAGCGCGTCGTCGAGCGTCGATTGCTTGAGGCCCTGGGCCAGCGCCTCGGCCTTGAAGTCCTTGAGCCACGCCTTGAAGTCGGGCTGCTGGGCGCGCGCCCGAGGCGCGGGCAGCGCGGCGGCGGCGGCCGTGCCCAGCGACAGGCGAAGGAAGCTGCGGCGTTCTAGCGGAAACGGGCGGGCAAGCGGACGGGAGCCGGGCATTCCATCCCAACGTTTCTCCTACCCTTCCCGCGAATCGTATTGCCATAGCGCGATTCGCTTGTCCAGGAATTTGCCCCTTTCCGGTCACGGCCCCGGGAAAAGCGAGTCGCTGCGGCCGGTTACGCGATAGGCCGCAAGCCCCAGCCATTCATGCAAGGCCCAGGACAGGCGCTGCAGATTGCCCAGCGCGTTGAAACCGGGCCTGAGGCGCACGCGCCCGTCGGTCGCGTAGTCCACCGGCCAGGCGATCGCGCGCCAGCCCTGCTTGCGAAACGCGCCGATGGCGCGCGGCATGTGCCGCGCCGAGGTGACGACGATCCAGGCCGCGTCCTTCTGCGGGCGCACGATCTCGGCGGTCAGGACCGCGTTCTCGTAGGTGTCGCGGCTGTTGCGCTCGAAGGTCACGCGCTCCGCCGGCACGCCCAGGCGCGGCAGGATGTCGCGCGCGTAGTCGGCCTCGCGGTGCTGCGGCTCGAACAGCAGGCCCGAGCCCCCGGTGAACACGAGGCGCGCCTCGGGGAAGCGCCGCGCCAGCTCGACCAGCGCCGTCAGCCGGTCGCCGCTTTCGTTGAGCTGCACCTGGCCGCGGGCGCCGGAAACCAACGGGTCGATCATGCCGCCCAGGACCACGACCCCGTCGATGCGCTCGTTGAGGTTGGGGTTGCGGGGGAACCGATCCTCCAGCGGCAGCAGCAAGAGGTCGCCGAACGGCACGACGGCGAAGACGAGGTAGGCCGCGATCCCCAGGGCGGCGAGGCGCCGCGCCCACCGGCGCCAGGGCGTGAACCACAGCGCGGCCGTCGCCGCGAACAACAGCAGGATCACGGTCGCGGGATCGGTCAGAAAGCCGATCAGCTTGCCGGCGGCGAAGGTCATGCTGGGCTGGTGTACGACGCCCGCGCCGCGCTGTCACCGGCGCGGGAATGGGCTAGGCTGCCGGGCATGCGACCCCTGCCCCTCCTGCTCGTCGCCGTCATGTGCGCGGCCGCGACCGCGCACGCCCAAGCCCCCGACGCCGACGCGCGCGCCTG
>Ga0114930_10004638_pt1 | contig 11537 bp, 9 predicted proteins | sample AnhtaG_FD_87300 | JGI IMG/M metagenome (GOLD analysis project Ga0114930, IMG submission 87300) | Deep subsurface microbial communities from Anholt, Denmark to uncover new lineages of life (NeLLi) - Anholt_01485 metaG | ecosystem: Environmental > Aquatic > Marine > Oceanic > Sediment | place... | reverse complement strand
GAGGAAGATGTATTTTGCACCTGCTTTACGCAGTTCTTCTACCCTTTTTGCGAAAGATTCCTCGGTGATCATACCGACACGTGAATGTCGCTCGAACTCCTTGAACGCCCCCCGCTCGAATGCCTTGATCACATCTGGATCGGTTGGATCTGGAAGCACGATGTACCCACGCGCATAGAGCATCTGGGCCTTCTTCAGGTCGCTTATCTTAACTTCACCCCCTATGTCCTTTGCCCCTTGTCCCCACTTGAGTTCAACGCACTCTACCCCAAGTTCTTCGATGGTATACTCATGTACCGACAGGCGGGTGTCCTCGATGTTTGCCTGAACGATGATGGCTCCGTATCCGTCGCGTTGGTGATTCTGGTAGAGTTTCACTCGGCGCTTTAGATCCACGGTATCAACCACTCGGCCGTTTTTAATTACAGCCTCAGGGTCCATACCGACAACATTCTCGCCGATGGTCAAACCAGTACCCACTAGCGCAGATCCGATGGCTAACCCCTCCCAGTTATTTTTGGCAATGGCTGTGGAGCCCATAGCAGAAATGATCCATGGATAGCGAAACCGTATCCCCTTATCATGACCTATAACGACTTCGAGATTTACAGCCGGAAAGATGGCTTTATCGCTGTTGGCCTCAATTCCGCGAGCTCCAACTACGGTGCCCATGATGTTGAAGTGGGAGTAGTCAACGGGGTAGCTCTTCTCAGCAGCGGTGGTGATCACCCCAAATGGCTGTGGATAGATCACCTCGTGGCCTCGGTAGGCTGATTTTCCTATTTCGCACATGCCGATGCAGCCGTCCACGCATGTCACGCACATGCCCGAAGAAGGTACTATCGAACCTTCTGTCCTGTTCTTGGTCAGCGTTGCAGCTGAAGCGTTTATTTTGGAGAGTGACATGGTTTTTTTCTCCTTTCCAGCATCAATCCTTTTTTATTTCACAGGCAACACAGGGTTCCATGTAGCACATCATGTCGTCGAACTTTTCCTTCTCGATGCACGGGGGCGTCAAATTTGCGCAGCCTCCACAAATGGCCCTTTCGGGCTCGATAAAGGTGCATCTGAGTTGGCAGGCCGGGCAAATGTACATACAGGCACCGCACAGCCGACATACTTCTGACTTGATGTCAAACGGCGTGCCGATGCTGCGGTTTTCGCCTCGCCCGCGAAAACCGATGGCTTTGGCCATCATCTGCTCCTCGCACATCCGCACGCATAGCCCACAAAGGATACAGTCTTCATGCTCCTGCCTGAAGCGTTGCTGCCGAACCTCATGCGCCGCAGCCAGGTCCTGAATCGTCTTCGATTGCGGGCACGAGGCCAACAGAAGTTCCAGGATCATCTTCCGAGCCCTGATGACCCGCGACGATGCCGTCCGTACCTTGAGTCCCTCTTCGGCCGGGTAGGTGCACGATGAGACGATTTTTGCTTTTGCACCCTCCCCTATTTCCACGACACATAGGCGACAGGCGCCGTAGGGCGAAAGCCCGTCCTTGTGGCACAGGGTCGGGATAGGGAAACCCATGAATCTGGCGGCTTCGAGAACGGTTGTGTCTTCCTCGACTGAAACATCCAAACCGTTAATGAAAACATTGATCATCGCAGACTTTCCTCCTTTTGGATCCAAATCGCTACATCACGTCCACGGCGTCGAAATTGCAAATGCTCTTACAAGCTCCGCACTTAATGCACTTATCTGGGTCGATGACGTGGCGTTCCTTTTTCTTCCCGGATATCGCCTCCTCTGGACAAGCCTGCAGGCAGAGCAGGCAACCCGTGCAGTTTTCATTGATCGAGTAGGTGATGAGTTCCTTGCACACGCCCGCCGGGCACTGGTTGTTCTCGATGTGCTCCATATACTCGTCGTGGAAGTACCTGAGTGTGCAAAGCACGGGATTGGGCGCAGTCTGTCCCAGGCCGCACATCGCCGTATCTTTCACTGCGTGAGCCAGTTCCTCGAGAAGCTCCAGGTGTGCGAGTGTCCCTTTGTCCTTGGAGATATCGTCAAGGATCTCGTACATCCGCTGTGTGCCTTTGCGGCAGGGGAAACACTTGCCACAGGATTCATCCTTCAGGAAATTCATGAAGTACTTGGCGACGTCGACCATGCAGGTATTCTCGTCCATGACGATCATGCCACCGGACCCCATAATCGATCCCGCCTCGGTCAGGCTCTCGTAGTCAACGGGCAAATCGAACATTTTTGCCGGGATACAGCCGCCAGACGGTCCACCCGTTTGCACCGCCTTGATCTTTGCCTTGTCGACCGGCCCGCCACCAATGCCGTTGACGATCTCCACGATGGTGATGCCCATCGGCACTTCCACTAAGCCGGTATTCTTAATCTTGCCGACCAGGCTAAATATCTTGGTGCCAGAGTTATTCTTCGTTCCGATCTTCGCAAACTCGGAAGCGCCACGCTCGATGATGACCGGAATGTTCGCCCAGGTTTCGACGTTGTTGATCGCCGTAGGCTTGCCATCGATGCCTTTCTCGACAGGAAATGGGGGGCGCTGGCGCGGCTCACCCATTTTCCCCTCGATGGACTGTATCAACGCCGTTTCCTCACCGCACACGAACGCCCCAGCGCCCCTTACTAGATTGATGTCGAAAGAAAATCGGGTTCCCAGGATGTCCTCGCCCAGAAGCCCGAGTTCACGCGCCTGCCGGAGCGCGATGATCAGGTGCTTGATGGCTAATGGATACTCGTTGCGGACGTAAATCACGCCTTCCGTTGCCCCAGTCGCATAGGCGCCGATGATCATTCCCTCGATGATACTGTGTGGATTGCCCTCCAGAACACTCCGGTCCATGTATGCCCCTGGGTCTCCTTCATCTGCATTGCATATCAGTAACTTGCCACGGCCATCTGGCTGATTCGCGAGCAGCTCCCACTTTACGCCGGTGGGAAACCCGGCGCCGCCCCGGCCGCGCAGCCCAGAGGCCTTGATCTCCTTCACCACCCACTCGGGACTTCTGTGTGCAAGCACCCTGGCCAAGGCGGAATAACCGCGGTTTTCAATATAGTTATAAATGCGAATGGGATCGATCCTCTCGTTGCGGGATAGGAGAGTCCGAACCTGGTTCTTAAAGAACGGTATTTCGTTTTTCTTCTCCACGAGCTCCCCGGTTCCCGGGTCAACGAAGAGTAAATCCTCGAGCACCTCCCCCCTGGCTACAGCCTTGATGATCTTGACCATATTATTGAGGCCGGCCTTTGGGTAGAAGGTCTCCCGTGGCTCAATGAGTATCGATGGTTCCATTTCGCAGAATCCATGGCAGCCTGTGATGCGCAGGTGGATTTCTTCCGTCATTTCCCTGGCAAGAAGCTCCCGTTTCGTTATGCGAATGAGGTCATTTGCACCGCTCGCCTGTCCACAGGTACCGGCTGGAATAACAATTGTGGGGATAGTGAGGTCTCGGTCGGCGATGAGGCGCTCCTGCAGTGCTTTAAAGTTATCGATCGACTTCAATCTTTCCATGAAGATATCCCGTTCTTAATCTGCTCGAGGTTCCCTAAGTGGGTACACTAAGGTGTAACATCGTCCAATCAAAAATTGGCGCCGTTCAGATCCAACATGTGACCCCTACATCCACGGCGCGAGCAGATTTGTACCATGCCACCCCTGCGAACGATCATCGGCACCATAGGTGCCCCACAATCCGGGCAGTTCGAGGCGCCGATAAGTTCCGCATGACAATGCGGACAGAAGAAGTTAGCCACCGTGTCCATTGGGGTTTCGTATTCAGATTCGAAGGTATAGCTGCCGTAGAGGCAAGACAACCTGAGCCAGCCGTGCTTTCGCCCGAAAGAGATTGTCACCCGGACTGACGACTGATCATCTATAAGATGGTTCGGATCCATCAGGCTGTGATTGCAGCGAGAGCAGTGGACCTCCAGGGGGAAGATCATTTGGTCCGTCTTGGGCTCGACCTTGTCGAGCCCAAGACGTGCTTTCTTGAGTATTTGCTTGACCTTTACCGTGTCGACGTTTGAGAAGTAATGGCCATCCACAACGACCATCGGCCCCAGCGCGCAGGCACCCAAGCAGTTCACGGCCTCCAGCGTGAACTCATTGTCCGAAGTTGTCTCACCAGCACCGATTCCCAGTTCCCGCTTTAGCTCCCCGGCAATGTGCGGCGCGCCGCGGACATGGCAGGCCGTGCCCAAGCATACAGATACGAGATGCTTCCCCCTGGGCTTCAGGCTGAACGACCTGTAGAATGTAGCGACACCGAATAGGTCAACCAGAGAGCGGCCTGTTCTATTGGCTACAATTCTTAGTGCATCCCCAGGAAGATACCCATACTTAGACTGGATATCTTCAAGGGTTGAGATGAGCCCACCCCGATCCTCGCTGTGCTTCTCAACGATTCTCACGATATGTTCTGGGTTCATGTCTTTTCTCCAACACAGAACCTATAAGAGGGTAGTGACGCGACTCATTCTATTCGTACTCAACGCAATGCCAGACACCCCCTTCGGGTTTGGGATAGGTACATGTTTCACGGTTCTCACAATTGACGCATAGCCCACTGTACTTACCCGGGCTTTTATCCTCAGCAGCGAACTTGACTCGCCGGTAGGTGGGAGGCGAAGCGTTGACCGCAGAGGTTTCGCCCTCAAACTCATCGCATTGCCATACCGGCTGCCGGGGATCTCTCCGGTAAGTGCAGGTTGAGGCCCCTTTACACGTCGAACAGAGCCCTCGATATTCCAGCTTTGACATGACCCTTTCCCTCCTATTCAGATGCCAATACTGCTGTTTTCTTTTTTGTTGGCACTCGCTAGACAGATATACATACCCCTAACACCCTCTAGAAGGTGAAAATCCTTTGCTGGTTTGAACATGTCCGTTCCATGAGTAATCTATCGGTCTTCGATAGGCGGTTCCAAAGGTGTTCCGCAACGCCCTTTTACTAAAAGGAGCAATTATTGTGCCACTGATGAGGCTACCGAGATGGACGATTGTTCTTGTTCAATCAGAACATACTGGAGCGCAATATCTAGGAGTTAAGTAATGGAAAATAAAAGATTTTCTGGAAGGCGGGGGTTCTGTCCAGGTGCTGTCACATCGTGACTTGATCGCTGAAAATTTGCAGGGTTGTCGAGGAGATTTGGACCACTGGGGAGAATTTACCCGGTCGTTGCCTCAGATCGATTATAGTTCCTGGGGCTTCAGCTTTTCTCGCAACGTCTTGCGGTCAATCCCGAGTACCTTTGCCGCCCGCGTCTTGTTGCCATCCACAGTTGCAAGGACATTGCGAATGTATTCAGCTTCTACTTCAGCCAGAGTCCGATTCAGCCCTGTTTCCCGGAGAGCCGAGAAACGCATGAGCGAAGGCATATCCGGCACCTCTATGAAGTCCCCATCTGTCATGACAACAAGACGCTGGATTACATTCTCCAGTTCTCTCACATTACCGGGCCAATAATAGTTTCTCAGAGCCTGTAAAGCATTATCGGAAAACCGCGGTATTGGCTTGCCCAATTCCTCAGCAAATTTGGTTGCGAAATGATGGGTCAACAGTAAAATGTCGTTCCCCCTCTGTCGCAAAGGAGGTATGGCAATAGTAATCACGTTGAGACGGAAGAACAGGTCCTCACGGAAAACTCCCCTTTTTACCAAACTGAGCAAATCCTTATTTGTCGCAGCCAGGATCCTCACGTCTACTTTTTGTGTCCGCCTGGCTCCGACCATACAGACTTCCTTATCCTGGAGCACCCGGAGGAGTTTTGCCTGCATGGAGGGGCTGGTATCGCTGATTTCGTCGAGAAAAATCGTGCCGCCATCAGCAGTTTGAAAGAAGCCCGCCCGGGATTGAGTGGCTCCAGTAAAGGTTCCTTTGACATATCCAAAAAGTTCGCTTTCGAGCAATTGCTCAGGTATGCCCCCGCAGTTTATTGGCAGAAATGGAGCCGAAGCCCGTGCGCTATTGTAGTGAATAGCCCTGGCTACGAGCTCCTTGCCGGTGCCGCTTTCCCCTGTGATGAGAACAGTGGCCAGAATTGGTGCAACCTTGCCTAAAGCCTCAAAAACCTTGCGCATTTCCGTCGACTCACCAAGGATACCATAAGCATTTCGGGGCGCCCGACGCAATTGAGCCTGCCCGGCCCTGCGCATACGGAGTTTGTCGAAGGCTCGTTGGACGGCAGAAAAGAGCTCCTCATCAGTAAAAGGTTTTGGGAGATATTGCTCAGCCCCGGTCTTGACCGCCTCGACCGCCCCTCCGACTGTGGCATAACCGGTAATCATCATGACCTCAGTATTTTTGAAATTTTCTCGGACGTGCTTTATCAGACCAAGGCCACTTACCCTGGGCATTTTGAGGTCCGTTATGACTAAGTCAATGGGTGTAGTGTCAAGGATCTTGATCGCCTCCACTACGCCGGGCGCAGTAAAGACCTGGTACCCCTTCGATGTCAGGTTTCTCCGGAGCACTTCCAGTGTGTTCGGGGCGTCATCCACAACCAGGACACACTCTTTCGCAACTGAAGGTGCCATCTTAGCGATTCTCCTTTGCGTCTTGCGGCTTCATTACGGGCAGTTGAACCTCAAACCGTGTCCCGCGACTGACTTCGCTCTCAACTTTGATAACCCCCCCGTGCGAAGTTACAATTCCGTGGACCACAGGCAAGCCTAGGCCTGTTCCCTGGTCAACGTCCTTCGTCGTAAAAAACGGATCGAATATTTGCTTCATAACCTCCTTGCTCATGCCTATGCCCGTATCTTCCACAATGAGCGAGACATGGCCTTCGCGAGCAAGTGTCTGGACCCTCAGCCTGCCTCCTTCTGGCATCGCCTGCAATGAATTGATGACCAAATTGACCAAGACCTGGTTCAAGTGTGCCGGATCGGCAGTGATCTCTGGTAGGTCTGGTGAAAGCAGACGCACTAATTCAATTCCCCCCTTGGCACACCGACCCTCGAGCAAATAGAGCCCATCTTCAACCACCTGAGTAAGATTGACTTGGGTTGTCTTTGGAGGCATTTGACGAGCGGACAACAGCAGCTTTTTGATGACTTCCCGTGCGTGCAAAGAGGCAGCCACTATCTGATCAATGTCCTTCTCCGCCCGTTCGGGCAATCCCGGGCATTTCTTCGTAAGCTGGGCAAATCCTAAGATATTACCTAGGGGCTCATTCAATTCGTGGGCCACGCCTGCGGTGAGCTGTCCGATGGTGGCCAACCGGTCGGCGTGCCTGAGCTGATCCTGGAGCTTTAATTTGTCCTTCTCGGCCTCCCTCCGCTCAATGATAAGCGCCACCTGTTTGGCTACGGCATCGATCAGGCTTCGTTCCTCTTTGAGGAATGGACCTTCGTCCAATTCTGGCTTCTTCTCGGCGTAAACCACCTCAACCAGACCTCGCCTTTTGTCACTCACAACGATATATGCTGACTGTTTCCGCGGACTCACTTGAAAACCTGGTGTTGAGTAAGATACACCATCCAAAATGATTCTGCCAAAGGCGATTTCGGGATATTGCCAGGCGTGAGGAAGCAGCTCCACAACACATTGCAGAATTTCTTCCAGAGATATGCCGGCCCGTTCGGCCACTTGTGCTATACTATATAGACAGGTCAGTTCCTTGATCCGTTCCTGAGAGGCGGCCTGCGCGCGCTGGTTCAACAGAGCGACTCCGAGGTTTTGGGCAAGGCCTTCGTATAACCCTATTTCATCTTCCGTGAAATAGTCCCTTCGCTTGCTCTTCAATTGCAAAAGCCCAATGTTCTCGTTGCCAACCAAAAGCGGGATCAAGGCGAGCGACCTGTAATGTCCGCCGATACAAAGGTTACGAGGACGCTCTTCCCCATTGGCCTTAGCACGGAAGTGCAATGGGTTTTCCGTGTTGCCTGTCCAGAAACTCCCGTTCTTAGTGAAGAAGGGCAAAGAACAATCAAAGTGGCCATGGACAATGCAATTGCACAGCAGTTCCAGGCCTGAATCTTTCTGCGAGTCTGAAATGCTCCCGCCGTCATCATCCTGAGTCCAGGGGATGATTTCAAAGCGGAAAAATTGTTTGGCACCCCGTTTGACCTCGCAGCGGGAGTAGTTATATCCTTCCTTCAGCCGCAGTTCAACTGCATCGCATCCAGAGAACTCCATGACCATCTTAGAGACTTCGCGCAGGAAGTCAATTACCGGGCCGCCGCGGTTTGCATAGTGCAATATCCGATGTGATAGAGCGCGAGAGTCCTTGACCACCTTGCAACCCGCCGTAAGGGCATCAATTCGCTTTGACCGTCTCTTCCTTATTAGTCCCCCAGATCTGTGGAGTCCAGCGGAATGTTCACATTCACCCGAGCCCATCCTACGGCATCTCCTCGGTAAAAACATCTAGCGTGCAACGCATCAACTAAAACCATTTGCCACCCACGTGTATCGTGATGGAAAAGAGACGTGATAAATAGTCCCGTCTGCCTAACACCTCAGTTATTTTAAAATTACCAAATTATGATGACTTATGTCAAGTAAAGTGGAGGAGATGCAGCCCTGACGCATGAGCTTAATTCAAGGAGATATCCATACGATTTTAGTCGTCATACGTCACTTCTTCGGAATAATTATCCCAGAATAATGGCAAAATTTACTTCAGGTGATCATTTTCTTTGGTTTTTGCTAATACTATTTTCGATTGGGCATAAGGCTCCCCTACCCATTATCGCCGTTATGGGATATTAGGACTTTTCCCTAATTGGCGATTTATAGCAAACGAAGTCGAAAAGGATGAAGGGAAAACCTCCTTCTTTGAGGCGGGTGACAATCTTATCTGCCATAGCTGTCTGAGAAAACCCTTCATCCATTACCAGAAAGATCTTTTTCCCTGATAAAAGTCTTATCTCATCTGGGAGCAACTCTAAAGAACCTTTGCCAAACAAAATCTTTCGGGCTACCTGAATCCTCATTATAGATGTCATAGTCCTCTCCTTTAGCCAACGGTTTTTTACTACCTAGACTGTCTTTTTACAATAGGCATCCGTTAACTCCTTTGTGGACCCCTCTACCATAAGGCTGGATTTCCACCTATCCAAACAATTCTTCTATGAGAAAAATTACCAAAATGTCCTATAATTCCCACAAACAGAAGTTCTTAAGGATGGTCAGGCCCGGAGGACCACTCTTTTCTGGATGAAATTGTACAGCAAAAAGGTTTTTTTCACCCAGTACACTGGTGAAGGTAATACCATGATCAGTTGTCCCGATGATTGTCTCATCACCTACTGGTGCCGGATAAAAGCTGTGGACAAAATAAAACTCACTTTCTGGGGCAACACCGCTAAAAACTGGGTGCACCCTTTTGAGCCTTACCTGGTTCCAGCCCATATGAGGCACCTTGAGGTTTTTGCCATCATCTGAGAGGAGCGGCATGGGAAAATGTTTTACCTTGCCAGGGAGCAGCCCAAGACAGGTGGTCTGATTCTCTTCGCTCTCTTCCAGGATTATCTGCGTTCCCAGACAGATACCCAAGAAAGGTTTACCAGATTTATAGAGTTCACAGATCGCCTGGTCAAGCCCCATTTTTTTTAAATCCAGCATGGCTTGTCCTGCAGATCCAACACCCGGGAAGATAACCCTATCAGCCCTTAATACCTCCTTTACATCGTGGGTAATCTGGCATTGAAATCCGAGATAGTCTATGGCCCGAGCTACACTGGCAAGATTTCCGGCCTTATAATCAATAATGGCAATCATACCTTGGTCCTACTCCCACTCTATTGTGCTTGGCGGTTTTGAGCTGATATCATAGACTGCCCTGTTAACACCTCTGACCTCATTGATAATCCGGTTTGAAATCCTGGCCAGGAGAGAATGAGGAAGCCTGGCCCAATCTGCAGTCATAGCATCAAGGCTGTTTACAGCCCTGATGACCACAATATGTTCATATGTCCGCCTATCCCCCATGATCCCCACGCTCTTCAGGGGCAAAAGGATTGCGAAGGACTGCCACAGCCTTTGGTAATGATTGCTTTTCTTAATTTCTGTTATCAAAATATCATCTGCCTGTCGCAGGATAGATAGATGTCTTGCCGTTACCTCGCCAATAATCCTTACTGCCAGCCCGGGTCCTGGGAAGGGGTGGCGATAAACAATATCATCAGACAGACCAAGTTCTTTACCCAAAACCCTGACCTCGTCCTTAAATAGATGTCTCAAGGGCTCGATGAGCCTCAGGCGCATCTTCTTAGGAAGGCCCCCAACATTATGATGGGATTTGATAACCGCTGATGGCCCTCCAAAGGGAGATCTGGATTCAATCAGGTCTGGATAGAGGGTTCCCTGTGCCAGAAAGCCAACTCCTTTGATTCTTGAGGCCTCATCCTCAAATATCCTGATGAAGGCCCTTCCTATTATCTTCCTTTTTCTTTCAGGATCTACAACACCCTTCAGTGGTTCCAGGAACATTTTTCTGGCATTGATGAATCTCAGGTTCATCCGAAAATGGCGTTTGAATAGACTTTTAACCCTCTCCCCCTCCCCTTTTCTCAAAAGGCCGTTGTCCACAAAGACGCAGGTCAATTGTTTCCCAATAGCCCTTTTGAGAAGAACGGCCGTCACTGAAGAATCTACACCACCGCTCAGCCCCAAGATGACCTTTTTTTCTCCAACTTCCTCTTTTATCTCTTCTATCGCCTTTCCAATAAAGGATTTCATGGTCCATGTCCTCTTGCAACCGCATATTCTGAAAAGGAAATTCCTCAGCATCTTCTTCCCCTCAGGTGTATGGGCGACTTCAGGATGGAATTGCAGGCCATAGAGCCTTTTTTTTCTGTTTTCAACTGTGGCAACCTTGGTGTTTTCTGTTGAGGCGGTTATTTCAAAATCCTCTGGTAGACGGGAAGCAGAATCCCCATGACTCATCCAGCAGGGGGTTACCGTGTTGATCCCATAAAAAATGCCCGTTGATCTAAGTATCTTTAGCTCGGCCAGGCCATATTCTCTTTTGGATGCACCCTCGACCTTACCGCCCAGAGTATCTATCATATAGTGCATGCCATAACATATACTAAGTATGGGAATATTTAGAGCGAAGATCTGAAGATCTACCTTGGGGCTGTTTTTCTCATATATGCTTGCCGGCCCTCCCGAAAGTATTATTCCCTTAAGGGCCAGGGATCGAATCCTGGACAATTCAATGTCTGGAGGCTCTATCTGGCAGTAAACATGCTGCTCCCTGACCCTCCTGGCAATGAGCTGGTTGTACTGGGAACCGAAGTCAATAATTAAGATCATCCCTCAAATCTCTTTCTTGGAAATAACTTCTCCAGAAATTTACAAACCCAATATCATAGTAGGGCTGGGGAAATTTCCTCAAAGCAATATCTATTGATTTTAGTAAAGTGTGGCCAAACATTTGAGGTTTAACAATGTTTAGGAGGTGATTCCCATTGGCTCGTAGGAGTAACCCCCAAATATTTGGCCACTTCAAAGTCCTGTGGTATCTTTCTTAAGATATTGCTTTTCAGAAACATCCCCAGCCCTGATTAAGATGAGGTCTCTACATAAGAAATATGCATATAAAAGGAGTT
>Ga0114930_10004637_pt1 | contig 11538 bp, 7 predicted proteins | sample AnhtaG_FD_87300 | JGI IMG/M metagenome (GOLD analysis project Ga0114930, IMG submission 87300) | Deep subsurface microbial communities from Anholt, Denmark to uncover new lineages of life (NeLLi) - Anholt_01485 metaG | ecosystem: Environmental > Aquatic > Marine > Oceanic > Sediment | place... | reverse complement strand
TGTTGGCGAAGCCGGTGGTCGCGTCATCCGAACCCGTTGCCGCCACGACGACCTCGCGCTGATGGGTCATCAGGTTGAGATACCCGCCGTGCGTGTCGACGTGCATCCCGCGCAGGTTGATGCGGCCGGGACAGCGGAACAGGCGCAACGGCCGGTCGCCGAACCGTTCCAGGAACCGTCCCACGACCGCGCGCAGAAGGGCCCGTCTCTCCGAAAGCACGTCTTCGTCCGGCGCGTAGGTGTCGTTGAGCACACGCCGGAACCCGTCGTCCGGCGCCTCCAGAGCGCACAGCCATGTCTTGGCTGTCGGGTAGTGCGTAGGCACGCTTCGCGTTTCCATCGCTCCACCGAGGTTTCAGGCGCAACGCAACAGGGGCGGTTGAGCGCGGCCGCCATGCGATAGGAGGTACTACTCGTCGTAGCTGGTGCGGATGTTGTACTTGCGGCTGAGTCGGCGCAGTTCGTCCAGCAGTTCAGGCTGCTCGCCGACCCGGCACATCTCGTCGATCAAGTGGTATATCTTCTCGAAGGCCCAGTCGTGGGCGATGCGGTCGTCGCCGGTCGCCGCTTCGCGCAGGTCCGCCTTGAAGATGACCTCCTTCTTGCGCGCACCGGCGGTCCCGGTCAACCGCATGGTGAAGTCCGTATCCGCGTCAGGATCGAAGCGCCCATAGACCGTCACCGCCCTTTTCTCGTAGAAATCGGGCACCTTCTTGGGAAATACGTTCTGCTCGTCGATCCGCCCGTAGTCCGCCCGGAGATCAACGAGCAGGGGCTCGCCGATCCGTTCAAAGAACGCCGGCAACTCCTGCTCGATGCCGCTGATGGTCGGGCTTACCTTGGACTCGCCCTTGTTGCGATACGCCAGGAGCTCGAGCAGATACCGGTCCACGGTGTTTCCGCCGCCGTACGCGAAGATGGTATTGCCCGCCGTGTTCCCTTCGCTCAGGGCGTTGATGATCGTGCGGGCGTCACGAACGCCCTTGGTGGGCCGCCCGTCCGTCATGACGAACACGATGCCGGGCAGCCCCTCCCGAGGTGGCGTTTCCACCACCGGACGAATGGCGTTGTACACGTCCGTCTCGCCGCGCGACTCGAGGTCGCGCAGGAAGGCCAGGGCCGCGGCCTTGTTCTCCTCGCTCGCCGGGACCCGCTCGGCGCGGAACGGGTTCGCGGTGTCACGGAACACGATGACGTTGAACCGGTCCTCCGGCCGTAGCTTCGACACCATCTCCCGGAGCCCCTTGGCCGTGTTGTCGAGCTTGTGCTGCACGATGCTGTTCGAGGCGTCGATCACGAACGTCACGTCCTTCGGGAGAACCGTTATCTCGCCTCCTCGTTTCGGTACGATGCGGACCCGGAAGACACCGGCCTTCTCCTGCGGCGGGAAGTAGGTGTCGATCTTGATGTCGAGGAGGTCGTCCAAGAACTCGTACGGGTTCTCGTCGCGGATCTCCTCGACGACGGGGGCCACCGGCCGCTGTTCCGGCGGCAGCACGGGCGGCTCGCGAGGCGGCGGTTGGGGCGCCGCGGCAAGGGCCTCGTAGGGCGGCTTGTCTTTGCCGGGCTCCTCGCCGGCCCGTTGGCCCGAGGGCGGGCGCACGGGTTCGCCGAGCAGGCTCTTGGACGGCAACGCGCTCACCACGATGGGCTCTTCGCCAAGGTCCGACGGTCCCCGCAGCACCGGGTATTCACCCGGCCCGAGGACGCGCTCCGGGCTGGGCCGGACGAGCCGCCGGGCGATCTCGATATCCTGGCGCGCCGTGTCCTCGGCGATTTCGATGATCTTGGCGTCGACGATCCGGGCCGAGTCCGGGTCTCGCTTAAGGTGGTGCTCGCGCTCGATGGTCTCGGACGCCACGCGGTCGGAGAGTTGCGGTACGTCTACGGCCTGGTTCAGGAGCGACTCGATCGGGGCGAGTTCCTCGTCCTCCATGTCGAGGAGGTCCTCGATGGTCCCGGGACTCGTGGCCAATTCCCTGGCCTCGTCTTGGGACTGGGTTTCTTCGGGCGGTGGTACGTCGCGCACCTGCACGCGGAAATGGCGGGCGGTGAACCGGGGCGCGGGGTGGATGGTCCGCACGCGCATGCTGGGCGCCAGTGCCAGAAACCCCACGTACGCCAACAACGACACCGTGATGCTCACCGTGAGCATGGACCGTCGGCTGTACATCGTCCGCTCCTACGGAAGCTGCGCCAGGATTTCTTTGGCCTTGCCGGCCTGCGGGCTGTCCGGGTAGTCCCGCACGAGCTCTTCGTACGTCTTGCGCCCCTTTGCCGGGGTGTCGGCCTTGTCATAGCACTGTGCCGCACGCCAGAGGGCCTCGGGCGCAAGCTCCTCGTGCAAGAACACGACGACCACGTACATGTAGTTGCGCGCGGCCGGGTCAAATTCGCCCTTGGCTTCGTGCAGCTCGCCCAGCCGGAACCGGGCCTGGGCCGCGGCCGCGCCCGTGCTGGCGTTGGCCACCTCTTCGTATAGCTTGAACGCTTCGTCCGGGGCCTCGCGCGCTTCATGCAACTTCGCCATCCGGAACTTGGCGTCCATGGCCACCGAAGTCCGCGGCGCCGTCTCGACCACGACCTGGTACAGCTTGATCGCCTCATCCGGTTTGCCCGCGGCCTCGGCGCACCCCGCGATCTTGAGATGGACCCGCTCCGGGTTGGCGTATTCGGGATTGCCCAGCAGCAGCGACCGGAACGCCGCCGCCGCCTGGTCCCACTTCTCCTGGTCGAAGAAGCGCTGGCCGGTCCAGGCGTAGGTCGCCTCGTTCAGGGACACTGAGGGATACTCCGTCATCAGTTTCAGAAAGGTCTCGGCGGCCGCGTCATAGTCTTTCATCTCATACCGGGCCAGGGCCACCCCTTTGAGCGCCCGCCCCGCATAGTCGCTCTCGGGCCCCGCCTCGAGCGCCGCGTTGTAGGCCTCGATCGCCTTGAGCGCGTCTTTGTCGCCGCGCATGTAGTTGTCCCCGATACGCACATGCGCCTCAGGGACGCGCGGGCCGGCCGGGTGCTTCTCGATGAGCGTCCGGAACGTGTCCGCGCTGGCGTCGTAGTTCTTCATGTTGTGATAGGTGATGGCCAGCCGGTACAGCGCATTGCGCTCGAGGGTCGGGTCCGTGGGCGACTCGAGGATTCTCTTGTACTTCTCGACGGCCGAGTCAAAGGCCGACGACAGCAGCTCTGCGTCGCCCGCGCGCAAGATGGCCTGTTCGGCCAGCACGTTGTCCGGGTATTTCTGGGCGAAGTTCTCGAACAGCTTGGCCGCCTCGTCGGTGCGCCCGAGCTGGGCGAGGCACTCGCCCGCCTTGTACAGGGCCTCCGCGCCGAACTCCCCATCCGGGTACTTCTCGGCCACCAGGCGGAACTCCTCGTAGGCGCTCTCGTAGTCCCCCTGCGACACCATGATGCTGCCCAACAGGAAGGCGGCGTCGCCGACCAGGCCCAGGTCGCTGGGGGACTGTAGAAAGGCCGACACGGCCTGCTTGGCCTCTTTGAGCTTCCCGCTGAGATACAGGCACCACGCCAGCTTGTAGCGCGCGCGCGCGGCGAACTCGGAGTCCGCGTGATCGGCCCGGATCTGCTCGTAGGTCGCAATGGCCTCGTCGTACTTCTTCTGCTGCTGCAGGCAGTTGCCGATGAGATACCGCGTCCCGATGGTCTCAGGGGCCTCGGGGCGCTCGACGATGAAGGTGGCCGCGGCCGCTGCGGCCGCGGGGTAGTTGCCCGCGTGATAGAGCGCCCACGTGTAGCCGTACTGCGCACGCTGGGCGTAGTCGGAGGCCGGGAAGTCCCGTTGCAGTTGCTCGTAGGCCTGCACGGCCGCCGTGAACCAGCCGTTGCGGTCGTAGGTCTCGGCAGCGCGGAACCGCGCCTCGGCCCGCAACGGGCCGGCGGCCTCCGAAGCGGCGACCGCCGAGAACTCGAGCGCCGCATCCTCGAGCTTCCCCTGCCCGAGGTACACGAAGGCCAACTGGTACTGCGCGAAGGGCACGTACGGGTTTTCGGGCAGTTCCTTGATGAGCGTCTTGAAGGCCGTGGCCGCGGCTTCGGCGTCGTTGCTCTCGGCCATGATCTTGCCCTGGTAGTACAAGGCCCGTGCGCGGATCTTGGGCGCCACGCCTTTGTCCGTCAGCGCCTCGAGCGCGAGCGTAGCGTCCGCGGGCCGCTCGAGGAAGTAGAGCACCTCGGCGCGGCTCAACGTGGCGCGCTGCTGGGTCTGGGCGTCCATCTCGACGGCCAGCACGCGGTCAAACGCCTCGAGGGCCTTGTCGTACTGCTTGGCGGCGTACGCGGCCTCGCCGAGGCGGTACAGGGCCGTGTTGACGTGCCCGCCTTGGGGGTACTTCTCGAGATACGCTTCATACTCCGCCATCGCGTCCTCGAAGAAGCCGCGCTGGAACAACCCGTTCGCGAAATCGATCTGGGCCTGTTCGGGTGAATCGGGCGCGGCCGTGCCGGCAACCACGGCCGCCAGGACAACCAACGACGGCAGTAGGCGGCCCCTCATTGGCTCGCCACCTGCTGCGGCTCTTCGGTGAGCGCCGCGAAGGAGACGTTCGAGATGTCGGCGTTGCGGCAGCAGTTCAGTATCGCGATGGCCTGTCCCAAGGCCGCGTCGCGGTCGCCCCGGATGATGACCGCGCCCCCGGGCGCCAACTCGGCCACCCGGTTCAATACGTCCTGCAATTGCTCGATGGTCATGTCGCGGTTGTTCATGATAATGCGCCCGTCGTCACGCAGGTTGATGTAGATCTCAGACATCGTGCGCGAGCCCTGCACCGCGCTGCTCGCGGTCGGCAGCTCGATGTCGATTTCGCTCTCGAGCGTCGCGTAGGTGACGATGGTGATGAAGAACACCAGGGTCAGAAAGACGATGTCGATGAGAGGCGCCATCTGGATGGACTCGGCCTCTTCCTCGAATCGGCGTCCGAATTTCATTCCTCTTCCCCTCGCACGAGCAGTTCAACGACCTCGCTGGACTGGGCTTCCACGGCCGCGATGATCTTGACCACGCGGCCGCGCAGAAAGTAGTACACCGCCATGCACGGGATGGCCACCACCAGCCCGCCCACGGTCGTGATCATCGCCTGAGACACGTGCTGCGCCACGGCGATCCCGCGCACCTGCGCGTTGTCCGCCGCGATGCTGCTGAAGGCCCGCACCATCCCCAGCACCGTGCCCAGCAGCCCCAGCAGGGGCGCAATCACCCCGATGTTGTTCAAGTACGATATCCGCTGCCACAGCGCCGTCACGCCGCGTTCGCCCTCACTCTCCATCGCGTCCTGGATCACGTAGCGGTCGTGCCCGGACATCCGCAGCCCGGAACGGACCACGCGCGCCAGGAGATCGTCGCGGCCTTCGCACATCTGGTACGCGCCCCGCAGGTCCCCGGCCCGGATCTGGTTCAGTACGCGGCGTACGAAGTTGGCGGGCACCTCGCGCCTTGGGGTAACGGTTAGGACGAAGTAGACGGCCATGACGAGCGCCAGAAAGCCCAACGCCATCGTGATCCAGAGTACCGGCCCGCCCCAGATGATCATCGTCCACATCGTCACTTGCTCGTCCACCGCGCCCGCGGGGGCGGCCCCGAGTGGCAATTCCTGGGCGCACGCACCCCACGCGCACAGCGCCAGGGTGACCATCAGCGCGCCCCGAATGAGCATCCTGTCCGTCATCTGCTTTGACTCCTTTCGCCCAATGCCTGAGAACTGCCCTTTCGCCCACGGCCGGGCACAGCCCCGCCGGCTCGCCCTCCCCGCCGGATACGAGGCGCGCTAAAACTCACCGTGTCCGTATTATGCCGTTAGCGCCAAGGCGGTTGCAATGCGCACCGCCATTGTACCCACGCCCCCAGGATGCAGGCTAACAGCCTGCGCTACGCGGCGGGGCCGAGGGTAGTCGTGGCGAGGCGCTTTGCTGCCGCCCGGCTTCGCCTGTTCGACCCAGAACCCGGAGCAGGCACGCCGGGGGCGTCAAGAACGGGCCGCATGATGTCGATACATGGCAACGGACAGGCCGCAGAGTCCCGAAGACGGGGTCGGGCTCAAAACCACGAATAGTGGGAACAAGAAAGGCCTTGACCCGCGCGACAAGATGTGGTAATAATAGACAAGTCACGAACTGGTGCAGTTGTGGGCTAAAGTTCCTGCCTGGTGTGCCGATAAACCGAATAGGCGTATAGAGGTTCGCGGAACGAGCGTATCGTTCCAGGAGTACGCAAATGGTTGCTATACAAGGAATTAACGGGGTTCCGGAGCCGAGTCCGGATCGACCGGCCAAGGTCCGCGATGCCAATAAACCGGAGCGCGTCGACACGGCCCCGGCCAAGGATGACCTTGTAATTAGCAGCGAGGCCCAGGCGGCGGCGAAGCTGTCGCAGCTCATTCGGGTGGCCAACCAGCAGGACGACGTTCGGGCAGACCGGGTGGCTGCGGCCCGCGAGCGGATCGAGCGAGGCGATTACAAGAACCCCGAAGTTGTGGCCAAAGTGGCCCAGCGAATCAGCAAGCTACTCTCGTAGAACGCGCCGATGGGATCGGCAAGGAAGGTCGGGAGCGCGGCGCCAGTGGTGCTCCTTTTGCTTCTGGGGGTAACCGGTTGCCGCGTTCTGCCGTGGACCGGTTACAGGGAAAAGGGCATCGCGTCGTGGTATGGGGGCAAGTTCCACGGCCGACGGTGCGCCTCGGGGGAGGTCTTCGACCAGAACGCGATGACCGCCGCCCACCGCAAGCTCCCCTTTGACACCATCGTGCGCGTCAGGAATCTCCGCAACGATCGCGCCGTGGTCGTGCGCATCAACGACCGCGGCCCGTTCATCCGCGGCCGCATCATCGACCTGTCGAGGGGGGCCGCCCGGCAACTCGGCATGGTCACCGACGGCATCGTCCCCGTGCGCATCCAGGTGCTCAAATGGGGGCCCCGGGACTGAGGCCCCCATGGGCTGGCGACGCCACCGGGCCTTGCCCGGCGGTTGATGGGAAGCGCGGCTCGGACGGAGCCTCGCCCTCCCCTCACGCCTAGTCGATGATGCCTTGGTACAGGATCTCGACCGTGTCCGTGGCGCTGGACGTTTCTGCGTCGGTTACCGTCAGTTGCAGCACAAACGGTTCGTCCACACTCGACACGTCCGGCCAGAACCTGGGCGCTGCCGCCGTCACGTCGGAGATGTTGCCGTCATCGGCCAGGCTGCCCGTCGGCGCCGACAGGAGGGTCCACGCGTAGGTCAGCGGTCCGCCTTCCGGGTCATAGGAGCCGCCGCCGTTCAACTGGACGGCGTCGACATGCACATCCACCGGGATGGTCTGGTCCTCGCCGGCGTCGGCCACGGGCGGGAGGTTCAGGTAGTTGACCGTCACGGTTGCCGGGCCGCTGTCGTACTCGCCGTCGTTGACGACGAGTTGAATCTGGTAGGCCCCGAGGAGGTCCGGTGTGAACGTGGTGGTCTCTCCCGTGAGACCGGACAACGCGGCTGCGCTGCCTGCCGGGATGCTGACCAAGCTCCAGGCGAAGGTCAGGGAGTCGCCGTCTGGATCCCAACTGTCGCTGCCGTCTAGGGTGACCAGCGGAGGCGGATACGCCTTGTCGTACAGGAAGGCCAGACCCTCGATGGGCGTGTACCCTGGGAAGTTGCCGATGAACGTCTCCGCGGCCGAGCCGTTGACGGCGATGCTATAGAGCCTCGGGCTTTCCCTGGTATAGAACTCGGCGAGGAAGAAGAGGCCGTTGGCCGAGTCGTAGGTGAGGGCGGTGGGCAGGGTCCAGGGGTCGGGGCCAGGGGTGGCCAGCGGGACGTCGCTGAGTACGACCGTGTCGAGGTCCAGCGTTTCGAAGATTCGATCATCAAGAAGCTGTTCGGTCCCCGATGCGTGGTACATCAGGCCATCGTCGGTGTTGAAGGCGATGGCCTCACCCGGTGTCGTGCCTCCGGTCACGATCTCGGAGAACTGGATGACGAAGGTATCGGACGCGTCGCCCTTGTCGAGTTCGTAGAGGGCGCGGTTGGTGTCCACCACTTTCTTGTAGTAATCATACGAGTTGCCGGTGACGCCGTACGCCAGCCCTTGGTCGTCCAAGGCCAGCCCGAGGAAGAGGTCGGACAGCGGGTTGACGGTGGGGTCAACACAGGGCACGGCCACGCCCGTGTGCGGGTCGAGCCGTACCAAGACGAAGTAGTCGGCCAGACCCACGGTGCAGCCGAGGATGGCCCACATCTCGCCGTTGGTGGGATCGACGGCCAATCCCCTGGCCTCCAGTGTATAGGCAAGGGGCAGATACCCAAGGCCGGTGTCCATGATCATCGTGATGGGGATTCTGGAGAGGATCGCGGCGGTGGCCGGGTCGATGCGGAGGAGATCGATAGGCATTTCGTACTGCTTGCCCTGCGGGTACTCGCCGCGCCGCGGCACGCCGTAGAGCACCTCCCCGTCCGGCGTCAGCACGGGATCCGCGCCGACGTCTGCGGATACGTCGTTCTGCGGCAGCGCGATGGCCACCGCCGTAGGCGGCTGATTGTACGTCGCGACCACCACTGTGTCGGGCGCGCTGTCCACAAGCCCGTCGTTCACGATCAACTGAATCTCGTAGGAACCGATCAGGTCCGTCGTGAACGTGGGATTCACCTTGTCGGCGTCCGCCAGCATCGCCGTGCTGCCGACGGGCTGGCTGCTCATCGTCCACGCATACGTCAGCGAGTCGCCGTCCGGATCCGAGCTGCCGCTTCCGTCCAGCGTCACGAATTCGTCGTTGTCGACCTCCTGATCCGGCCCCGCGTCGGCCACCGGCGGGCGGTTCCGCGTGGTGATGACGACGGTGTCCGGTCCACTGTCCACCGTCCCGTCGTTGACGATCAACTGCAATTCGTAGGCGCCCGGGCGGTCGGCGGTGAAACTCGGCATCTCTGCCGTGGGGTCGTCGAGTACGGCCGCGCTGCCGGAAGGCCGGACGAGGAAGGTCCACGCGTAGGTGAGGGGGTCGCTATCGGGGTCGGAACTCGCGCTGCCGTCGAGGTTCACGACCACCCCCGGTACGATTGACTGGTCCGGGCCGGCATTGGCGAGAGGCGGCAGGTTGGGCACCGTGATCACGACGGTGTCCGGCGCGCTGTCAACCGTCCCATCGTTCACTATCAGTTGGATTTGATAGGGGCCTTCCAGGTCGGGCACGAAGGTCGGGTTGAAGGCGGTTGCGTTGTTCAAAGCCGCCGTGCTGCCCACAGGACGACTTACGAAGGTCCACGCGTACGTAAGGGGGTCGCCGTCCGGATCGGAGCTGCCGCTGCCGTTCAAGATCGTCACGAGGCCCCTGACCCCAGCCTGATCGGGACCGGCATCTGCGATGGGAGGCCGGTTCAGCACCGTGATCACGACGGTGTCGGGGGCGCTGTCCAGCGCACCATCATTGACGATGAGTTGCAGTTGGTACGGGCCCTTCTTGTCGGGCCAGAAGCTCGGGTTGACCGTCGTCGCGCCGGTCAGGGCCGCCGTGCTTCCCGCAGGGCGACTGAGGAAGGTCCACGCATAGGTGATGACGTCCCCGTCGGGATCGTAGCTGGCGCTGCCGTCCAGGGCGACCGCCGGGCCGAGGAACACGGACTGGTCCGGGCCGGCATTGGCGACGGGCGGCGTGTTGGCGCGCAAGACCTCGATGGTGCCGGTTTGCACAAGTTCGGTCGGCGGCGGGTCTTCCTCGCCACGGAACTTCGGCCCGGCCAGGCTCACCGTGAGGGAGACCGTGTACAAGCCCGGTTGCGTGTACGTGTGGATGATGTGCTGGCCCGAACCGGTCTGGCCGTCCCCGAAGGTCCAGGACCAGTCCTGGACTTCATAGGGCGGAACGACCTGAGCCTTGCCGTGGAAGTACACGGTCAACGGCGCAGTCCCCTTGCTAGGCGTGCCCGTGAAAGAGACGGTGCCGGCCGTATCGGGGCCGAGAATCACGGGGCAACCCGTCACCGCCACGGCCGCCAACCCGACAAGCAAGAAAAGCCCGGCCCGTCCAATGTGTCTACGCTGTCTCATTGGCTGTCTCCCTGGTAGCAGGAACTGCCCCTGCATGTCCTCCCTTGTGGATCTGGCCGACCTCGCGGGCGCACGCCACGTCCCTAGGCATGCGCCCACGTCGCCAACCGTGCCGCTCGCCATAGTATGCGCAGAACCGGCCAACTCTTGTCAAGGAGGACCTTGGCGCCGCCGGGGCGCCGCGCGGGCTCGGATTATGCTTGATCGTGGCGGCCGTTCCTGCTATGGTCTGGACGGTGCATCTGTCTGTGGCACAGGTATTTCTGGAGGAGGGCAATGTGGTCAGGTCAGACGGTGTCGCGAGACAGCCGTCCGGCTCGCCGCGTGTTGCTGCTCAGGCGAGGAGGAATGGGCCATGCAGAAGATAAGGTTTATTCACATGATTTTGGCGGGATTAGCCGTCGCGCTGCTGAGTTGGCCGAGCGCGGCCGACCTGCAAAGCGTGCAGATCGGCGGTGAACTGCGCATCCGGGGAAGCTACTGGCATCAGAGCTTCAACACGCGCTTTGCGCCCTGGCTGGTTGGGCCCCACCTGCGCCTGCCCGCGATCATGCTGCGGGCACGTCCCATAGGCGACTTCTTCGGCGGGCAGAACGCCATGAGCTTCTGGGACTGGGATTCTCGTGGCGCGGACTACAAGCTCATCGAACAGCGGACCGTGCTCAACGTGCGCGCCGAGTTCACGGACGACGTGGCCGGCTTCTTCGAACTGGAGAGCTTCGACCTCTGGGGAGAGGACTTCCGCTCGGACTACGTCACGGGCGTGGACGCGCGGGCCGTCTCGAACGACGACGTCGAGATCTACCAGGCCTACATCGAGGCCGCGAACATGTTCGGATACCCGCTGCGCCTGCGGGTGGGCCGCCAGGAACTGGCCTTCGGCAGCCAGTGGCTCATCGGGACGGGCTCCGAGTTCCCGGAGTTCCGCGGCAACTCGTTCGACGCCATCCGGCTGACGTACGCTGCCGACGCCTTTTCGGTGGACGCGTTCTGGTCGAAACTGGCCGAAACCGCCCCGACCGAGGAAGACGGCGACATCGACCTCTACGGAATCTATACAAGCTGCCACGCCGTCGAGGACTGGACCTTCGACCTCTATTGGCTATGGCTGCGGGACGCCCGTGCCGTCAAGGATACCAACGGCACGCTCGTGTGGGAGTGGGCCGAAGACGTGCTCGACCTCGATGACTACGACGTGACGAACCTGCACACGGTTGGGCTCCGCGCGGCCGGCGTCATCGGCGCCTTGGACCTCGACGCGGAAGTGGCCTATCAGTTCGGCGAGGCGGGCCAAGTCGGTACGCTGTTCAAGCCTTACATCTATGGGGATGACGGGGCGGACTTCGGTGAATGGGCCGCCAATCTCGAAGTGGGATACACCTTTGACGTGGCCTGGCAGCCCCGCGTCCATCTCGCAGCCGCCTACTTCGGCGGCGAGGACAACCGCGACGTCACCTTCTGGGAGTGGCTCAATCCCTTCGACCTGCCCGAGGCCAGCGTCAGCTTCAACCGCCTG
>Ga0114930_10004636_pt1 | contig 11539 bp, 10 predicted proteins | sample AnhtaG_FD_87300 | JGI IMG/M metagenome (GOLD analysis project Ga0114930, IMG submission 87300) | Deep subsurface microbial communities from Anholt, Denmark to uncover new lineages of life (NeLLi) - Anholt_01485 metaG | ecosystem: Environmental > Aquatic > Marine > Oceanic > Sediment | place... | reverse complement strand
TTTTTCCGTGATGTGAGGTTTTTTCCAGATAACATTTTTGTCTGTATAAATAAGATTGATTTAATCGAGAAGGACGCTGAACAGAAAGTAGAAGAGGCCAAAGCTAAAATAGAGGCTTTTTTTAAGCAGAGAAAGATAAGCGTTAAGGAGTTTTTTATTACGTGTGCCGAAGCTGTGAAAGGATTTGAAGACGTTCAAACCTATAACGATCGTACTGCCGAAATGATCCTCGAAGTAACTGTAGATACAAAACCTTAATAATTTAAATAATATTTTCCTTTCTTGAAAGAAAAAAGAATAATTGATATTAAAGATCTAAAGACTGATTTTTAGCTACAAACCGCTAGAACTATATTAAATACAATCTTACTTATTCCTTTAATTTTAAAGATAATTTTACTAACAATTTATGTAAATCTAATTTATATCCAATTAGAGGCGTGAGTTGGACTTGGTTAGTCGTTTTATCTATCACTAAATATCCCTCTTTTTCAAGCGTTTTTATATCGTCCGTTATATCTTTTTTGCTTCTTAATTTTCTAATCTCCTGAATAGAAGAAGTACCAGAATTTTTTAAACAAGAAGTTAGTACGCATAATAAAGTTGCAGCTATACTCGGTTGTCCCTCAAAAGGATTGTTTGAAACCAATTCTATGACTTCATTTTCGTAATTTATAAACCAGTGCGAGTTTAACGAGTTGAATTTAACTTGAAGACCCAAAGGTTCGAGATAATCAGATAGTCCGGTGATGAGGTTTTGGAAATAAATCGATTTATTCTTGGTTTTTACATTTAAAACATCTAGTATCTCTTTTTTTGTAGCTCCAATTTGAGATGAATTTTTCTTTCTACTAAGTAAGTGCATTAAAATTGAAATTTCATTCATTTATTCAAAAACCTCACACATATAGTGTATTTGTGTCTTTTTGATACTTAATTTTCCCTAATTGAAGCAAATGCAATAAATATACAAACTGTTCGTAAATCTTAATTTGATCTAATTTGTTTTCAAACACATCTTCAAAATAACAAGGGAGTTTAGTCTTGATTTTATTAAAAAACGCGTTGAGTTTATCTGTGAACTTTAACCTTGGGATTTCTAGTAAAAATTGGAAGTCACTCTTCTCTTTATCCAAGTGTTCAATCTTTAAATCCATTAATTTCTCTTTACAAAAACGATTTGATGCGTATTCTAAGAAACTTAGTGATATTGCGTCTAATTCAAAAGTGCGATTCCAACATCCATTAAAAATCTCAGTTATTTCTTCATCTTTTGGATTCTCTTTTAAAAAATCTAAAAATTTCTTCTCAATATCTAAAGAACTAAGTAAATTCCTTAATTCTTCAAATTTTCGACTCAGTAGATCACAAGCATTTTTGTAGCTTTCCGAATAATTTTCAATGTTGAAAATGCTAAGTGAATCTTTTATATCGCTGAAAATTGGATTCAATTCGAAGTCCAATAAGTTGATTTTGCCTGAAAGAACTTCTTCTTTAATAACTTCGATTTTTTTATTGATTTCCTCAGAAAAATCTATTTTTTCCATAGTTACCTTTCTTTCACAATTTTAGGATTAAAAACGGTAGATACCTCTTTTTTACCGACTCTAGCAACTCCAATTAACTTGTCAGCTAATAAATATAACGCGTTTGATGATTTTGGAAGGAACATTAATAATTGAATAGAGTTATCCTCCAAAGTAGATTTAATCATCTGATATGAAGCTTCTGAATTCTTATCGTCTAAAAACATTCCTGCTTCATCAAACATACATAATGGGGAAGGTTTTATTTCTTGAAGGGATAAGATTAAACTAATCGAAATCATTGAAATTTGACCTCCACTTAAAGCTGTACAGGATTTTAACTGATCTTTTGAAATTGCAGCTTTTATATCTATACCCAATTCTTCAAACTTTCCTATTATTTCAAGAGTACAATAAGCTTTGATATTTGCGGATTTAAATTTTTGATTGATTTTAGAATTTAATTCCTTTAGAACTAATTGAAATTTATTAAAATATGTGGTTTCCAGTTTGTTTTCTGTTTTAATAGCAGCTTTTATGTCTCTTTCAATTTCCTTCTGATTTTTAGTAATTTCTTTTAAACCTGTTATAATCTGTTCTTTTTCTATTAGAAGTGAATAGTCAACATCTAAATAATTTAAGAGTTCTTTATCGATTTTTAGTATGTCTTGATTAATGTCTTGTATTGGTCGAATAGTAATTTTTTCCTCTATTAAAAACTGACCTATTTCGGTTATAATGCGGTTTAAATCCTCTTTTTTCATCCCTAGTTCATGTTGTATTGAAGCTTTCTTAAAAGATTCTTGTTCTAAGCTTAATTTTAGTTGAATATGCGCTTTGTCTATTTCACTCTTTTCTTTTTGTATCGTTACTTTCTGGTGGTGCAATTCAGAGATTTTTGTAGTAATAATTTGAATCTCTTCTTCCAGATTTTCTAATTTTCGATAAATTTCAAATGCCTTTCTATCTGACTTCTTGAATTCAGCTTTTTTCGAGTCATAATTTAGTTTAACTATGCCTAAATTATTTTTAATAGAATTTATATTTTCATTGAGTTCCTTTAATGATTCTAGGTTATCATTTAACTTTTTATCCCATTTTTTTAAATTATTGTTTAAATCATTTAATTCGTTTGGAATTTCTTTTATTCTTTTGTTCCAATTGAAAAACTCGGGTTCTTTTTGAGATTCAAAATCCTTGATTTTTTTTGTAAGGTTTTTTATACTCTCTTTAATTTCTCCATTTTCTTGCTCTAGTGAGTAAATCTGATTATATAATTGATTTTTTTTTGAAGTTAACCTTTCTTTTTGCTTGAAATTGAACAAGAGGTCATTAAACGATTCCTTTTTTCTAAAAATCTCACCCTGCTGCTTATCGAATTTTGCTTGATTCACTTTTAATTCTAATATTTTATCGTTCAACGATTTAATTTCTTTTTCTAACAATCCAGATTGTTCCTTTTGAGTCCCTGCGCTTAATAAACCTTTAAGGCGCTTAATATGAGGGCTTTCAAATACGTACTTATACGATATAATCTGTTTACCCTGTAGGGTCACACACTTACCCTTGAAAGCGCTTGTTTTATAAAGCTCTTTTGCAGAGAGATTATCTTTAACAACCAGGCAATTTTTAATCTTCGAATAAATAACTTTTTGAACGTTTACATCGTCGTTAATAATTTTAATTAATTCTGCTAAATAACCCACTACTCCTGTGGCTGAAATTTTTGGAAAACGGGTAATGTTTACCTTCTTTGGAATATAGATATTGCAATAAGCATTATATTTCTTTTTTAACCTCTCTAATAAGTTTAATGTGTCCCAATCGCTCGCAATAAAACTATTAAGTAACCGCTCTCCTAAAACAGATTCAATTGAGTAGCTCAAATCATCGTCATATTTTAAGTACTCGATTATTGGCCCTTTAACTCGATCATCTAATTCTCTTTTCTTAATTTCTTCTTTGAGAATATTGATGTTTGGAGAAAGTACAATTTTTCGTTCTCTTAATGCTGTTTGTAATACTTTAAACTTTTGCACCTTTTTCGATTTGTCGCGTTCTAATTGCTCGATTTCAGCTCCGAATTTTAGTAGATTTACGGTAACTTTCTTTAGATTCGCATCTAATTGCTTTAACAAATCGGTTGAAGGATTTTCTAAGAACCATTTATTTTTTTCTAGTTTATGGTCAATGTCCATCAAACTCTGAAAAATATCGTTAATATCTTTATTGGTATCTTCAATTTTAGTGTCATTCTCTCGGACACTTCTTATATATCCTTCTTTTTCATTAGTTAAATTGTTATATTTTTCTAAGAAAGCTTCATTCTCTTTGATTGTTATTATAAGGTCATTCTGTTCCTTAATCAATTTGTCAATGATGCTCTTTACAGATCGTTTCTTTCTCTTAATTATTTTGATTTCGTTTTCTAAGGTTTGTTTTTGGCTGCTAGATTTACCTAAAGCCTTCTCTATTTCCGAGACTTTTGCTGATAACTCTTCTAATTCTTTTTTTGCTATTATTTTTTCTTTCTGCCAAGTAGCAATATTATTCACTAGTTCTTTTTTTTTATATTCTAATTCTCCTGTTTTTTTTGATAAATTGTTGAGGTTGTCATCTGTTTCAAAAATTACTCTTTCTTTTTCTTTAATTAAACTTCGGTATTTTTCAGCTTCCTTGGTTATAGAGTTTATTCTGGTTTGGCTCTCCTTGAAAGATAACTCCAGTTTTTCAATATCTTTTTGTAGAACATCCTTGTTAGCCCATAATAATTCATCAGTATATTTTATTCTAATATCTAATAATTTTTTTTTCTCATTAAGCCGTTCTAACTTTGGTGTCAACAAGTCCAGGTTAAAATTTAATGTATTTTTTCTAGTTACTAATGATTGAAATTCTTTATCTAAAGATAAAACACCTTCTTTTTGTTGAAGTATCTCCTCTCTGAGCCCTTTAAGTCCAATACCTTCTTCTAAAAATGAACATAACTCAATAGGTTTTAAATTTTTAATTGCATCGATTTTACCTTGACTTACAAATGCGAATTGGTTGTCGGGGTTAATCTCTAACTCAGTAATAAGTTTCTGAATTTCATTTACGTGAACCTTTTTAAAATTCGGGTCATTCTTAAGTTGAATTTCAAAAAAAGGAGATTTTCCTCTTATTACAGTTCTTCTTACTTTAACTATTTCACCATGATATTGAATATGAAGCTCAACCATTGCATGAGCTTGACCGTTTCTAATAAAATCAGACCACTTTTTATAACGCTCGTCTCTTTCATTACTACCCAAAGCAAATTTGATAGCCTGAAAAATTGATGTTTTCCCACTCCAGTTCGGTCCAATGATTAAAATAAATCGAGGAAGATCTTGACTTTGTTGAATTGAAAAATCTACTTCGTCTCTTTGAAATGATAAAAAGTTCTCTAATATAACTTTACGAAGAAAAATACCCTTCTCGTTAGGTTCTTTTTCAATAATTTCCTTTACCTTTCTTTTTGAGGAAGTAGCCGTTATTTATCACCCGTTATGTTATTGTTTTCCAAAAGCTCGCTTTAAATTATCTATACGTTTTTTTGCCTTTTCTAAATTAATTTGAGCCATTTTTGGACTATCGTTTAGAACGAAAGCGTATTTAGCTAGTAGTTTTCTATCATTTTCTTCTAACCGTTCCTGCTTATTTAATTTATCAATAATGAGTAGCAGTTCACTATAATTTTTAGAAACTGCGTTTTCATATAGTTGATTGAGCATAAATTCAGAGAACCTTTCTTCTTTTATTTGATTAAGAACTTCAGACGATTTATTGACTGCTATCCCCGTTTCCCCTCCCTTCATGAATCCCTTATTTAAAGGGTTTTGATTATTCGTAGCTTTATTATTCAAAAAATCCAATTTTGCCTCCTCATGAGAAATGGAAGGAATAAATTCTCCCGATTGTATTAGGTCAATCAATCCATCTGTAATTTCATTACTTGAATCGTTTAATTCGGAATTAAGAAAATGTTTAAAGATACCTACTTTCAGTAATTGATTTATGTCTTTTATTTCCCAATTATCTGTGAAATCTACAAGTGTTTTAATATCAAATACGATTTTTGGATTCTTTTCTGAGAAGTTCCTAAAAATCGTCTCTCTCTCGATCTTATCTAAAAGGGGAATTTTTATGAATAGATCAAAGACTTCAAAAATTGATCTTGAATTCATTTCGATCTCTTTAATATTATTGTGAATCCAGATTAGGATTAGCCCATTTTTTAATATTTCCTTCTTATTTTTAAAAGATATTATAAAATGCTCTAAAAAATTCCTTTCTTTTAATTTAGTGTTGGAAAAATTCTCCTGATTAATCAATAAAATTCCTTTTATTTTATTTTCTTCCGTTTTATTTTCACTTATTTGAGAAACCTCGCCATTTTTATCCAATTCTTCCTCGTTGATATCTTCGATCTGTATTAAACTTTCTAAAATAGCCGTAAAGTTGTTGATATACTCCTCAGGCGCTTTAATGATTTCCTCTTGGTTTAATTCATAAAAATTTAGATAGTAGTTTTTAGAAATTAGTTTTAAATAATCATCAATATCCGTTCCTGACTTTATATTGATTAAAATGGCGCCTTTTGGCTGGATAAATTTATTATAACTCTGAACGATCGATTCCTCGTGGTTGGTTAACATAATTTTCAAATAATTAATAATATCGTTATATTTATCTCGATAAAAAATGTCCTCTCTATCAATGTCAATTTCATTTGGTGTAATTAACCGATAATATTTAGAGAATTCTATATCGTTATCTGTATCTTCCATAGAGCATATCATCTATCTGATATTTATTTTTTTTAAACATTATTTTCATGTCAATTATCACATATATATTTAGCGTTTGATTATCTACCGACAAAAACTCACACTTTTAAATATCTTAATTTTAAATATCAACAGCTTAATTATTAAGTTTAACAACCAAATGTTAATAAAATTAAGAGAGTTAAGGAATTTACAAAAATTATGATTTTAATAAAAAAAAGAGTGGAAATTAATATAATTTTATTTTTTTCCGCCAGTACCATGCATACAGAAAAATCCGCCTTCTAGTTCATACTTTGGAAATAATCCACAACCAAAGCAACTACAACCATGATCTTTAACTTCTGACATCGGTTTTTCAGTTTTTCCTCTTGAACAAAAAAGCGCATGTGGCTCAAATTCGTTTAATTGATTAGGTTTGAACGAAGGACAAGGACCACAGAATTTACGACATTCGCTCATACTTTCCTCATCATCAGGAACGGGTTTTGGCATAATTCTTAAACCTATATTTTTATACTTTAAACAACTAAATTTGTTGATTATTAACGAAATAATCATAGTAACTATTAAATTTAATATTTATAGATTATTAATTTAAGAGGATAGAGTCTTTTTTTTGAGTAATTAAATTCAAATAGGCTTAATACATTAGCCCGTATTATAAGACAATAATTCATTAAGAATTTCTAAATTTTGTTGTAGTTCTTCCCTAAACAAATGATAATAGGTAAATTTTTGTTTTTTATATCCTTGTATTAAACCAGCTACTACTAATTTTCTTAAATGGTGAGATATTGTAGATTGGGATTTATTTAGTATCGCTTCTAATTCACATACGCATCTATCTTGCTTTTCTAAAGCATTGATGATGATCAAACGCTCTTTAGATGAAATCGCCATTGTAAATTTCTCACTAGCATCTATTTTTTGATTATCTTTTAAATTATTACCCAATTTTAGTAAATCCTCAAAAAAACTATTTGAGTTTGAGCAATCTTTAGAATTGCATAACATTACTTTAATTTGAGATTCACGTTTTTCTTTCATAGATAAAACACTTTGTATTTTTTATATTTTTTACCACTAATAATTATAATTAATAAATCGATAAATATAAATCTATAGCATTTAAACAGCTTTTTTTAATTCAAATCGACAACCTTAAATTTGAAGCTTGATAATAGATCTCAAGTTCTCACTTTAAAAATCTGATAATAATGGTAGAAGAAGATTTAGAAAATAGGGCTATTGAAAGACTAAGCGATTCAGAAGATGAAAAACAAGTCTCAAGGAAAATTAATTATTTTGAAAAATTTCTCCCTATTTGGGTAGTTTTATGTATTATATTAGGTATTATTCTTTCCCAGTTTGTTCCGGAAATAAGTGAAACGATAAATTCGTTACAAATAGGAGGAATCTCCATCCCAATAGGGATTTGCCTGTTTCTAATGATGTACCCTGCCATGTTGAATTTACAAGCCTCAGAATTGAAGAAATTAGGTAAAAATCCGAAACCTATAATTTTAACCCTTGTATCTAACTGGCTTATTGCTCCCTTTGTAGGTTTGGCAATGGTAAATATATTTTTACCTGGGAATACCCCCGAAATAGAGCAATTGAAGGTTGCGATAATTCTCCTCTCAAGCTCGCCATGTACAGCTATGGTATTAGTATGGGGCTGGATGGCAAAAGGAAATCAAGAACAGAATGTTGTTAACACGAGTTTAAACACAATAACTATTATTTTCTTATATGTTGGTATGGTTTCTTTACTGACAGGTATTCAAAATATCCCAATTAATTCATGGTTATTACTAATCTCTCTGGTTTTCTTTATAGGAATTCCCTTGCTTCTTGGAATCATAAGCAAAAAACTTATAATCTCTTCAAAAGGTTTATCCTGGTTTAATGATAAATATAAACCTTTCGTTAGTAAAATTTCAATCGTAGCGTTATTGACAACGTTAGTAGTTCTATTTTCATTAAACGGTGATGTACTAATACTCAATCCAGATCTTTTATTGTTAGTCTCAATTCCTCTCTTGGTTGGTTTTGTAATTGTGGTTGCTTACAATGTTTTAATTACAAAAATCTTCAAAATGAGGTACAGGGAAGCAATTATCACTGTAATCATAGGTTCTTCAAGTCATTTTGAAATAGCGATCGCCACCGCTATAGCTATGTATGGGATTGGTTCCATGGCTGCGTTAGGAACGACAATGGGGTTATTTTGGGAAGTCCCCGTGATGTTAGCAATAGTATATTTAGGAAAATACCTCGGAAAGCGAGGTTTTTGGAAACCTGAATTATCTTCAAAATAAACTTATAAAAAAAAAGGATTGATAATAATGGCAGTAGTATACATGCGTAAATTAGAGCAAGAACCGGATACCTACGACTCTAAATTTACAGCACTTACTAAAGGAGTAAACGTGGAAGTTAGACAATGGATACTTGATAAGATTGGTGATTCGAAATCTGTCTTAGAGTTAGGATGCGGAACTGGAAGCCTCGCGGCCCAAATAGCACTTAAACAAAATAATGTTCTTGCAATAGATATAAATTTTCAAATGATCAATTTTGCAATGCAGAACTACCCTTCTGATTTGAAAGAAGGTACGCTTGAATACCAAACTGGCTCGTTTACTAACATGCCTGTTGAAGCGAATTCCCAAGATCTTATTGTCAGTACTTTTATGCTATCTGAACTTCGCCCTTTTGAGCAACAAATTTTCCTTAGAAATGCGTGGAAAGTATTAAAACCGAATGGTCGGTTAATATTGGCTGCTGAATTTGTACCTAATGGTTTCTGGAAATTAATTTTTAAGATAAAAAGATGGAGATATAAGAAGAAGCTTAGACGCCTTAAATTACGAAGCACATTTCTCTTAAAATGGTTCTTCAGATATATTGAACCAATTGGATTCAAAATCAATGCAAATAAAGATTGGAAACATGGAACTATTCAAGCCCTTGAATTAATTAAGGTCGAGGATAAAGAAACTAACGAACCGGGGTATTATCAACCTAAACCAAAACGATTCAAGGGTATTGTTTCGCAGTTAAGAATATACCGCTGCATTTATACCGGACAAGTTGATCTCGTTCCAATCGATCCAGGTCTTTACAAATCAGGGAATCCTAATAAAACCTCTCCTATAATTGTTACCGCCAACTATGAATTTACATATATTAAAGTAATGAGAGATCTTAAAGGTCTTGATGCTTGGGTTCTATGCGTCGATTCTAACGGGATTAATGTGTGGTGTGCTGCAAGAGGTAACGACTTTGGAAATAATCAATTAATAGAAGCAGTTGAAGCTACTGGATTAAAGAATCTTACCGAGAAAAAAACATTAATTCTCCCACAACTATCTGCGGGAGGAGTAGCTACTCCAGAATTGCAAAAAAAATCTAAAAATTTCCCCTTTAGAGTGGTATTTGGACCAGTGTGGTCTAAAGATTTACCTGAATTTATTAAAAATAGACCTGCTCGAAAACCGGATGGTATGAAGCTCGCTAAATTTACGTTAAAACATCGTTTTCGCGGATTTATTACTCATACTACCTTTCTGCTCAGAAAAATATTTCTATTACCGTTGTTTGCATCATTCTTGATTCTTTTTGTTTTAAATTTGATTGGGTTGGTCGATAAATTATGGTGGGTTGGCGAACTTTTACTTTGGATAACAATCTCTAATCTTTTAATTACTTTTTTATTTCCCATATCAAAATTTACTCGGAGATTTATATATAAAGGGATTTTCTTTGGAATTTTGAATGTTGTTGTTCTGGGAGCTTTAACTTATATGTTGCATAATTCGATAGTCTATACCCTATGGAACATAAGTTTTTTCTTTTGGATTTCATTTTTCTCAACAATGTCATTAAGTGGCTACACGATGGCTACGAGTCCCAGTGAAATTCAGGAGGAGTATCCAATTTTTAGTACCATAAATAAAATTTTATTAGCAATCAGTGTGATTTCAATGGTGTTTGGAATCATTTTATTATAATATTTAATAATACGAAAAAATAAAAGGAAATTGATATATAAAAGGTATGTATAATGACAGAATCGGAAATTAAAGTTAGTTTGGATAAATTATCAATAAAGGATTTTAAAATATTCATAAATGAAAATTTGTGCAATGGTTGCGGATTATGTGGAGAAGTGTGCCCATTTGGACTTCCTCAGCCTCTTGAGTCGGGTAAATACGATATTAAAAACCCTAAGCTTTGTACTGAGTGTAGTGCATGCAAACGGAATTGCCCTGTAAATGCAATCATTATGAATGAAAAGAAGGGATGTGGTTGCCTTTGGAACGCAAGAGCAAACGCTAAAAATACTAAATCAGGGAACAAAGATATTAATAGCTGTGCCTGTGGTCCTGAAGAGGGTAGCGGGTCAAATTCAAGTTGTTGCGGCTAATCAAATTGTAAATAAATCAAAATTTAATACAAACTAACAGTGAAAAAGGTGTAATTTATGGAAAAAGAAGAAGTGAAAATACCCGTTAGAGAGAACCAAAATTCAACAATTAAATTAAATAACGAATGCTGTGAATCATCAACTTCTTGTTGTGGGAATTCAGTTTCAACGGAAATATCTGAAATCCCTGACAAAGAATTATCAGAAATAGAATTGAGTGATCCAAATAAACTGTCTGTAGATGTTTTTGTTCCTTTAAATGCATGTGAATGCGTTTGGTCTCAATTTATGAATCTTGTATTCTCAGCGCTTGCTCCTTATATGAAATATATTAAGTTTGAAACTAAAAACTTAGATTCTGAAGAAGCTCGCAAGCTTAACTTAACGGGAAATTGCGTAATAATAGATGGCAAGAAGAAATTTATAACATCATTTGCCTTAAAAAAGGAATTACCCGAACTTCTAAAAGAAAAAGGTTTATTATAAGATATAAATATTCATTCTTTCTCTTTATTAAGGGGTGATAATAAATTAAAAAAATTAAATTAACAATTTTTGGACCAGAAAAGGAACTCGCGAACGGGATTGATTACGAGATATCAATAAAGGACGACGGAACGATTATCGAGGCATTAAGTACGGTCGATAAAGAATTATTTGAAAATCCAGAAAAATCACTGTTTCCCATGTATAAAGGTTTAATTCGAAGTTATCTACAGCTAATCTGGGATCCACAGAATAATGTGATATACGAAGATTGTGCTTCC
>Ga0114930_10004635_pt1 | contig 11539 bp, 9 predicted proteins | sample AnhtaG_FD_87300 | JGI IMG/M metagenome (GOLD analysis project Ga0114930, IMG submission 87300) | Deep subsurface microbial communities from Anholt, Denmark to uncover new lineages of life (NeLLi) - Anholt_01485 metaG | ecosystem: Environmental > Aquatic > Marine > Oceanic > Sediment | place... | reverse complement strand
CCGGAGCGTCCAGGCCCTCCAGAGGAAACGGTTCGACGATCCCCACCAGGTACGGTTTGTCACGCCGGACACGGCGTATTCGAAAGCGCTCCTTCCCCACAGCGGTGATGCGCATCGTACCTTGAGCCGTCTTCTCCACACCGATGATGCGGGCAGCCGTGCCGATCTCGTACGGCACAGGGTGCGGGCCAACCTCCTCCCCTTCTTTGATCAAGACTGCGCCAAGGACCTGCCCGCCCTCTAGACACTCGCTGACCATTCGCAAGTATCTTGGCTCAAGGACGCGCAGGGGCAGAGCCATGCCCGGAAAGAGCACTGTTTGTAGAGGGAAAAGGGGTAGCTCCCGATGCGGAAGAGGCATAACGGTCTCCAATGAAAGAATGCACGCACTTTTATCAGGCAGTGGGCGCACTCTGATCAGTGAGTGCGCCCGATTCGCACAATTGCTGCATCTATGGTAAACTCGACGGAACGATCAGACTTCCATTTTACCCGCTTTGCTGGATTCTGGCAAACTGAGCCCAAGAGCCAAGACGGATGGTCAGGGCGACTGTTTTGAGGTGTTCGATTTCGTCCTTTCAGTAGGGTCATCGACTCTGTGCGGAGGGTATCGATGAGAGGAAGAGACATTCGACTGAGCAGACTACTGCCGCAAGGCGACAAATCGGTCATCGTAGCCATCGATCACGGGCAGACCTTTGGTCCCATGGCGGGGCTACAGGATTTCACTGTGGCTGCAGAACGCCTGAAGGAAGCCGACGGCGTTCTCCTGGCTCCACAGATGATCCGCTTCTCGGGGAGTCTTTTCCAGGGTCGCAGCAGCCCCACGGTCATCGTGCGTCTAAACTGGAACACCATTCACTGCGAACCGTGGCACTATCAAGAAGCGCACATTGTCAGGGCCTTTTCGGTCCGGGCGGCGGTTGCTGCTGGGGCCGAGGTGGTCCTGGCCAGCCTGGTCTTGCGGACAGGAAATGAAGAGCAAGACGCACGAAATGTGCAGACGTTCGCGCTGTTGGCCCAGGAGACCTACGAACTGGGCATTCCTCTGATCGGGGAAGTGTTTCCCATCGGCGGGTTACGGCCAAGGCCGGACGAATTCCACGACTATATCAGAAAGGCCTGCCGCATCGTATGTGAGCTCGGCGCAGATGCCATCAAGACCTTTTACACAGGCGAGCGATTCGCCGAGGTCATAGAGGGCGTGCCCATCCCGGTGCTGGCCCTGGGAGCTGAAAAGATGGAACGAGAGATCGATGCACTGGAGCTAGCCCACAAAGCGGTGAGTGCCGGAGCGAGAGGTGTCGTCTTTGGCCGCAACGTGGTCCAGGCACGCGATCCGACGCAGTTCTTGCGAGGCCTCAAGGATGTCGTGCAGGGGCGTGCACTGCCTGCCAAAGCCGCCGAGGAATATGGCCTGATGTAGACAAGGAGGCTCTCACTATGCTCTTTCAGGTCAACGATGTAGACTGGGCGTTCTACAACTATCATCTGGCTGACTTTTTGCCCTGCAAGATAATCGACATCCACACGCACATCTGGCTCAAGACGTCCATTGACCAGACAACAGCAGAGGGTCGTGGCCCCAAATGGCCCAGTCTCGTCGCCGAGGAAAACCCCATCGAAGACCTGTTCCGCACATACCAGTTGATGTTTCCCGGGCAAGAGGTCTCTCCCCTCATCTTTGGATCTCCTCGCCTGGGCGTCGTGTTTGAGAAAACCAACGGGTACGTGAGGCAGGTCGCCCGGCAGCATCACCTGCCTAGCCTGATCGTGAGTACGCCCAACTGGCCAGCCGAGGAGCTGGAGCGACGGGTCCAAGACGGCGGTTTCCTGGGCCTAAAGCCCTATCTCAGCTTTGCGCCAACACACATCGCCTCGAACGACATCACCATCTTTGACTTCCTGCCCCATCCACACCTCCAACTCGCCGATGCGCACGGCTGGATCGTGATGCTGCATATCCCTCGCCGCGCCCGCCTGAGAGATCCGGTCAACCTACAGCAGATGCTAGAGATCGAACGCCGTTATCCAAACGTCCGGCTGATCGTTGCCCACATCGGCCGCGCCTACTGCCGGGAGGACGTCGGCAATGCCTTTGAGGTACTCTGCCATGCCGAGAGGATGCAGTTTGGCTTTAGCGCCAACACCAATGCCAGGGTGATGGAGCAACTGATCCAGGCCGTTGGCCCCAAGCGCATCCTGTTTGGCAGCGATCTGCCCGTCTTGCGCATGCGGATGCGCCGCATCTGCGAGAATGGTGTCTATATCAACCTGGTGCCTCCTGGCCTCTACGGCGACGTCGACGGCGACCCGCACATGCGAGAGGTCAGCAAGGAGGAGGGAGACATGCTGTCATTCTTCTTGTACGAGGAACTGCTTGCCTTTCGCCGCGCCGCAGAAGCCACTGGGCTGAGCGCCGCCGACCTGGAGGACGTTTTCTGCAACAACGCCGCGCGCCTTATCGCGGCCGCTGGCGGCAGGATCGACGCGGCCGCTACCCAACCAGAGTAAGAGAAAAGACTATCTCTGATGCCCATCCGCCCTGCCCACTCCGGTCGCTCGAGATGGGGAGTACCTATGCCGGAGCGAGAACGCCCGAACCTGCTGTACATTCATTCAGACCAACACAATCCGTTCGTCACGGGATGCTGCGGCGACCCTCTGGTACGCACGCCGAACCTCGACTGGCTGGCCGAGAACGGCGTCGTGCTTGAAGACGCCTACTGCAGCTCACCTATCTGCGTGCCCTCACGCATGTCTATGCTCACGGGTCAGCACCCCTACCAGAACGAGGTGTGGACTAACACCCACATACTGGATTCGAACATTCCAACGTTCCCCCACGCTATGGGAGCTGCAGGATATCACCCTGTCTTGATCGGGCGAATGCACTCCTTGGGACCGGATCAGCTCCACGGCTACGTAGAGCGGCTGGTTGGGGATCACGGACCGAATCATCTTGGCGGTAGCCCGGTGGATCGTGGCGTGCTGAGTGGAACTGCTGGCCCGGATCGCATCAGTCTGAGGAAGAGCGGATCGGGTCAGAGTGCCTATCAGGTGCATGACGAGTATGTCACTGCTGCAACGATCGACTACCTGAACCGCCTTGGCGTGCAGAAAAGATCGGGCCTGCTGGCAGAGCCTTTTTGCTTGACGATCGGTTTCATGTTGCCGCACCCGCCCTATGTAGTCCGCCAGCAGAGCTACGATCTCTATCGGGGCAGAATGACAATGCCAAAGAAACCCGGACCGTTCTCCGACGATCTTCACCCACACTTGCGGTGGTGGCGCCAGCACACCGGCATCAAAGAGGTCAGTGAGGAGGAAATCCTGAGAGCGCGTGCTGCCTATTGGGGGCTGGTGACCGAGGTCGATACGATGATCGGCCAGACCCTGTCTGCCCTGCACGAGAATGACCTGGCTGACAACGTCCTCATCGTCTACACGTCGGATCACGGTGACATGGTGGGCGAACATGGGCTATGGTGGAAGCATACCTTCTACAAAGAGTCTGTGAGAGTGCCGCTGATCGTGTCCTGGCCGGGCGTAATCCCGCCAGGGCAGCGATGCGATCGGGTTGTGAGCGCCCTGGATGTGACCGCCACCATGCTGGATGCGCTGGGTGCCCCTGCACTGCCCAATTCCTCTGGCAGGAGCTTTTTGAGCCTGATCGCCGGAAAGGACGTGAGCTGGGAAGATCAAGCCTTCTCGGAATACTGCTCGGATACGTATTGCCCAGAAGGCGGCTGCTATCAACGCATGATCCGCTGCAGAGAGTGGAAGTTCATCTACTATCACGGCCACGAACCGCAGTTGTTCAACCTGGCAGACGATCCAGATGAGCTGGTGAATCGGGCCCAGGATCCGGCGTGTCAAGAGATTCGGCAGGACCTTGCGAGGAGGGTTTTGGATGGCTGGGATCCTGATGAGATCGCTGCCAAGATGGCCGCCAAGCGGGCGGACAATCAAATCTTGCGGTCCTGGGCGCACCATACACAGCCGGTCGACCAATGCCGCTGGACGCTCAGGCCCGAGATGAACTATCTTGACTAGCTTGCGCCCTTTTTCTGGTTTCTGGCTCACCTGGCATAACCCCTGAACGTGTGATGAACATCGCATAAATGAAAGCGTGGCCGTTCGTCATTTCCGGCTATGCGATTCCAAGCAAGTGTTCAGAGGTGATGCTAGAGCGCGTGGAGGACGGAAATGGAAGTGCTAGACGCATACTTTTCTGACATCACCCCGCTCATCGACACGGCCGAAATAGAGAGACGAATCATCGAACTGAGCCGAATAGAGGGACCCGCGCTCTTGAAACAATACAAGCCCAAGGTAGAAAGCTGCCTGACATATGGGAACGTCGCGGACGCGCTGATCTTTCTCCAGATAAAGCAGCAGGAAATGTCGAGCATCGCCGAGATCGTCTCTCCTGACCGCAAGGCCGATTTCCTTGACCAGGTCCGAACGTTCACTGCCAGCGTCAAGCGAACTCTCAAGCACCAGAACGTACTAGTTCCCGTCGGAACCGAACAAGAGACTCAAAAAAGCAAACGGCTCTTTCCGAAAGCGATCCTCGGAGGGCCGGCAGTGAACGAGTGCTTTACGGAAGAACAGCTTGAGGACATTGGCAGGCCCAAATGGAACAACGTGCATCTGATACTCAAGTCCTGGGCAGATGGGAATCGCAGCATCTATGACATCACCCGACTGGCGATTTTCGAGACCGGCAAAGATCTGAGTCTTGCCTATGCCTTGACGTTTTTTGAGCACTATGCAGAACAAGGTATTGTATCGCTTTAGCCATCTGGACCCCAGACTGTTTTGCTGTCACGCAAAGGGGCACAACGTCGTTTCGAGCAATGAAATCATCGAAGCACTGAAGCACTGAAGCAGTGAAGCACTGAGAATCACTGAATGCACTGACTCAGTGTCTTCTTCCTCCCTCAGCGTTTCAGTAATTCCAATGCGCGCAGACCAAACACACAAGGATCTGGACACATCGGAGAATGAGGACAACGCCTATGGACCTGCTGCTGGGACTAGACGTTGGTACTACAGCCACCAAGGCCCAGTTGTTCGACCTTGAGGGAAACGTCATCGCTTCTGCCACCTACCCGTATGGTTTGATCACGCCTCGCGAAGGTTGGGTGGAGCAGGACCCGGAAGAGCTGTGGCGTGCGGTGGTGACAACCTCGCGATCTGTGCTGGGGCGGATCGGCCGCGGTGACCGGGTCGTGGCCCTGAGCCAATCCTCACAGGCCGGTACCACGATCCCTGTGAATGCCGATGGAACGCCCACGTACAACGCCATCAGTTGGATGGATCAACGAGGCGATGCGCAGGCCCGGCACATCAAGGAGAGATGGGGAGCGGACTTTATCTACAACACCACCGGCTGGACCTTGCAGAGCGGTCTGCCGTTACAGCATATCGGGTGGTTCAGGCAAAACTATCCCCAGGAGTTCCTGGAGACACGCCGCTTTCTATTCGTCAACGACTTTATCATGCAGCAGTTGACGGACCGCACGTTTATGAACCCGTCTGATGCCAGCATCACGCAGTTGATGAACGTCGCCACGGGCGACTGGGACGAGCGTCTGCTAGAGTCTGTGGGTATAACGCGTGAGCAGGTATCGCCCATGTTGCCCTCAGGTTGCGCGGTGGGCGCGCTGACTCTGGCAGGCAGCACAGCCACTGGATTGCCTCAGGACGTCCTGATGGTGAACGGCGCGCACGATCAGTACTGTGCCGCAGTGGGCACCGGTGTGATTCGACCGGGCGCTGTGCTTCTATCTTGCGGCACAGCCTGGGTGATCCTGGCCGTACCCGAGAGCCTCGAGGTAGGATTGCGCAGCGGCATGGCCATTAGTTGTCATGCCATAGAGGGTCGGTGGGGCGCGATACGCTCCCTGGGAGGTGTGGGCGCGTCGCTGGAATGGTTCCTGGATCACATCTGGACCGACAGACGCGAACAGGCGAAGCGCGAGGCGTTGTACGACGCCGTGAACCGGGCCGCTGCCCGATCACCCCCCGGAGCCAGTGGGCTGCTCTTTTACCCCCTGGCAGGAGGGCACCTGACCACCGTGGGCACTCGCAGGGGAGGCTTTATCAGGCTCACCCTGTCCCATTCGCGCGCTGATATGGCCCGCGCGGTAATGGAGGGCATTGCATTTCAGTTGCGTTGGGCTATGGAAGAGATGCGAGAGAACGGCATCCACGTGTCCGAATTCAAGATGGTGGGGGGGGCGGCAGAGAGCGAGGTGTGGCCGCAGATCGTTGCCGACGTGACAGGCATTCCCGTGATTCTGCCTGCCCGCAGGCAAGCCGCCACCCGTGGCGCAGCGATTCTGGCGGGAGTGGGCGCTGGGCTCTTTGCCGATGCAGAAGCGGGCTTTGGAGCTTTTCGGGGAAAAGCCACTCACCTGATGCCTGTGCCCGAGAACAGGAACAGGTACGATGATCTGTTCCCAGTCTACCGAGACATCGCCCGATTCCTGGCTGGTCGAGTGCGCATGCAAGATGAGTAGTCATAGCAGTGGCCACGCCACATGCCTTGTCACGTTGCGCGCGTGGCCTGAGGAATCCGCGTTCAGAAGGAGCGAACCGTGAACGAGACAGTGAAAGCACGAGTGGGACTGCTGGGCTTGATGCTTCAATTGTACGACCTGTACCCCGAGCTCAAGCCCAGGATGGCCGAGTTCGCTGAGGAGCTGGTGGACACCCTGGCGCCCTTTGCCGGGGTCGACTTCCCCGGCGTGTGCAACACGCGCCAGCAGGTAGATCGGGCGGTGGCCGGATTCGAAGCCGATGACAAAGACCTGATCATCGTCGTTCTGCTCACCTATGCACCTAGCCACATCGCCCTGCCTGCGTTGATCCGCACGCGTCTACCGGTTCTCATCTTTAACACTCAGCGATTGTTCGCTATTACTCAGGACACGCGTACCCAGGACACGACCCAGAACCACGGTATGCACGGCGTTCAGGATCTGTGCAACGTGCTGCTGCGCGCTGGGCGCGAGTTCCACATCGTCACCGGCCACTACCAGGACGAACGGGCCCTGGCCGAGGTCAGGGCGTGGTGCGATGCCGCACGTACGGTACAGTTCCTACGTCACGCGCGCATCGCTTTGCTCGGCTACCCGATGCAGGGAATGGGCGATTTCGGCGTCGACCAGACAGCGTTCCTGGCTCAGGTAGGCGTAAACGTGCACCACGTCGCCACAAAGACGGTGGCTGAGCTGGCACAAGCAGCACCCAGGGCCGAGGTCGACAGGCAGATGGCTGAGGATCGCCAGCATTTCGAGTTTCAGGACGGCGTCACCGAGGCAGAACATGAGGCCAGCTCGCGGTTAGAGTGGGCACTATGCAAGATCCTGAACGAGCGAGGAATGCACGGCTTTGCCGCTCATTTCATGGCCATCGGCGACGAGGGTTGGCTGGAGACCCTCCCCTTCCTGGCATCCTCCAAACTGTTGGGAAAAGGGTATGGCTTTGGAGGAGAAGGGGATGTCACCAGTGCGGCAGCCGTGGCGATGATGTGCCAACTGGCTGGTGCGGCCAACTTTACCGAGATGTTCACCATGGACTTTGCTGGAAACTCGGCGTTGATGATGCACATGGGCGAAGGTAACTGGAAGATGGCGCGCAGGGACGAGCCGATTCACGTGGTACGCAGTACGCTGGGTCTGGTAGACCTGCGCATAGATCCCTTGCTCTTGGCCTTTAGCCTGGAGCCTGGCGAGGTCACCCTGGTCAGCCTCACCACGCTGGCCGATGGAAAGCTCAAGTTCATCGTCGCCGAGGGAAAGGTGGTCGATTTTCCCTATGTTGCTGACCTGGGTCGTCCCCATTTCAAGTTTAGGCCGGATGGAGATCTGTGCGACTTTTTGACCCGCTTCAGCACGGAAGGCGCATCGCATCACCAGGCGCTGGCCTACGGCCGCTGGGCAGGCACAGTGGCAAAGATAGCCGCGTTACTGGGTGTCGAGTGCGCCCGTGTCTAGAGCGCAGCCCATGAACTGCGTTGTCTGAGTCGAGCCTGCAAGAGCGCCACACGGGTATGATCACGTACCGGAACCCCGAGACGGGGCAGACAGTAAAAGCACAGTTCACCAATTCGTGGATGTTTGAAAAGCAGGGGTTGCGCCTTTACATAGACGGGATGGGACCCGGCTACGCGTTCGAGATCAACACGCTCAACTCGGCGCTTCAAGTGTTCATCGGGGATGCTGTGGCAGAAACAATCGCCGACGTAGAGCTAGCCCTCGAAAAAGCTACCGCATCGCGCGGACTGCTGGCCGTCCAGTACAACGAACCAGACCTGTACGGCTACCCCGACGAAAACGAGGACGCCGCGAGGGCGTTTCTGGCCGGAAAGGACGCGTTTCTGCCCTGGAGTTACGGACTAGAGATCACAAGGCTGGTCATGGCAGGATATATGTCTGCCGAGCAACGGAAGACCATCGACTTGACCGATCCTGCCGTGCAAGAGGAGCTAGAGACATTTGTGCCACTCATCCAGCAGGGCAGTGGGGCAGACATGCTGCACGCCAAGCAGGCCCAGTATCACCCTTGAGCGTGCGATGAAAATCGCATAACTGAAATCAACACAAGCGGGCCACCTGCCCCCCTACTCGTGGACCTTGATTTGCAGATTTGTGATTTGCAATTTGCAATTTGCAATTTGACACAGGAGCACACTATGAGGAAATACGATCCGTCCAGGTATACAGTGGACCTGAACGAGTACCCCTGCATTCAAACCGAGACGCTGCCAGGACCAGCCAGCGTCGAACTGCACACACGGGCGATCAAACACATCCGCGGTTTGTCCAGCCAGGTGCGATTGTTCCCAGTCGCTTTCGAGAGCGGGAGAGGATGCACCCTCACGGACGCGGACGGAAACCGGTACATTGATTTCTCCAGTGGCATCTATGTGACCAACCTGGGTCACTGTCACCCCAAGGTGTCCGAGGCCGTGTCCCAATACGCCCATCAACTGATGAACTGCCACGACTTTACTACCCGGATCAAGGTCAGGTTACTGGAAAAGCTGGCAAGTGTCTTGCCCGGGGACTTTACGGGAGTTCAGTTGTACGACAGCGGGGCGACAGCAGTGGAAGCGGGCCTGCGCACCTGCCGGGCTGCCACGGGAAAGCACGAGTTTATCAGTTGTTTCAAGGATTTCCACGGCAAGACCGGGCATGCCGTCAGCCTGGCGCGGATGAACAGGCTCTGCGGTCCCGGGCGCGCAACTGGATTCTACATGGTCCCGCGGCCCGACCCGTACCGTCCCTGGTGGACGCGGAGTGACGGAACGCTGGATACGGAACGATTCCTGGAATTCTACGACACGTTCATCCGGGAGAGCACGACCGGCCAAATCGCGGCTTTTGTGCTGGAGCCGATCCAGGGGTGGGGCGGATCGGTCATGCCGCCAGATGATTTCTTTCCAAAACTGAAGGCATTCCTGGACGAGCGGGGGATCCTGCTTTTTGCGGACGAGGTTTTGACCGGTATGGGACGCACTGGCACCTATCTCTGCATGGAGCACTGGGATGTGCTTCCCGACGTGGTCACCCTGGGCAAAGGGCTCGGCAACGGCTTTCCAGTTACGGCAATGGTCGTGCGCGAGCCATATGCAGAGGCAGTGGATGCGATCAGCGCCTCCACCAGCTACGGTGGGAACCCGATGGCGTGTGCGGCCGCGCTGGCGTCCATCGAGGTCATCGAAAACGAGGGCTTGCTGGAGCACGCTCAAGAGCTCCAATCGCTGTTTGCCCGCCGCATGGCGGACTGGACTTCCAGGTATGCCATCGTGGGCGATACCCGCGTCAAGGGGTGTCTGATCGGCGTCGAGCTGGTGAAGGACAAAGGGACCAAGGAGCCCTTTGACGAGGCCGGCAGACTCGTCTACCAGGCCGCTTTTGGAAAGGGCCTGGCCTGGATCCCTGCCGGACACATCCTGCGCATGAGCCCGCCCATCGTCATGCCAGACGAGGTGGCCGAACGGGCAATGGATATAGTTGAGGAGTCGATTGCCGACGTAGAGAGGGAACTGGGGTACTAGCCACCTCGGCTTCGCGTGTTAGGAATCCCGCTCGCGGTGGATGACAATCTACCGCCACAGCGCGGACTTTTGTCCGCTTTGAGCGATTAGTACGCCACTGTAAGTCATTCCTCGACAGGGTCATGAAAACAGGACTTCCGATCTGCCCCAAGATGGTTCAGGAGAGAGAACATGAAACACTACAACGTTGGGATCATCGGATTCGGATTCATTGGCCGCGTGCACGCCTATGGGCACCTGAACCTTCCACTCTTTTACGACCCGGTGCCGTGCCAGACAAGGATCACGCACATCTGCACCAGTCGCCGGGAGACGGCGGAAAAAGGACGGCTGCAAGTGGGCGCACAGGTCTCCACTACCGATTTCCGAGAGATCACAGAGAACCCAGACGTAGACATCGTCCACATCTGCACGCCAAACAACGTGCACAAGGATCAACTACTGTCCGCGATGCGGCACAACAAGTACATCTACTGCGACAAGCCGCTGGTCGTCGACATGCAGGAGGCAAACGAGATCCGACGTGCGTTGCGAGACTACCGGGGTATTGCCCAGATGACATTCCAAAACCGGTTCTTCCCGGCGACCATTCGTGCCAAGCAGTTGATGGAAGAGGGATTTGTCGGCCAGGTCCTAGAGTTTCGCGCTGCCTATCTGCACTCAGGAAGCGCCGATCCCAGCGCGCCACTGAAATGGAAACTGTCTGCCCAGAGCGGCGGAGGGGTGATCGCGGATTTGGGCTCACACATCCTGGATCTGATGCACTACCTCCTCGGAGACTTGAAAGCTGTCATGGCGACGACCCACATCGCGTACGCTGAACGGCCCTCGCTACATGATCCCCGGGCCAAGGTGCCCGTTGACGCCGAAGACTGCGTCAAGATGCTGGCAAAGACTCAGTCAGGTGCAGTGGGCACCATCGAGGCCTCGAAAATCGCGACGGGAACCGAAGACGAACTGCGATTCGAGATACATGGCTCTTTGGGAGCCCTCCGGTTCAACAGCATAGATCCGCATCACCTGGAAGCCTATGACCACCGGCTGTCAGATCAGCCGGCTGGTGGTCGGAGGGGATGGACCAGAATAGACACCGGCCAGAGGTATCCAAAGCCGGCCGGGTTCCCTGGACCCAAGTTCAGCCTCGGCTGGATGCGCTCTCATATGGCCTGCCTGGCACATTTTCTCTCCAGCGTCGCAACGGGCACGCCAGCCAATCCAGGCCTGGAACAGGGCATCCATGTCCAAAAGCTGATCGAGTGTGCACGGATCTCGGCAGAGACCAAGAGCTGGGTACAGATAGAGAGGGGAGTAGACGAGATATGAACGACAGCTATACCATCTTTTGGGGAGACACGCACCACAACACGTACCAGCACTACGTGCAGGACCCGCCACTGTCGTCGGTCCTGGGTTTTGCCAGCACGTACCTGGACTTTTACACCGGCGCTTACTATACGCCGGCGT
>Ga0114930_10004634_pt1 | contig 11542 bp, 10 predicted proteins | sample AnhtaG_FD_87300 | JGI IMG/M metagenome (GOLD analysis project Ga0114930, IMG submission 87300) | Deep subsurface microbial communities from Anholt, Denmark to uncover new lineages of life (NeLLi) - Anholt_01485 metaG | ecosystem: Environmental > Aquatic > Marine > Oceanic > Sediment | place... | reverse complement strand
CCATCATGCCGGTTGACGCAGCTATATAGTGACTCGGTCGTCCACACATCGTCATATTCCGGTGGATTACCGTCGGTTGATGGGCACGCCCACCATAAAATGCTATCCAGCAACACCGGTATATTACCTGCGCCCTTGGCAGAGGAGGTCTTCCAGAACATCGAAGCGCGCGACCCGTCAGCCTCAGCCCCTGGTACATACTGAGCCCAGTAATTCAGACCCAAGCTGCCATCTATTCTTCCGTCGGTTACTCTGCCGCGAAGGCTCCAGGCTGTAAACTTGCCGCCCCAGTACCCGCCTGAAAAAAACGGGCCTTCGTGCTCTGGTTTCACGGCCATCGGGCATAAGAATAGATCATTAGTGTCGTGATAGTAAGGCCAGAGCACCTTGAGCAGATGCGGCCATGTGTCCCCTGCGTCAAGCCAGCCAGGGAACTTCCCATCGTTGTCGTTCGTGTACATTGAAAAGATAATGTCCCATTGTTTGAGGTTCGACTGGCAGGCGACTGCTTTTGCCTGTCTTTTGACTCGCTGTAACGCGGGCATGAGTATCGCCATCAGCAAGGCGATGATGGCTATTACCACCAAAAGCTCTATTAAAGTGAAGGCTTCTGTTCTGCGCATAGCACCTGGCCTTCTCCATTGGAGAAAGGCTTTCCTTAACCGACATTTTTCACTTGGATACGGTCAATTCCACAGATGAATTCGTCTGCCATTCGCTTTCCAGCAGGTTCTTATCTGCTCGGCCGGGATGAATCAAGACGCGGTATCTCAGCGCAAGGCTCTTTCTCGCTAGAAGGGTGTACGACTTTTTGAATAGAAGTGCAGGGCTGAAATAGCCAAATGGCACGTTCGCATCCATGGCGACATACCAAGGCGATGGATGTCGCAGATTGCTCGGATGGTCGAAGATAGCAATCCCCGCTGCGTTGCCGGTGGCGGTCTGACCGCTAAAGTCCATCCAGCGAGCACCTTTGCCGTGGGCTTGCATGTTCTTTCGGCCTTCGCTATCGATGACCTGCCAGTCGGAAACACCCTTGGCTAAACGCACTGACAGCCCCGCGTAGCCACCCCAGCCCTTGCCGTCTTGTTCACCCGGTATGGGCGTGCGGTCGAGCAGAACGTCTTCGGCGCCCGCAGTAAAGATGCTGTACCAATCGATGCGGTACCGGCCTTGCTCGTCCGGTGGGCTTGCGCTAATCATGCGCTTTTCCGTAAGTACGGCGGGCTTATCCGGCGGATGGTAGCTGAGGGTCATTACAATCCGCGCCGAGTAATCATCGTGCAGCGTGACTTTAATATCAACCAATTCTGTCCGGCCCTGAGACAAGCCCGTCTTGGGGTCTTCTTCCCAGTAATTCAAGGCGTTGATGTACTTCCAAGAGAACCACAATGCCTGGTGCCAGGGATGGTCCGGCGGCCGGTGCCAGGTCAGCTCGGTGCCATCGGTCAAGCAAACCGGGTGAAAGTACGGCTTGCCTTCCTTCTTATTGAAGTTGAGCTGCCAGACAACCAGCCCGTGGTTTAGCAGTGCGAGCGAGCTATCGGTCCGGTCCCAGGTGTATCGAGGATTCTTCCGGATCTGTGTTTGTTGTGCCTCAGCGCGTCCGGACGAGGCCAAATAGTAGTCCGACAGCAACAGTAGCACGGCTACCGATATGACGGCACGAATTATGGTCTTGCCTGTGTAATTCATTTGCTCATGTCCCTATCGCCGTCAGGGCAGGACCTTGACCGTTATGTTCTTGTAGTAGACGACGCTTTTCAGATCATGTCCCTGCAGCGCGAATGTCCCGCTGGACAGTTTCCAGCCCGGTTGTCCCTCACGGCCGCTATTTGAGTCTGCCCGCGCACCACCTGATCGCGCCCGCCACGAGTCTGCGGTAGTTCGGATTCGCATACGCCTCACGACCGTGGCCAAGCTGGATGCCGCAAACCCTGGCTTTGGCATACTTTCTGACCCAGCCAAGCGACCTGTCACTGGTTGGATGGTCAGTGCTCAAAAGCACGTGGTTGTCCCTCTCAAATCCACAATTCTTGTACGTCTCGTCACGGATGACAAAATCGCTCACGCCACGTGTAATTGGATGGGCCGCATCTTTTATCTGCACCGCTATATCGACATCGTGCTTATAGGTACTTGCCTGCCGCATCTTACCTGCTTGCTCGACCGGCTTCAAATAGTATTTGGCACCAATGATTTTGCGATACTCGTCCCACTGCTGGAATGACCCCATGTTATGGTGCAGTGCCACTACGCCGACACCTCGCTTGAGCAGCCCAACGAAGTTTTTCTGCCGCTTCGGCGATATGTTCTGCGTCATATTGTACAGCACGATCACATCATAATCCCACTTGCTTATGTCCTCAAATATCTCGCTGTGATCTTTCTGTTGTGCCTCGACGTACTCGATGTCACCGTGCCCCTTAAACAGCCACAAGAACGGCTCACGCTCAAAACCGTGCCCGCCCGTGACCACTACTACCTTGATTTTCTCCTTCGGCTTCGAGGGTAGCGGCCTGACCATAATGTTCTTGAAGTAAACGACACTCTTCGGATCGTGTCCCTGCAACGCGAACGTCCCGCTGGACAGTTTCCTGCCTGGGAACCGCTCATGCTTGAAGCCTTCCGGCTCCGTCCAATCGACCGTAGTCTTACCGTTGACCTTAATAATAATGCGTTTACCCCGAACGATTATATGCTGGGTGAACCACTCATGATCTTTGGCCGGCGACTCAAACACATCCTCTACGGCGTAAAGGCCGCCGGTCTTCTTCACATCCTTGTGCGTATTGTTGACCTGGACCTCGTAGCCCTTGTCCGGCCAGCCGGTCTCCTGGTACTCAGTGTGGAAGTACATGCCAGAGTTGGAGCCCGGCTCAGTCATGACATCTGCTTTGAACTCAAAATTCTCAAAGTTGGCGTTTTCAATCGGCCCAACATAGTAAAGGTGACTGCGCTCGCCTTTGACGACGATTATTCCGTCACGCACAGTGAACGTGCCCTCACGCTCGCTGGCCTTCCAGCCGTTAAGCGTCCCGTCAAAAAGACTCTGCCATCCGTCAGCCACGGCGCAGCATTTCTTTCCAGACACCAGGTGACATCCTGTCAGAAGAACAGCGGACAAGACTTCTATCAAAAACAACTTCCTCATTTTACAACTCTCCTTAACGAAGATCATTCACGTGGTCGAGTTCACAGGGCAAGCCCTGAACTACGGTTACTTCCTTGACGGTTCACGCCTTTTTCGGCTTGATGAACATCATTTCGGCGGGATTAACCCACTTCGATCTTAGGTCCACACGGAACCATCCTTCACCGTTCTTCCGATGGAAGCGACAGGGTGATCGCCTGCCGAACTCCTTGAGATCGTATTGCGCCCAGGTCTTGCCCAAGTCCAAGGAAACGATGAATCCCGTGTCCATCGGCGACGCGGGCGCACAATGCGACGCCAGAATCACGCCGTCTTGGATGATCATGTTGCCGGATTCGACCCCCGGATTGAACAGCAGCGTGTGCTTCGCGGGATTGGTTATGTCGGCTGGATCGCACCGAAAGACTCCTCGGTCGTACGGCTTGGGGCCGTTCGAGTCGCTGATCCAGTAGAGTTTCCCATCGACAAAGTTGATGCCGCCGCTTTTGTACCGCGAGTTCATTGCATCCGACACGATGACCTTCCAGTGCCACGCGTCCTTGTTCGCGTCATAAGTACCTCTCAGCCAGTGACACTCGTGCCCCTGCGCTCGATCGAAGTCGCCCGTGCAGGCATAGAACGCGTTTTCGGCCGGGTTGTACGTCACGCAGTGAACGTGGCGGCAAATGACCGGGTTGTCGGCGTTGCCAAGCGGCGTCCCCGTCGTGCCTCCGCCCCCGGAGCCGTTATCCCGATTGTAGGGATTCTGTCCGAAGGAATATGCGATCTTCACGGTCTGCCCGTTGTCGGTCGAGTAGTAAATGTTGACCGGTGCCGCGCCGCCAATCACGTTGCAGTAATTCCCCCACACGAGCATTTCTGCACCGTTCACATCCCACGTGTTTTCGCCAGAGATGCTGTGGAAGTACCAGCCGGGTCGGTCGGGGTTCTTGGGCGCATGCGGGATGTAGTCGCTGCCGTCGGTATCCTTCACTGTGATTTGTGTGTACGTTTTCAGGTTGTCCGTGCTGAGGTACAGCTTCGCGAGAGCGCTGAAGAGAATGTTCCCATTCTTCAAAATGCAGCTAAACAGGATGTGGCGTGCGTCGGGAAACGCGATGCCGTGCGGCCAGGTGCGGCCGTTGTCTTCGGAGAGGAACACTTTCCCATCCGCAAAACCGAATGCCTTGTTGTCGCGTTGCGAGTCAACAAACAAACCGGCCGGTTGCGGGCGATACCAGAAGTGATCCGTTGACGGGAACCCGGACGCGGCAGCGGTCGGCTTGGCACCCAGCCTGCCCGTGCCGGGCATCAAAATGCCGCCGGCGGTTGCGACCGTTGTAGCCAAGAACCGGCGGCGAGTCAGTCGTTGTCGTGCCGTCATCATGTTCTGTCTGCCATGTTGATGTGACTTTCTCATTTTGCAGCTCTCCTTAATGCTTTTGTGCGGCTCACATCCAGTGAAAGGTTACGGGCTCTACGGAGATCCATGACCGTCAAAATGGCTTCCAGCTTCAATCCTACAGCCGCCAGGGACTGCGCATGCCGCGCGTGAGCCTGCGATTGGCCGCCTCGCTATTGGTGAAACGTTCTTTTGCCGGGTCCCATCTAAGTTTCTGCTCAGTTCGTATAGCAATGTCACTTATCTGGCATATTGCATCCGCCTGCACAGCGACGTCGATCGGGCATATCGTCTTGGCCCGCGTCTTGACACAATCCAGAAGGTTCCTCACGTGATTATTGCTCTTGAAAAGGTGAATCTCGTTCGGCCCAAGCTCCACCGACAGAAGCTCCTTTGGACGGGCGTTAATGCCGGAGCGGTCAACGTGCACCCATCCTTTGTCACCTTCAAAAGCCGTACCGTGCGAACTCGTTCTGCCGTACCGCTTCTGCCACTCCTCCGGGAACGGATGGCCGGTGAAGTTCATCGTGACGCCGCTGTCATACTTGCACGTGACCCTCCAGTTCATAGCCGTATCGCACACTCCCGCTGGGTCCGGCCAAGCACCTTTGCCTTCAATCTCCGATGGACAAGTAACCTTTTCGCCGCCACCCCAAAGGGCAATATCGAGCGGGTGGACGCCCCAGCCGGCAATAAAGCCCAGCGCATAATCGGAAACGTACCACCACAGCCTATTAGAGCAGCGGTCCTTCGTATAAGGCGTATAAGGAGCCGGCCCAAGCCATATATCGTAGTCAAGCCAGTCCGGCTCGGGTACGGGCTTCGGCGAACCGCCCGAAGTGCTGCCCGGCGACCATACATTAATCGTATGTAGCTTGCCGATCCGCTCGTTCAAAGCAAGCTCACAAGCAAAACGGAAATTTCTGCTCGACCGCTGCTGCGTGCCGAACTGGAAAACCGTAGCGTAGCGGTGACACGTCTCGCGCAGCGCCTGGTCCTCAGCTAAGCTCAGCCCCATCGGCTTTTCGAGATAGATGTCTTTTCCCGCCCTCGCCGCCGCCAGTGCCACCAGCACGTGCCAGTGGTCCGTGGTAGCAATTGAGACGACATCGATGTCTTTTCGCTGCATCAGCTCGCGAAAGTCTTCGTACGTTGCGCAGTCATCATTTTGGTAGTGCTTGTTCACCAAGTTCTTGGCCCGCTCTCGCGCTTGGGCTTTGAGGTCGCAGACCGCCACAACGCGTGCGTCCTTAGAGGCCAAAAAGCCCCGCATCACGCCGCTACCTTGAGGCCCGACCCCAACAGACCCAACCGTGATTCGCTCACTCGCCGCCACATCTGCAGCCTTGCCGACCGCCGAAGGCCGAATTACATACGGAAAACCTATCGTCCCAATAGCCGCCCCAGTCGCCTTTTTCAGAAACCGCCGCCGTGTAATCTCTCTGTCCCACTCCATAATCTAACTCCTTCGGATTGTTATTTCTTCAAATTCGTATTGCCGTGGCGAAAAACGCATTCGTTTGAGCAGTGTAACCAAAATGCCGGCCTCCGTCAAACCAGATTTTGCAGGTTTATCAGACTGCAAGATCTGTCCTGAGCACAGTCGAAGGATTTGTCCTGACCTCTATTCTGCCTATTGAAAAAACTCCCTATTGAGATCAGAAAACGTATTTACCCTACCCTGACTTTTGTTATACTGGGGTAAGAGACCAAGTGTGTGACCAAACTCACCGTGCAAGGAAGAAGGCAGGAATGGACTCGCGAGTTATTCAGCTTACCCCGGCAGCCCACAAATACGGCAATCTGAACATACGCTCCTGTGGCAAAGAATTCTTCCCCCCGGACGTTTTTGGCAGTTCATCTCGGGCCAAAGGCGTCGGCGTTCCAATCATCCTAAAAGTCAAGGGGCTAACCGACCTGATAAAGACTGATATTCCCACCGACAGAATCACAGGAAAACCGCGATGGATTTTTCGAGAAAGAAAATGGTTAAAGCAATTTGCCCGGCACCACAGGCTCAGGGCCGGGGATACGGTCACAATCGAACGGATTTCCAGGAGAACATACAAGGTTGACGTGGGCAATGGCAGCAAAGGCTCCCACCAAAGAAGCATCTGTCAACAAGCGACCGACAGGAATCTGTTTTCTACCGGTGTCGCGGACCATGCGAGCAAATTCGTTGGTGGACAAAGGCCGATTAAGCATGACAATATCAAATTGAAGGACCTTGATGCCAGAAAGCTCAACATCTTGAAATCCCCGAAAAAAGGCGGATCTTCAACTGTTGACTCAATCCCGTACCTCAAGGAGCTTAATGTAAAAATCATTGAAAACACCCAGCCCATTCAGTTCACGCCAAACGCGAATGAACCTATACATCGTTGGGCTTCCTACGTACAAGGATTTTCTGCCTTGTTCGTACAGACGATATTTAACCAATATAGGGAAATCTATCAAAGACCAGTTGTCCTCGATCCCTTTGCCGGCTGCGGAACGGTCCTCGCCCAAGCGAAGTTCAATGGCTACAAATCGATAGGGACCGAACTCAATCCTCTCCTCCAATTCATTGCCCAGACGAAACTCAACTCATGGGATGTTTCTCCGCGTCAACTGCTGGAGACATATGAGCAAATGCCCAGGGACAAATCAAAGCCTGGGCCCTCTTTTCTAAAGTCTACTTCTCAATTCCGAATGTCCGTACTGCGCAACCTGGAAACTATCAGTGGGGGCATCGCATGTATACCGGCGCGCACAGAAAGACAGGAAAAAATCAAAAATCTCCTCAGACTTGCCTTTTCTGCAATCCTGATCGACTGCAGTAATTTAAAAAGAAGCCCTTGCCTCGGATATGTCAAAGACAAGATCGTGAAAGACTCCGCACCTTTCGTGCTCTTTGGCCAAAAGGTCCACGAGATTGCCGATGATCTACGCCTCGTTCAGTCCCAGTACAAGGATTTTGTCCAGACAGAAAGCAAGGTTGTCTGTGCTAACGCAATGACTTACAAGCACAGAAGCAAATTTGATTTAGCCATCACGTCTCCACCCTATATGAACGGCCTGGATTATGTAATGAATTATAAGATCGAGATGGGATGGCTGGAATTCGTTCACAGCCAGAGGGACCTAAAGAAAATCAAAGACGATATGGTCGTTTGCGATAACGTATCCAAAGGACTAATCAGAGGATTCTATGAGTCTCCCTCGACTTATACTAACCACTGGATAGAAGAAATCAAGGGCAACATTAAGAAGAACATCGTTAGGAGAGGTGCTTACAGAAGACAGGACATGCCATATATTGTTCATAAGTACTTCGACGATATGTTGAAAGTCATGAAGAAGGTAGTCTCCTCTCTTAGATCCGGCGGCAGGTTCATACTCGTGGTCGGAGACAGCCTAATTGCGGACGTCTACGTTCCAACCGACCTACTAATAGCAAGAATTGGACTAGATTTGGGCCTCAAGATAGAAAAGATTGAGAAGGCAAGAGAGAGACGTTCAGGCCAAATAAGAAGCTACAGACTGAGAGAATCAATAATCACTCTTCTGAAAAGGTAGGCTAATGGCTGACCTCGAAATCGGATACCACGAAGACCCCGAGAACAGCAATGGCATAATAAGAGCGCGGACCACGAAGGAAATTCGCTCTTGGCACATGCCTCGCTCAATCAAAGCACTGGAAAGACTGAATGAAGAAATGGGTAAAGTCGCATTTCCCGGCAACTATATTTTGTTTGACCGCGCTAAAGCGTACATCGGTGAAGCAGGTAACATTTATGACAGGATAAAAACCCACATAAAAAACCCCGACGAGAAAATAAAGAATTGGAACAGTGCCCTTATATTGAATGATGGCCGTCCCGCCACCCAATCTGATTTCAATGATACGATTGTCAGGTTGGCCTTGGAGCTTCATCTGATCAGGCTATTCAAGGCCAACAAGTATCAGGTTGTGTCTCAGGGACGGAAAACAACTCTCAACCCAACACAAAAACAATGGTGAATTCCCTCCTACGAGAATTGAACTATTTTCTGCTCAAGAAAAATATGATCACCAAACCTCTTGAGGAAGAAGGCCTTGAAGAAGTATTTGAGGACAAATTAAGAAGGTTATTGTCTCACCATGGCAAGCAGGTCCAGAAATGGACGGCTAAGGAAGCTACGATTGACGGACAGAACACCTACATCCGCCCCGGTAGTCTTAAGCCCAAAGGCTGGCAAATCACTTTCAGAGACCGGTTTCTCGCTTCGCTGCAAAAAGGCCAAGGCTACTTGCTAGTCTCACGTGACGACGTTCTGCTAATTCCGCTGAGTGAAGTCCGAAAAGTGGTGACAGATAGCAGCGCATATAAGCAGAACACCATAGATGTGTATGTCGTCTTCACAAAGGAAAAGACAACTCTCACCTACATAAAGAACGCGATAGACGTAACACAGTACAAGTTACGTAAATGATACGGGGACACCACACAAAACTCTCCCCTATTTGCAGATTCTTCGATAACACACATCTTTTGTCTCGCGGAACTCTGATACCACACGAGCTCGGGCAAATCCATTGTGTAAAGAATTGGTGATCAAAAACTGTATCGCAAGCTCACGTACATATTTGTGTTGTTCTGGAATTGGGCGAAGAAGGTGTGTGGATAGTCGCCAAAGAAGATGTTTGCACCGACTTCGACAGCTAAGTTATCGCTGGCCTTGTAGTGCAGATTCGGCCGTAAGTAGGCATCCTTGTCCGATGGCGAATAGTATGTAAAAAGCGAGCATCGCAGATTCTGATTCATCAACAGCTTTGTCAAACGTAGCGTCCAAACGTGCCTGAACTCATCTCGGCCAGCGCTAAACATCAAGTTGCGCTTGTAGTCGTCGAAATCGAGCATCTGCTCAACGTAATACTGCAAGCCCGCTGTAAAATCCCTGCCGATCTCCTGTGTATAGCCGACCAAATACCGCATCTCAGAATTATTGATCAGCGGATTGTTCCCGCTGGTATCGTCACGCGAATCGTAATAGCCAAACTCCAGATTGCCGATGCCTTTACCAACCGCTCCGCGAACGCTCGTGCCATACACATTCAAATCAGGAAATATCGCCTGCGTCATCGCAGCATTAAATCCGACGGGGCTCTTCCAGTAGCCCCAGTAACCATACGCGGCAAGCTCATAGCTCTCGATATTCTTGTACAATCGAGCCGCAATCTCATCGTCCCCAAACCAGCGATTAGGCTTATCGGTGTGCACTATCATGTCCTCGCCAGCCAACCTGCCGAGTCCCAAGTTCCAATACGAAATCCGCTCCCCGCGTATGAATCTATCCGGATCAAACTCAGGCGTGTAGGCAACATCGAGATTAGCCCAATCGCTGAACAGGCTCACCTTGGCCGCATCGGACGGCGCCTTTAGGTACTCGACATCCCTGCCTATGAAAAACGACTGCCAGTCCTTAGGAAACATATCGTTTATAAAAATGAGGTCACCCGTGCCCCATGTAAGAATCTGCCTTCCAACCTTCAAATCCATAAAATCAAGAGGCTGAGTGAACACATTAGCCTCGCGCAAATCAAACTCAGCCTGCTCTTCAACCATGTCGCCGTACACATCGCCCTTAACCTTTATATCGCCCCACTCGGGATATGCCGACAAATCCGTTTGCAGCCGAGTCTCCATCACAGACATGTCTTTCTCGTACTTGTCTTTCCTGAGCCGGTAGCCCGCCCTCATCTCATAAAAACCGTGGACTTCTATGTCCGATAATAGCGAGGTAAAATCATTTGCAGGCTCTTGCTGCGCCATAACAGGCAGACAAAGAATGACACAAATCCAGATAGTTAGCATCGGCTTATAAGCCATATTTTAAGAACCTTAATCAGGAACCTCTAAGAAAACGAACGTCGTTGCGAGGCCATGGAATGTGGCCGTCGCAATCTCTATTTAGCCTGCGGTTTTACGGCAGGTTTAGAGCTATGGGTAATACCCACCCAAGTTCCACAGATAGGTATCAAATACTCGCTTCTTAAACCAGTTTTTTGTTATCAGTCTGCTTACTTCATGTTCTTTAGCCTCATGATTGAAGGCAAACTCCATGACAGACGGAAGCTTATTAGCCGCATCTATTATTTCTCTGCTCTTATTTTTGTATTCCTCCAGCCACTTCTTGCAATAGCTATCGTAGTCGCCGTATCGACCTTCGTATTGAAAGTGGTTTTGTAATCCATCGATGGCCCGTCTGTCATAAATAATTACTGGATCACGATGTTTTAACCAAAGCAATTTGGAAGATGCTGATATATTTCTTCGATGATAATGCTTAAAAAAACGGTCGGCCAACACATTAACCGCGTTAATATAAGTGGTTGATGTCACCTCAGTTTGGAGATTTAGCTCATTTAGCACATTATGAAATCTGTAGCATCCGTCGTACTTTGGGGGGAAGTTTCTGGCAATCTTGTAAAACGAAACTGCTTTTTTGATTCCCTCTCGCTGGTCTTGCGGCTTATGACTATTGAGCAATTCATAAAATGCCGAATCATGACTGTGCCATTGATTCAAATAACTAAGAGCGCAATACTCAAAATTAACCATGACGAGTTCCCTAATGAAAACTAACAATGATTATCTCGTTCCGTTGGCCTCCGCCGGCTTTTAAACAAATAGTTTTAGCAACTCAATCAACTGCGGGATGTTTTCTCTGACCGTTTTCCAGATTCGCTCCTGTTTGATTTCGCCGTATTCGTGAATCAGGACGTTGCGCTGGCCGATAATCTGTCGCCACGGGATTTCAGGATGAGCATTGCGGAATAAGGCCGATACTCTGCCTGCTGCTTCCCCGATAATCTCCAAAGACCGTTCGACTGCAAGTTGGGTCCTTCGGTCATTTGAATATTGGGTGAAATCCAGGCCGGAAATCAGTTGTTCCACCGTCCGGGCAGCATCGAGCATATCCCATAAATAAGCGGCATCTCTCTGGTCAGGCTGCATATATTACCTCATTGCCGGCGAGTATTG
>Ga0114930_10004633_pt1 | contig 11543 bp, 11 predicted proteins | sample AnhtaG_FD_87300 | JGI IMG/M metagenome (GOLD analysis project Ga0114930, IMG submission 87300) | Deep subsurface microbial communities from Anholt, Denmark to uncover new lineages of life (NeLLi) - Anholt_01485 metaG | ecosystem: Environmental > Aquatic > Marine > Oceanic > Sediment | place... | reverse complement strand
GCGCGACTTGGCTGGAATACTATAGAGCAACTGTAATACTTCGGGTGTATAATTCATAGAACTCAGCCCTTGCATGCCAGGTCTGGGCCAGGGGTCTGGGCCAGGGGTTTTATACCCGACCTTAAATTAGGTGGCATATAAAATGCCACCCTACATCTGTATGTTATTTCAGGTTTTATAAAATACAATAAGTCCACAGGATATTGAGCAATTACATAAATAGAAACAAAAAGGGGGCCAGTTTTTATTTCATCTACGTGGTTAGAGAGACAGAATCAACTAACTACTGACAACAGACTACTGACATTATTAAGAAAGTAGTATAGACAATATGAAAGATCTTTTGTATATAAAAAACAACACGGTAAGATTCAATCCAAAAATACGATTAATAACTTAGAAATTGAAAGAGAAAGTATGATCAAATTAGATTTTAAAAAGGGAGATGGAATTTTACCGGCTATTGCCCAGGATTATAAATCAGGCAAGGTTTTAATGCTGGCCTATATGAATAATGAGGCCTGGCAGCTCACCCTCCAGACAGGAGAGGCCCATTACTGGAGCCGCACACGGGGAGAGATCTGGCATAAAGGGACAACTTCGGGAAATATCCAGATAGTTAAAGAAATTATTGTGGACTGTGATTATGATACCATCCTTCTCAAGATAGAGCAGTTAGGAGGGGCTGCCTGCCATCTTGGATATGAGAGCTGCTTCCATAACAAAATTGATAACAATGGGCAGGTGTCCATCATAGGTAAAAAAATATTTGATCCAGGGAAGGTATATAAAAAATGAACATACTAAAGCTTGGTATACCAAAGGGGAGCTTGCAGGAAGCCACACTCAGATTATTTGATAAATCAGGGTGGAAGATTTCTATCACTGATCGGAATTATTTTCCTGAAATAAATGATGAGACTATTCAGTGCTCAGTCTTGAGGGCCCAGGAAATGCCCATCCATGTAGAAAACGGGGCTATAGATACAGGCCTCACTGGCAAAGACTGGAAAGAAGAATATGAATCAGATGTTGTTACTGTTGCCGACCTAATCTATTCCAAGGTAAGCCAGAGCCCTGTCAGGTGGGTTTTGGCAGTGTCTGCTGACTCCAATATAAAGAAATTGCCTGAACTTCAAGGTAAAAAGATAGCAACAGAACTGGTTAATTTTACCAGAAAATACTTCGCCCAGAGAGGGATAGATGTTAATGTTGAATTCTCATGGGGAACAACAGAGGCCAAGGTTGTAGCAGGTTTGGCAGATGCTATTGTTGAGGTTACCGAGACAGGTAGTACTTTAAAGGCCCATGGATTGAAGATTATCCATGAATTGATGCAATCAAACACCATACTCATTGCAAACAAGCAAGCCTGGGAGGATCCATGGAAGAGGGCTAAGATTCAACAGATCTCCTTACTCCTCAAAGGGGCCTTAAGGGCTGAGGATATGGTAGGCTTAAAGATGAATGTACCAAAGGAACGATTAGATAGGATTATCAGGATACTTCCTAGTATTACCTCCCCCACTATGGCCAGCCTATTTCAATCCAATTGGGTCTCGGTTGAAGTAATGATTCATAAAGAAAAGGTTAGGGAGCTCATTCCTGATTTAATAAGGGAGGGAGCAGAAGGTATAATTGAATATCCTTTAAATAAGGTGATCTGACTATGTGGATTCTACTTAAAGGAATTAAGATTTAAAGAAACCATTAGATTAGATAAAAGAAACATTTATACACCTAAGGCTAAGCGCCTTTTAGGGAAGATAAAATAAGACTATGGTAGTTGCAAACAAGGCAATAGATTTCCGCCCCTTCATTGTTATGGATGTATTGGAAAGGGCGAACGCCCTTGAGAAAGTGGGAAAGGATATCATTCACCTTGAGATAGGTGAGCCAGATTTTGATACACCTCAATGCATAAGGGAGGCCGGGATAAAGGCCATCAGGGAAGGAAAAACCCACTATACTCATTCTCAAGGAATTCCTGAGTTAAGAGAGGCTATCTGCTACCATTACATGGATAAGTATGGTGTTCATATAAACCCTGATCAGGTCATAGTAACCTCTGGCACATCACCGGCAATGTTATTGATCTTTTCAACTATATTAGAGTCGGGAGATGAGATTATTGTATCTAATCCGTATTATCCCTGCTATCCCAATATTATCAACTATGTTGGTGGAAATTGCGTATTTGTAAATATTGAAGAGGATGATGGATTTCAATTTCGGCCAGAAGAGGTTGCACAAAAAATATCTTCCCAGACCAAGGCAATCCTCATAAACTCTCCATCTAATCCTACTGGAAATCTCCTTTCACCTGAAAGAATGGGCTGCATTGCTGATCTTGGACCATATATCATCTCTGATGAGATATATCATGGCCTGGTATATGAAGGTAAAGAGCACACGATATTAGAGTATACAGACAAGGCATTTGTTCTAAATGGCTTCTCCAAACTCTATGCCATGACTGGTTGGAGACTCGGATACGTGATTTCCCCACCCGACTTTGTCAGGCCTATGCAAAAGATGCAGCAAAACTTCTTTATCTCAGCTGGTAGTTTCTCCCAGTGGGCAGGCCTCGCTGCTCTAAACGAAGCACAGTTAGATGTTGAAAGGATGAAAACTGTATTCGATCAGAGAAGGCATTATATGATTAAAAGGCTTAGAGAACTTGGTTTTGGAATCGGTGTTGATCCTGTTGGGGCATTTTATATACTGGCCAGGGCTAAACATCTATCCAATAATTCCTATGAGTTGGCCTTTGAGATTTTAGAGAAGGCAGGGGTGGGTGTTGCACCTGGGATCGATTTTGGCTCAGGGGCCGAAGGATACCTCAGGTTTTCCTATGCAAACTCCATTGAAAATATCACCGAAGGGCTCCGAAGGATAGAGGAATTTTTAAAAAAGAGGTAAATGCAAGTCTCCTTTTTAAAGAGTGCCGCCCGGCTCGAACAATTCCCACCGTCAGATAGGCCTGAAATTGCCTTTGCCGGCAGATCAAACGTAGGAAAATCCTCCCTTATAAATAGACTGGTAAATTATCGAAAACTGGCCCTGACAAGTTCAAGGCCAGGCAGGACAAGGTCTATCAATTTCTTTTCTTTTGGAAAAGCTCTGTATTTAACAGACCTTCCTGGTTATGGATACGCAGGTGTCCCATTAAAGGTTAGACAGAATTGGAAAAAACTTGTTGAAATCTATTTAAAAAAAAGGCCCAACCTAAAGGCGGTTGTGGTGATCATTGATATAAGACGGGAGTTAGGGGAAGGGGATTTAGATCTCTTGAACTGGCTAAATGTATATCAGATCAAAACAATTATTGTACTTACCAAGGTAGATAAATTATCAAAGAATGAAGTAAATAGAAAGCTTAGTCTTATTTCAAAGGAGTTCCACAAAGAAAGCTTTGGTCAACTTATCCTTTTTTCTGCCAAAACAGGCCAGGGAAGACAGGATCTCTGGAAAAGGATAAATGAGATAATAGAAAGTGCCTAAAGTGCCTAAAATTACAAATGCCTAAAGTGAAGGAAAAAAATCATTCTAACTTTTAACTTTAGCTCACTTTTAACTTTTAACTTTCAGAGCCCATAGACCTTAATCTTTTTATGGAGATTGCTTCTCTCCACTCCTATAGCTTCTGCTGTCCTTGAAATATTTCCTTCGAACTCTCCTAATTTACTTTCGATAAAGGATTTTTCAAACATCTCTCTGGCCTCCTTTAGGGTATCAAAAGAAAAAAAGGTCTCCAGCTTATGGTCTTCGATTCTGGATGTGTTGAATGGAGAAGGCATATCTTCTGCATTAATTACCCTACCAGGGTACATAATGGCCATCCTTTCTATCAGATTTTTAAGTTCCCTGATATTTCCTGGCCAGCTATACTTCTTCAGTAATTCCAGGGCATCAGGGCTTAGAAATTTACGTTCCTTTTTGGTTTCAAGGGAAAACTCATCCAAAAATTCATTAACTAATTCCTGTATGTCATCAACCCTCTCCCTCAATGGAGGAACCCTGATAGGTATTACGTTAAGGCGAAAGTATAGGTCTTCCCTGAATGTTCCCTTTGCAATCTCTTCCTCCAGATTTTTGTTAGTTGCAGCAATAACCCGGACATCTACCATAATTGTCCTGTTGCCACCTACTCGTTCAAATCTCTGCTCTTGTAGAATGCGGAGAACCTTTGACTGGGCCTTCAGGCTCATGTCACCGATTTCGTCTAAAAATAACATCCCCTCATGAGCCTGATCGAATTTCCCCCTTTTCATGGTGGTAGCACCGGTGAATGCTCCCTTTTCGTGGCCAAATAGTTCTGACTCAATCAAATCTTCAGGTATAGCAGCACAATTGACCTCAATTAAAGGCTTGTTGCTCCTTTTGCTTAGTCTGTGAATTGTATGGGCTACCAATTCCTTACCAGTGCCATTTTCCCCAACAATAAGAACCCATGCATCAGTTGGGGCAACAATCTTCATCTGCTCTTTTAACTCATTTATGCTCTGGCTATGTCCGCTTATCTGGTACCTCTGTCGCTCTCTCTCCTTGAAAAGATCAAGCTCTGCCTCAAGCCTATTGTAATTCAATGCATTATTTATTGATAAAAGAACCTTCTCCAGGGAAAGAGGCTTTTCAATAAAGTCAAAGGCACCCAATTTTGTCGCTTTAACCGCAGTTTCGATTGTGCCATGGCCTGAGATCATAATTACCTGCATACTCGGGTACAGCTCCCTAATCCTCTCCAGTGTTTCTATGCCATCGATATCCGGCATCCAGATATCCAGTAATACAATATCCGGAATAGTCTCTTTTATTTTATCAAGGGCCTTAAGACCCCCATCAGCAGTTATAACCTCAAACCCTTCATCAGCAAGGATACCATGTAAGGATTGAATTATGCCTGGCTCATCATCTACTATGAGTATTGTATCTGCCATATTCTCGTTACTCGTTACTCGTTACTCGTTGATCATTCTTAATTGCTAATTTATCATTGCTCATTGCTGGTTGTTTTCTTCTGCTTACTGCTTACTGCTTACCCGTTAATACAGCCCCATCATCTCCCCTGCAATACAGGCGGCTTTTTGGGAGGCACCCCCTTGACCGAGTTGCTCTTTTACCAATTTTAACCCCTTTTTCATATCTGTTCTTAACCCATCATTTTTTAGGATAGCTAAGCCCTCTTCTGCTAAACGAGAAGCTGTTGCCTTGCTTTGAATCAATTCTGGAACTATAGCTTTGCCAGCAATTAAGTTTACCAGACCTATGTTAGACACCTTTGCAAGGAATCTGCTGAGTATGTAAGTTATATGAGACACCTTATATACTATTACCATGGGTGTTTCCATTATTGCTGCCTCTAAGGTAGCAGTGCCTGAGGCAATTAAGGCCAAATCAGCTATCTTCAATAACTCCTTTGTATCAGACCTCCCAATTTTAATATCTATTTTGGCATCTTCTAAATAGGACTTGACTACCTCTTCTCTGATTGTAGATGCTAATGGCAAAATGCAATACAGGCGAGGATAATAGCGGTAAATGATTTCAGCTGCACCTACCATTACCGGCATCATTCTCACAATCTCCTCAGCCCTACTTCCAGGAAGCAATCCAAGGATAGGATCTCTCTCAAAACCAATACCCAAGCTTTCCTTAATTTTTTCCTTACCTCCTTCAGGTAAAGACTCATCCAAGAGTGGATGACCCACATATTCTACTGTAAGACCATATCTCTGGTAAAATTCTTTCTCAAAGGGGAGAATAACGGCAACCCGGTCTACCCGTTTAGCTATCTTTTTCACCCTGCTCTCCCACCATGCCCATACCTGGGGAGGAATATAATAAAGCACGGGGATACCCAAAGAGTGGGCTTTTTTGGCCAAATTTAGATTAAAGCCTGGATAGTCAATAAGTATCAAGAGATCTGGAGGAGTAACTTTTAATACTTTCTTTAATTCCCTCAAGGCCCGAGAAATGTATCTAATTCTGGGTATGGTTTCCGTTATTCCTACCACAGCCATGGCTGATGATTGATAAATAATCCTCACACCAACCTTTTCCATCTCTGGGCCACCAAGACCAAAAAATGCTGTGTCAGGGGCTATCTTCTTTATTGCCAGGACCAAATTTGCCCCATAAATATCCCCTGAGGCCTCTCCTGCCACAATCATTACGCTTTTTTTTGGGCTCAACTTAGGATAGTGCCTTTGTTCTTCTTTTTATCTGGTCAATGATAGAGAGGGCCACAGCAAGGGCCTTTTTTCCATCAACTCCGGACACATTAGGCTCTGACCCGTTTGCTATGGCCCCCACAAAGGATCTAATCTGATCGGCTAAGGGATCACTATCAGGAAATTCATCCTCTACATGAACTGTGGGGGAAGTAAAATGACTTACCTTGATCTTTCTTCTGCTATAATCAACTGATATGCATTTATCATGTTGGAAGATCCGAATCTCTCTCAAAGATTCATTCGAAACCCGGCTTGCTGTTAAATTTGCTACGGTACCATTGGAAAAAATGATCCTAACATTAGCAATGTCTATCTTTTCACTAATAACAGGCATCCCAACAGCATCTATTGATTCAATCTCTGAATTTACTATGTGCAGGATAATATCCAGATCATGAATCATTAGGTCCAAAACTACATCTACGTCTGTGCCTCTTTTAGTAAAAAAACTAAGACGATGAGATTCAATAAATATTGGCTTAGAAATCAATGATTCCATCTTAATCACAGCAGGATTAAAGCGTTCTATATGTCCTATCTGTAAAATAGTATTATTTTTTTTTGCTACTTCTATCAGCCTATCAGCATCCATCAGTTTAAGGGTGATAGGCTTTTCAATTAATAGATGTATGCCATGATCCAAAATATCGTGCCCTATTTCAAAGTGTGATACTGTTGGAACTGCTAAACTAAGGCCATCTACATGGGAAAGAAGCTCAGTATGGCTATTGTAAGCTTTCGTATTATACTTACGTGCCATCTCTTGTGCCCTTTCAGGATTTTTATCGGTAAGTCCAACAAAATCTATGTCTTCCATAGAGGCATACTTCTGGGCATGAAATTCACCCAGGTAGCCCACCCCAACAACGCCTAATCGTAATTTTTTCATAAAATATAAGTCTGTCGTTTGTTGTCTGTTGCCCGTTGCTACTTTTTAGAAAATAAACTTGAACATGCTCAATAGAATGTGAAAAATCCTAAATCCTAATTTCTAAAACCTAAACAATTTCAAAATCTAAAATCACAATATCAAAACTTATTTCGTCTTCTACAGTATGGCGCCAAAGGTTTTTCATGCTATTTCGGATTTCCTATTTCGGTTTCCGAATTCCGGAACTCGGAAGCATTTGGATTTGCCCGCCCTGGAGCTATGTAATCTAATCGGCCTGCTAATCCTCTAGGGCGCTACATGCTCGAACCAGCCTATTGAGTATACAAGCCAGCCTGCCCTGGCGTGACGTGCTTAAATCAAACTGTTAAGTCTATAAGGTACTACGTGCTCGGATTGGCCAATTAAGATTATAGGCCAGGTCTGGGCTAGGGTTTAGTATTTCGGGTTTAGAATTTAGGATTTATGCCCACAGGTTATTTTTTACTTCGCAAGCATTATACCTCAACTCATCAAGAACTTACCTTGAGATAATGGAAACACCCTTACTATTTGCCAGTCTTATCATCTCCTCTTTATCAAAGATGAGCGTTTTGCCTGCTTCAATTGCCAGAACAGATGCACTGACATCTGACATAACCTTAATGGTGCTAAGGCCTACAGCAGGTAAATCAAACCTAAGATCCTGATTGGGCTTACAAACCTTAACAACCACCGCACTTTCCTTGCCTAATTCCCCTCCCCTTAATATTGTCTTATCGGTTCCCTCGATTGCCTCTACTGCTAAGACTGTCTTTCTTCTGACCACAACACAATGGCCTATATCGAGGCGACCTAATTCTTTGGCTACCTTCCAGCCAAATTCTATGTCCTCGATCTCCTCTTTGCTAGGCTTTCTTTTGGTAAGACAGCCAGATGGTGCCAGAAGTTCCGGTAGATAACTAGTGGAATTTACAACAGTTATCCCTTCTTTTTCGAGCTCCCTAGCCACAGCCCTTAAGATGTCATCATCATGGTAAATTAATAATTTTCCAATGACTGCCAGCCCTTTTAGATCTGGCTTTATCTTGGCAAACATATTGGCCTTGGTTATTGCGCCTGCCATTAAGACATGACTTACCCCTCCTGATTTGAAGGCGCTGAGTAAATGTCCAAATTGACCAAGCCCTATCCAGGTAATTTCATCAACAATGCTCGCCAACTCCGGGATAGTCTCTCCCTTATGGGCCACAGCAATTACCTTTAACCCCTTTCTTCTGGCTGATTCTGCTATTAACAGGGGAAACTTTCCACTTCCAGCTATGAGGCCTATCTTATCCATTTTTAATTTACAATTGACAATTTTCAATTGTCCCCTACTTAGTGCCTGAACGAAAAGTCGTTTTCAGGCAAAATTCGAATATCGAAATTCGAAACAAATTCGAATATCAAATGACAGAATGACCGAAAAATAACTCATTGAAAGCATGGCGTTTTTGTCATTGGAACATTCGTGCTTTGGTCATTGTTTCGGATTTCGTGCTTCGGATTTCGAATTTCTGAACGAAAAACCGGGGTTTTCGGTCAGCCACTACTTAATAATACCCCTTTTTGAGCTTACCAAAAATTCAATCAATACTTCTAACTCTTTAAAAGGAGGTATTTCCCTTCCAACCCTTTCCAGCGCCTCGGCAAAAAGGTGATGATCGCGCCATATAACCTGATAGGCCTTTTTTAACCCATTGATCTTTTCTTGAGAAAATCCTTCCCTTTTAAGACCTATCTGATTTAATCCATATAATTTGGCCCTGTCTCCAGAGGCCATCATAAAAGGGGGTATATCTTTGACTATGGCTGATTTTCCTCCGATAAATGCGTAGGTTCCTATCCTGACAAACTGATGTATGGCTACCAGACCCCCAATGATAGCTTTGTCACCTATCTCTATATGACCACCAAGGGTTGCAGCATTTGACATAATAATGGAATTACCTAAAGTACAGTCATGGGCTATGTGGGCATAGGCCATAAGGTAATTCTTGTTCCCGACTTTTGTGACTCTATCCTGCTTTGTTGTGGCCCGATTAACAGTTACAAACTCCCTTATTATATTTTCATCCCCAATAATAAGCTTAGTATCCTCACCTTGATAATTGATGTCCTGGGGAGGTAAACCAAGGGAGACGAAAGGGTAGATCTTGTTTTTTTCACCTATTATTGTATTCCCATCTATAACTACATGGGAATCAATAGCAGTATCCCTTCCTACTGTTACCTTTTCGCCTATGATTGAATATGGCCCAATCTTAACCCCATCGGCTATCTGTGCCTGCGAGGAAACTACAGCACTTGGATGGATATCTACTCCCATTTTAATTATCCTATTGCAGCTACCAACTCGGCTTCTGCCACTACTTTCTTATTTACCACTGCCTTCCCTTTCATTTTCCATATTCTGCTGCCTTTTCTTATAGCAGTCAGCTCGAAAAGGATCTGGTCGCCAGGAACGATTGGCTTCCGAAACTTTACCTTGTCAATAGCAGCAAAGTATATAGCTTTACCATTTTCTATCTTCATGCTTTCTGGTACCGATAATCTGGCAAGTATTCCCCCTACCTGGGCCATGGCCTCTATTACCAAAACGCCAGGCATAATAGGGTTTCCTGGAAAATGACCCTCGAAGAAAGGCTCATTTATGGTAACATTCTTGATCCCTATTACCCTCTCGCCCAACTCAAGTTCCGTGATCATATCCACAAACAGGAATGGAGGCCTGTGTGGAAGTATCTTTATGATGTCCTTATAAGTCAGTGGCAGATCCATTATCCTACCTACTCCTTTTTTAGGCCGTTAGTTCTAAAATCCATGTTTTTTTGACAAAAAAATAAATTAGAAATTCGAATATCAAATGTTCAAAACCTTACTGGCCTTTACTCAATATGGCTCCAAAAATATTTATAGTTCAGTTAAATCATATTGTTTTGGATTTTTTATTTTGTTCATTTGAATTTGTTTCTGATTTCGTGCTTAGGCCCTCCCTTGCGCGAATCGCCAGGAATATTATCTTGTCGGTATATTGCTTCGGAAGTTAAAGCTATATAATTAAAACCTTGTAAACCAGGCCTGGGCCAGGGATTTCGGATTTCAAAGTTGAATACGTAACTAGTAACTCACATCCAACGGGCAACGCTGAACGGATATTACCCTTTTTTTAATTGTTCTTCCAGTTCCTTAACCTTATTTTCTAACTTCTTCACCCTTTCAGAATACTCGGGGAGTCTCCTTATATGCCCTCTCGTTTTCAACCAGAGGCGATGAGGCATTGTTGGTATACCGGAAACAACCTCACCTGGTGGAATAGATTTGGCCACACCAGATTTTGCACCAATCATTACCCGATCACCTATCTCAATGTGGTCCGTAAAACCGACCTGTCCCCCTATAACAACACTCTTTCCTATCCTGGTGCTTCCTGCAATGCCCACCTGGGCAACAATGATTGTATTTTCACCAACAACTACATTATGCCCAATCTGAACAAGATTATCGGTCTTTACTCCTTTCTTTATCAATGTCTTATCAAGGGCAGCCCTGTCAATGGCATTATTTGCCCCGATTTCTACATTATCTTCTATCTCAACAATACCTGTTTGTGGAATCTTGATACTTACATCACCATCCCTGGCGTAACCAAAGCCATCACTTCCTATGACAGTCCCTGCATGGATTATTACTTCCCTCCCTATAATACAGCCAGACATTATTGTTACATTTGGATAGATAACACTTTTATCACCTATCTTGACCCTGCTACCAACATAGACACCTGGGAAAAGAACCACTTTATTGCCTATTACTGACTCTTCCCCAACATACGCAAAAGGATAGATGGATACATCCTTTCCTATATCGGTTCCTTTTTCAATCACGGCCTTTTCACTTATTCCATGGAAGCGAGGAACGGGAGGAGAAAATATGGTTGCCACTCTGGCGTAGGCAAGATAGGGATCGGGAACTATCAATTGTGGCCCTTGATAAAGACTTGTGATTTCCTTAACAATAATGGCCGATGCCTTTGTTATCTTGATCTGATCCTTTAAACGTGGATCTGCCAAAAAGGATATCTCTCCCTTCTCAGCAAAAAGAAGGGAATTTATCCCTTTTATCAAAACCTGATCATCACCTTTAACAGTACCACCTATCGATTCGGCTATGCGCTTAAGAGTTAGTTCCAATGTTTAACAGTGCCTAAAGTGAACTAAAATTATAAGTTTAAAGTTATAAGAGTCAAAAGTTTGTCGTTAGTTGTCTGTTGTTAGTCGGGAAATGAGCAACCCCCTAACCAGTAATACTCAAAATAAACCACTTAACTATTTAACCACCCAACCTATTATTTTTTATTTTCTTCTTTCATCTGATCATAGGCTCTTATAACCTTT
>Ga0114930_10004632_pt1 | contig 11543 bp, 2 predicted proteins | sample AnhtaG_FD_87300 | JGI IMG/M metagenome (GOLD analysis project Ga0114930, IMG submission 87300) | Deep subsurface microbial communities from Anholt, Denmark to uncover new lineages of life (NeLLi) - Anholt_01485 metaG | ecosystem: Environmental > Aquatic > Marine > Oceanic > Sediment | place... | reverse complement strand
TCGGCCCGCGCCTTGGTCACCGGTGCACAACTGACATCCGGCGGCCCAAGGTTCCTGAACTTGTCGAGCACTGCGGTCACGTCGGTGGAGATGTCCACGCTGACGTCAGGCGGAGTGCATGGACACGGGGCGCAACTCCTCACCAGGTCGCCCCACTTGCTCATCGTGACGACGAGCGGATCCGACCAACTGGCGTCCACATCCAATGAGCAGTCACTGGCCGCCGCCTGCACGTGATACACGCCGCCCGGAACGATCCCCTCGTGGAACACGTGGACTATACCCTCCGCACTCCAGTCTCTAACCTCGGCATCGCACACCAGCGTGGCGGCCTTGAACTCCCTGGTTGGCTGAGCTGGAGGACACGGGGGCTTCTTCACGCCCGAGTTCTCACAGTACATATCTGGCGGGCCGACATACATCATCGTACCGTTCCAGATACCGTACGGCGGCGGTAGATCCTCCATCGTCACCCGGATCGCCTGATCGAGCCCGGCATCGGCTTCGGCGACCTTGACCGACAGGTACCGTATCTTCTGATTCTCGACAACCACAGGCGGGTCGCCTGGGTAAACAATGGTATCCGGCTCGGGTATATTGGACGGTGTGCACGCCGCGGGCACGCAGTCGATGTCGACCATTCCAGCGCCCGCGTCGTTGCCCACGATCTGCTCGAAGCCGCCAACGCGGATCAGCCAGCACTCACCCGGGAACACGATGTTAGCATCATCGAATCCCGCACCTCCATCCAGGAGGCCGTTGCAGGTCTCGTCCCTGGCTACACCCTGTTGCGTGGCGCTGGTTGTCGGACACGAGCAGGTCTTCGACCGGTCGCTGTACAGCGCCAAGAGCGAGTCGTACGCGCCGTCGCTGTTCCCCGTGGGACACATGCTGACCACCAGCCGCCCCGTGCAGTTTGTGACGTACTCAAACCAGATGTCGCTCACGAATATATCGTTTCCGACGCCATTGACGACACTCGGTCCATCCGTGGGGACGCAACTGGTATCGTACCCGTAGAAACCGCCTTCACGCGGGACCTTTATGGCACCGCCGCCTGGGCCGGGTTCCTCAGAGCAGTCAAGCCCGCGTCCGGCCACAGCACCAAAGACTGTGCCACCGGGGATGCAGGTCTCGCCGTCCTGTGGTTGGCACAGATCCCCGGAACAGCCGTCCTCCAGATACCAGGTGCCGATCAGGTCACTGTCGCAGTCGTCCAGGATCTGACCCGGTACGCACCCGGCATCACACGTGCAGCAGCTTCCCAGCGCGGTATCCGCGACTGTAAAGTTCAGCGGACCCGCACCCGGGACACCCAGGCAAAACGCCAGGTCCTCTGACCGCGCCGAGGCCGCCGAGGGAAAGTAGCCGACGCCGCCGCCCTGGTCGTCCGGACGGTCACCCGTGCCCTGGACCGAGTAATCGTTGCCGTCGTCTTGGGTCAACCATTCCCAGTGGCACGTGTTTAGTGTCGGTTCCGTACCCCCGGTAAGAATATCCGTCGTGTTGGCCACCTCAAGCCAGTAGGTCACGCCCACGTCGGGCAACTCGATTGCCGGCTCGAAGAACAGCGTATAGGCGTTAATTGGGAGAACTGGCGGGTCGCCGTAATAGCGCATTCCCGTGTCCCCGCGCACCACGTCATCACCGCTGATCCATCGCTCGCCGCCGGGCACCACCCCACCAGGGAAGCCTCCGGCATCGGTGTAGACCCTCACCCGGAAGTTGTCCTCCACCACACCATCGCAACCGTACGGCGGCGTCGCAGTGGGCGCGTTGGGGTCCGTATACACCCCCCAGACGCAGACCGAGCTGATCTGGTTGCCCGAAGGGATGAAGTCATCCGCAGCAACTACGCCGAACGGCGCAATGGTCAGATCACTCTGGTGCGTGGTAACGAAGGCGCCCAACTGGCAGTTGAGTTCACCCTCGATCGCGCAGGCCGGACACGGCGGAGCCGGCCATTCGCACATCGCCCCGCCGGTATAGCTTCCCTCGATTACCTCGCACAACTCCCTGTCCATGCAAGTCCCGGGCTGGGCGGGGTTGCAGTCCGCGGTGCCGGATCGATCCTCGCATGCACCGGGGCCCGTGCAGCAGGAACCGATGTCGCAAACCCCCACTTCTGGAGTGCCACACGTGGCTACCGGATCTGTAGTACCCGGGATGTTGCCGAAGCCGAGCCAGTACCCATCCGCAACATCGCAGTCCGTCTGGTTCATAAGCCCGCAATCCGGTTTGCAGTCGCCGAGCTCGGGCGTGGAATCGCATTCGCTGTCCCGCTCACAGGGCTGGCCCTGGTTCTCAGTATCGGGTATGCACGTGGCCGTGGGCAAGCAGCAAGCCGCCTGTGGGCAGGCCCCGACCGTAATGTGCAACTGGTACTCACCAAAGTGCCCGCCCGTTGCGGTGAACACGTGGTGATAATACGTTCCAGCCTCCAGTGCCCGGAAGGTCCGCCACAGATCATCGCTCACGCAGAACGAGTAGCCACGGGCATACGAATCCGAGTCGATACCCACAGAGTGCGAGCCGACGATTGAAGTGCCTATGAAGCCTCCGCAGGGGTCGCAATCGCTGATAATGGCGTCCCACTGCGGCTGGTGGATCTCACCGGAGATCTCCTTCGTGCAGCACAAGTCGATGCGCACGTCCGCACAGGCATCGATGCTGAACGCCTCCCACCAACCGCGGTCAAGGTAGGCGCCCTCCGGATCAAACAGCCCGCTGTCGCAGGTAGCCCCGGCCGTGCAGGTGCCGTCAGTCTCGGGGTCTCCCGTGCAGTATTCCTCGGGGCAGCACTGCTTGTTGGGGTCGCACGGGGTCCCGGGATTGGTGCCTTCGAGGCAAAAACCGTCAACGCCGCACCTTCCGCCACCCGTACAGTCGATGTCCGGATTGCAGGAGCCGGTGTCGTTGAAACCACCCTCGCATTCATCGTAGTAGCTGTCGCCGAAGGTCGCGGCCTTGTTGTTGCCCGTGATGGTTATTGTGATCGGATCGTCGCCGGGCGTTGGCACGGGGATGATGTGCACATAGGCCTTATCGCAGGTGTCGGCACCCGTTCCGATCGGCTGAATGCAGCAGTTGTTCTTCGTGCACTCCGTACCGAAGCCCTGGGAGGCATATCCCCTCGGGCACGGAGCCTCGCAGGTCTCCTCGCCACAATCATCATCGCTAATGCACGGAGTGGCAGCCGTGCAGGTCTCGCCAACTGGGCAATCCGCATCGATACCACAGGACTCACTGCCGCCACCGGTACACGTACCGGTATTGCTGCAGAATCCACCGGTTGTTTCGATGCACACACCGCTGTTGGGTCCGCTACCCAGTAGGTAGCAGCAGGCCGTCCTCTGGCAGGCCGGCGGAACCACCAAACATTCACCGGCGTCACATTCGCTGTCGGGACAATCGCACGGCTCTCCGGCGTTATCACTGTCATCGTTGCAAACGCCTTCGACACACAAACCGTTGGGACAGGCATTGGGGTTGCTCAGGCATGGCTCTCCTATGCGGCCGCCATCCAAGCACAGCAGACACTCGGCTTCGCTGCTACAGTCCACGTCCATGGGGAAGTTGCTGCAAACGTTGCACGAGGTCCCGATCCCCTGGAAGAAGCCGTCCTCCTGCTCGCAGACCCACGGCACCTTCTCTTCGCAGACGCCGGTCACCGTGTTGCAACATGCACCGACAGGCGGTCCGTGCTCCTGACCGACGATCTCAAACGCCAAAGTGCCACCGGCAAGACCCTCACCAGCGGCGCTGACCGCCACCAATCCACTGCCGTCACCGCGATCGACGTAGATCTGGGTGTTATCGTTGCCTCCGACGTTCAGCGCGTCGGTCACAGCCCAGCGCTGACGCGAGTCCGGTGAGAACTCTTCAGCCGCACTGACCGTGACGATACCCTGGGCCGGGATGACCGGCATCTCGTCGTAGATGACCGTCCGGAAGACCACACCATCGACGTACGAAGTCTCCGTAATGGTGTCCTCAATGAACGCTCCATCCTTGTCATAGAACGTGATGCGCATCCGGTCTCCGGTGCCTGCGTCATATCCGCCGATCCACCGGAAGGTGGTAACCTGGAAATAGTCCGTGGTGACGTCGAGGGTGTAATCGTCACCAACCTCGCGGTATGGACGGCAGTCGGCCACACCGGCCTCATCGGTGACATCGATCACCGTGCCGGAAGTGATACCGGATTCATACCTTGGACAATCGTAGTCCTCACCGGCGTTCGACGCGGTCGAGGGCGCCAGGTCTTCGCATGTGTCATCTTCAGTGCCAACACCGAGCCACTTTCCGGTGCTGCAGTCTGGCAACGCCGCGCGGGTGCAATCGGCATAGCCGGTGCCCGTGCAGCAACGTCCGGGGGCACAGATGTGGTCCTCTTCCGTGCACAGTACACCTACGCCGCAGGGTGGTCCGGTCGTCCGGCAAAGCCCACGGCACATCGGCTTGGGCTCAGGGTCATCTTCGCAATCCCCACCGGTGCAGCAGTATGCATTCACGCTACAGGACAAGGTGTCGTTTAGCCCACCGATGCAACGCTTCTCCTCGCACGACTCCACGCCTGTACACCACAGCTCGTCGTCGCACGTGGTCTCGCACTCCTCCTCCGTGTCGCAACACCCCGGGACGCAGTCACCTGCACCTTCCTCGGCCAGCTCGTCACAAATGTAGTTGTAGGGATCAATGGCGCATGGATCGAGCGGCGGATCGTCTATCTCGGTCGGAGGTAGACAAACGCCTTCTGTTCCTTCCGGATACTCTGTGGTGACGTAGGTCGCTGAACCGCACCGTTCCCCACCGTTGCAGTAAATGTCGTCGTCGCAACGCTCACACTCAGCCATCGACGTGTACACGCACACCTCGTTAACGCACTCGTCGGAAGTGCAGTCGTTGCAGTCATCGCACTGCGCATTTTCCTCACAACCTGCCGGCCCACCCGTCCGGGGCGCGGCGATGCCACCCATCGGCTCGTAACCGGTTGTGCCCCGGAGCAGCGGAATCTTCCCCTCGCGCTCCAACACGGTTACGCTGCGGTAAGCATTGACTGCAGGAGCCCTTGGAATCTGATCCGCCCGGATTTGATAACCGGCCTCAACTTTAGCGCGCACCTTGCCAATCGTGCCTTTGCCTCCCGCCTTGTCATCGGACGCGCCTTCCAAGGCCAGGCTACAGGCAAACACGCCCACCGCCAGAACGCCCAATGCGGGACGCCATTTGATCAACTTACATATTCTCATCGATCCGTACCTCCATTTTCTTCTTTGACGCTAGGGAAACTACTCCTACCCAACTCCATCCGATTCGCTACCTAGTAATGTACTACAATGGCATAAATGCCTACCAGACTTATGACGCATGTTCCTCGCGCTTCCGGTACCACCCCCACGACGAGCTACCACGCTGCCCGACAGCCCCAAAGCGAAAGTAACTCTTTACTTTGCTTTCTCCAAGACCGTAGCTATTCCGGGTTGCCAGTAGCCTCACCCCCTTTAACGCTCCAGCGTTATGCGCAACGCTCGGACTTGACACGAAGCCGGCTCTCAATCCACCGGGAGAGAACCCGTAACGCCGGCCATCCGGCGGACACTTTGACAACAAGCGGGACAAATAAGACGGAATTCGACCGGAGCTGCCGAGGCAGGAAATCCTGCCCGAACCTACACATATGAGTCGCCCCGCGTGTTCAAATCGCCCACCCGGCATGGGGCCTGGACTCGAAGCAAAAGAAGCTACCGAGCCAATCCTCCGGTATGTGGCTTTTTGGACCACGATCACCTCACACTACTACAGACCCTGGTCAATCGAAGCTCCGCAAACATCACGGGGTAAAAAACCCTAAGCGCTATCTACAGCACCACACCTGCCCCACCCCGGCAGGCCTGTCGCTTAAACACTGTTAAGCAGACCCATCAGCAACAGCATAAATAACCGCCGTGGGCCCTTTGTCTCCCCCCGACAACTCCTTAGTGGCCGCCGACGCGCCGGAAGATCCTGTTGTTGCGTCAGCGTGAATGATCCGCAGCGCCCTTGATAAGACCCGGCTACAACAGCCAAAATGCGGCAGATACCGACGCGTGCTCCCCGCTGCTGTGCATGGCTCAATTACAGCATAGCTCTGCATGACCGGCATCCGCCACGGACACGTCTTTACAGTTGACCGTACGATGGGAGTTTCTTCCCTCCTCACATCCCACGCATCGGCCTCACCATAAGGCCCTCCGCGATGCGAAACCCTCCCGTCGCCCACATGCCCCACAGGCGACGCTACTCACACTCCACACATCCTTGCGACGACTTGAACACCAAACGGGACACCTCCTTGTAACGGGCCGATATTACCAAAATCGCCATCCGGCGTCAACGCTTTTTTCCACATTCCTATTGAAAAAGCCTACGGAATTACCTAGTTTACCCTTTTTCACCAATTATTAGAGTCTCGGCGGAATACGACCGGTAAAAACCCACCTGGTAGCCAAAGAAACCAGTCTCAGGCCCACTCGTCAGCACTTCATCCTGGTCTTATCTGTCGCCTGTCGGCTCCTTCGAGCGGACCCCAGGGGCGTTGGGAGCGGTCCCGGCCCGCCGTCGGTAACCGCCGGGCAGCCACCGTTGTCAGGCCGATCCCGCCACGGCAAGAGATTCATCACAGCCTGTCAAGCTGCCCGAAAGGCAAGCCACGGTCGTGACAATGCCGTGACATTTCTCGGTGCCATCCCTCGTGACACCGTGCGAGTGACGGGGCTGAGGTCCGAGGGCAACCTCAACCCGCTTGCGAAAGACAACTCGAACGGTCCTTGAGGTCTGCACCTCACCCTATACCTGTACCTGCCAGGGATTTGCATGTCGAAGGCTGTTGATTGGAAGCATCCGGGCATTCTGAATCGGTATGAACAGGGCTGCAGAAGTCCACCGCCCCAAAGCGCCCGCTGGTTTTGCGTCTTACCTGAATTTCGGCAGTTTATGTCGACACATCGGTGTTCTCCTTGCTCGCTCTGCGATGGTGGTGCACAACTGAACTCGACGCTGCTCCCCGCCCGGCGAACGCGCAGTGCCGTTCGGGCTCTGCCTTCGTACCGGCTTGCCGCAACACTCAGATGGCGTGCTCATATTCACAGCGGCGGAGTGAGGCGTAATTGCGACGACAATCGTGCTGCCTCCGGAAGGGGCTATAGCTTACGAGATAGTCGTGCCTCGATCTTGTCACGTGCTGATCGTTGGTGGGCTTGTGACCTTCCAGGGGTATCGTGGTCGTTCCGCGGGATGACTTGCTCGCTCCCTGAACACCGCAGCGCTAACCCGCTAGCATCACGTAGCCAGTCTGTGAAAGCCGGCTGAAGGTGAAGTCCCGTGACGACTTGAACGCTTGTGCTACGAATGAGAAGCTGACTTCACTCATAGCACATCTTGGTGCTTTGGCGCTCAACTCACGCCGTAACTGTTGGCGCCAAGCTCGCAGGTTGGTCGGTCAGTCTTTGAAGTTTCACGAATCGTGAAGCGAATCCTGCGGGTCTCACCGACACAAAATGTCAAGGAGGAGTGTTTCCTGTGAGTTTCCGGCGGTCGCGCCGGCCCTTGCGGGCTGGGGCCCGTGATGGCCCGACGCGAATCCCGTTCGCCGCCACCCCGCTCCGCCCCAGGCAGCCGTTGCGGGGCGTCTGCGAGAACGACTTCCCGAGCGGCTGGTCTCTTCCTGAGGAACCGCCGGTTACTGGACTTTCTTATAGGAATTAAGTATATTGGACGTGGTTCTGACGCTCCGTGTCCGCGTCGGGTGCATGGAACACGGGAGGTGAGCCCAGGGTAGGCGGAGGTCGAAATTGCGAACGGCGAGTGGTGGAGGGAGTGAATTGGCACACAATTCCAAACTCCGCTGTTCCAGATTCGCGATTTGACGAAACCGCAGGGAATAGGGATACGGTAGCGACACCTCCTTGGCACGTATGGGAATGGGGTGATGTCGTCCTTGGCTTAGGAAGCACGCCGAAGGGGCGCACAGCCTCAGGCAAGGGGACCACGACACAAGGAACAACGACGGAAGGAAGGAACCATGAAAGCGTCAAAGGCATTTGTGTGGGGTTGTTGTCTGGCGGGTATCTTCAACGTAGCGGCGCTTGGCGCCGAGACCGCGTTCATGCCGGCTGGGGCGAGCGCTGTTCACTGGATTGATGGTAACGAGATCATCCTGGAGGGCGGAGGGCAGAAGGTTTTCCTCGAGATATACGTCGGAAACTGGGACCCGGACCTGGACGGATCCCCCAAGCTAAGGGCGTGGCAGGCGAAGATCGATTCGACAGGCTATTCCAGTGCATTGCGCGGCACGCTAACCCCGTGGAATCCCGCGTGTGCGACTGATGGGGACTGCGAGGCTCTGATGGGCTCGCTGGGTCACCCCTGGGGTACTGCTAAAGGTGGTTGTGGAGCCATTGGATGGCCGGACGGCGAATGCATCCCCGCGTGGATCGATAACAGCCGGACCGACTACGTGTTTGCCGAGCTGGGCGAGCAGTCCGCGGTGGACGTGAGCACCCTCGACTACCGCTACGGCAGCACCTTAACGAGCTCTCCTATAGCCGACCCGGGCACGCCGCGCTACGCCGGGACCCTGGCCCTGGACGTACCGCTCGGCGCTATGGGCACCTTTACCGTTGGGTTCCAAAGCGAGGGCACCAACATGCAGGATGAGAACGGCGTCTATATCACACCGTTGACGCTAGCACCGGCACTTATCACGATTGCCTGTGAAACGAACAGCGATTGCGACGACGGCAGCCTGTGCACGATGGACTCTTGCGAGCAGATCTCACCCGACTACAAGACGTGTTCCAACGTGAACAACTACGATGATGCGGTGTATTGCTGCAACCCGGCCGATGGCACCCTGACCGAAATCGACGACCAGAATGACTGTACCGATGACCAGTGCCACCCCGAAGACGGTTCGGTAACGCACGAGTTCCTGCCGAACGGTACGGATTGCGACGATGGTGACGCATGCAACATCGGTGAGACGTGTCAATCCGGCTTGTGTACGGGCGGTTCTCCGCCGGACTGTTCGCGTGCCGGCGATGAGTGCAATACGGCCCACTGCGACCCGCTTGGCGAGGAGGGTAACTGTGACATCCTGACGCCGGTGGAGGATGGCACGGACTGCGATGACGCTGACGCCTGCAACGTCGGTGAGGCGTGTTATGGCGGAGCGTGCGCAGGTGGTTCTCCGCCGGACTGTTCGGGCTTTGGCGATCAGTGCAACACGGCCTCGTGCGATCCGTTCGGCGACGATGGCAACTGTAACATAGTGACGCAGAAACCCGAGGAGACGCCCTGTGACGACGAGGATAGGTGCAACGTGGGAGAGACGTGCCAGGTGGGCGTTTGCACGGGAGGAAGTCCGCCGGACTGCTCGGGTGCGGGCGATCAATGTAATACTGCCTCGTGTGATCCCGGCGGCGCGGAGGGCAACTGCGATACATTGACACCGCTTCTGGAGGGGACTCCTTGTGACGACGGTGATCCATGCACGGGCACCGGCCGGCCCGGCATCGGCTTTGACGCCTGTGACGGGGAAGGCGACTGCTTCGGTGTATGGGATCCGGAATGCAACGACGATTGTGAGTTCGCCATCGAGGTACACGAGGGCACCTCCACCGGTAACAACCATAACCGGGGACCCGATGATGCGGAGGCCTCTTGCCAGCTCGATTCCAACAACGATGTCTGGTTCGTATACACGCCTATCTGCAACGGTACGATCTTCGTCAGCACGACCGGAAGCCAGTTCACACCCTCCAACGACCCGGTTCTGAGCGTGTGGGACGCCTGCCCGGATGATGGCGGAAGCGAGATTGCCTGTGATGATGACAGCGGTGTGGACCTCCACTCCGCTCTCACGTTTACCGCCGCTCCCGGAGCAACGTATTGGATTCGTGTCGCCGGGTTTGAGGACAACACCGGCGACATTGCCCTTAACATATCGACCGTGGACGGCTGTCTGATCGACGGCGCATGCTACCCGGCTGATACCGTTAACCCGGAGAACGAATGCCAGGCGTGCATCCCGGAGGTTTCCACAAGCACTTGGTCGCCCAAGCTTGAAGGGGCGCCCTGCGGTAATCCTATCGACACCGATTGTGACAGTCCGGACGCTTGCGACGGAGCGGGCGTCTGCGAATCCAACCCGAAGCCGGACGGAACGGAGTGCTCCGACGACGGCATCGAGTGCACATTCGATGTATGTGAAGCTGGTTCCTGCACGCACCCGCCAAAACCGGCAGGAACCGCCTGCGGGGACGATACCAACACCCAGTGCGACGACCCCGACACCTGTGACGGTGCCGGCGGCTGCCTGGACAACCACGAACCGGATGGGACAACCTGCGACGATGAAGATCCCTGTACCGGAAACGACGTCTGTAACACGGGCCATTGCGTCGGAACGCCACCCCTGGCCCCTATTGTAGAGGCGCAGGGTGGGCGTCAGGTTTTTGTTACGGCTCAGTCTAACGGAGCACCCGATCCGGTGGCACTGCTGCTGACCTCGCCGGATTGGCCCTGCCTGTCCAAATACATCGACGCGAACGGGCAATTAGTAACCGGTCCGGTGTTCCAAATGCCCAGCGATTGGGATACGGTCATTGTAAAGGGTGTCGACATCGTCCCGAGCAGTACCTACAACGTTGCGACTGAGTGCGGGGCTCATTTGTCTGCCCCGGGTTCAGACACCACCTGGGTGTGGGGCGACGTGGCGGGACGGTTCATCGGCGGGGCATGGATGCCGGGTGATGGACTCGTCGACATATATGACTTCATGGCCATTAAGGAGGGCTTTCAGCACCTCGACACGGCGCCGCCGGTGGAATGGACCGACCTGCACCCTTGTGTCCCGGGACCGGACGGTGTTATCAATATCTCCGATATCACATATGTGATGGACGCCTTTCGGGGTTTCCTATACCCCTGCCCCGTTCCGTGCCCGTAGGGTGTCGTCATTGGTGTACTTTTGGGCGGCTTTGCGCTGCGCCGCTCATCGCAGGTGTGCGAATGGCCAAAAAGGCAATTGGGAGAAACAAATCATGAAGGGGTCAAAGGCATTGGCTTTTTGTTGTTGCCTGGGGGGGCTGTTCAACTCGGCTGCAAGTGGTGCAGGAGTTGACTTGGTCCCGATCAGTGCGGACGGTGCCCACACGATCACCGGTAACGAGATCGTCCTGGAGGGCGGAGGGCAGAAGGTTTTCCTCGAGATATACGTCGGCGGCTGGGACCCGGACCTGGACGGATCCCCCAAGCTAAGGGCGTGGCAGGCGGTGATCGATTCGACAGGCTATTCCAGTGCATTGCGCGGCACGCTGACCCCGTGGAATCCGGCGTGTGCGACTGATGGGGACTGCGAGGCTCTGATGGGCTCGCTGGGTCACCCCTGGGGTACTGCTAAAGGTGGTTGTGGCGCCATTGAATGGCCGGACGTCGAATGCATCCCCGCGTGGATCGATAACAGCCGAACCGACTACGTGTTTGCCGAGCTGGGCGAACAG
>Ga0114930_10004629_pt1 | contig 11549 bp, 7 predicted proteins | sample AnhtaG_FD_87300 | JGI IMG/M metagenome (GOLD analysis project Ga0114930, IMG submission 87300) | Deep subsurface microbial communities from Anholt, Denmark to uncover new lineages of life (NeLLi) - Anholt_01485 metaG | ecosystem: Environmental > Aquatic > Marine > Oceanic > Sediment | place... | reverse complement strand
GACTCCACGAAGTCCATAAAAGCATCGGTGCCTACCACGCTAACATATTCTTCCATACCACCAGGGTACATTTTGCGCAAGCCGCGTCCTAGAGTTTGCTCAGGTAAGATGTTACTCTTAGCTGAGTATGGGCGCAGACCTACAATCGTAGTGACATTGCGCACGTCCCAACCCTCCTTGAGCACCATCACGGAGATGACGGCTTTATACGGGCTGTTCAAGCCATCAATTTCGTTCGCTTGTTCGCGTAGTCGGTCCAGTTCCTTTTTGTTTTTCCCGGTAACGGATTCGGAGATTTCACCATTTTCCTTGGTATGGATCACCAGCACGGCATCCTTCAAGTCCGGGTAGTTGCCCTCCAGATAAGCCGCCACATCGTCACAGTTTTTAGTGTCGTCGGTCATGACGAATAGAATGGCCTTTTTGCCCATCTTTTCATGCTCGGCATAAGCTTTACGCCACTCGATAATGCCCAGGTGAATATAGTCGGCGTATTTTTCGGTGTATTTGGCACTTTGGCTTTCTACAAGTTTTGCCCGGCTGGCGGCATCGGGTAGCACCGGATGTTTGACAACGTTTTGCGAAATGGCCTCCACCAACGGGTAATCGGCGATCGTTTGTACGAAAATAGCGCCATTATTGTGCTTTGGAGTGGCAGTTACATCCACCTGTAGCGAGAGTGCTGCCCCTTTTTGCTTGAGACGGTTGTGTATGTCCTCGATAGACTTGAACCAAGCCATACGTGGGTCATGAATATGATGCGCCTCATCGTTTAGTACCACCAGCTCGTCAATGTCGCGCACAATCATACCCAAATCTACCTTGGATTCGGTGGTTGCGCCGGTGGGTCGCTTACCCAGAAAATATTCCATCGTGTTCTCATCATCGGGTGAAGCGGGAATGTCGTCGCCGGCATAGACGCGGTGGATGTTGGTTAGGAAAATGTTACCAATGGGATGGGTGACACGCACCTCATCCTGCACATGCAGGGTCAACTGAAAGTCGTCGTGCCAGTTACGTCCGTTCATACCATTGTCGGGCAAGACCGGATCATCTTTCAAAAAGATGTCCAAGCCCTTAAAATCTTTGTAAATGCGGTCCAGGACGATAATATTAGGAGCAATCACTAAGAAATTACGAGCCAGCTCCGACTCCGGCTCATATAGCTTGTGGAAAAAGCTCCACGCCAGAACCAGGCTTAATACCTTGGTCTTGCCCGCGCCGGTCGCCATTTTCACCACGAATCGCCGCCAGGTTTCATCAAACATGCCTGTGGAGACCGCGCCGGAGCTATCAAAGCGCATCAGGTCGTACTTGTCTTTGACCCTCACTACGTCGTACAGATAGATGATGGTCTCCAACGCCTCGCGCTGGGCAAAGTAATACTGGAATTCAGCCACCGTACCATCGGCCTTAGGCATCAAATGGGGAGTATTGAACCACCAGTTGAGAAGGCTACGACTGGTTTCCATAGCCCCGGCGTAGAGGTTGGCGCGCCACTCCTGCACCTGCTTGCGCAATTGTGGCACCAGTGGTGGTAACAATTTTTCAAAGCTGGTCTCCCGCAGGGCTTCATCAGCCGGAAACCAGCGTAAGGCGGGGTCGAGGATAGTGTAGGGGGAATCGGGGAAATCAGGGTGTAAAGCCACTAGCGTTTCCCTCCTACAGTTACTTCCACAATCGTCATGGTGTCGGTGCCGAAGATGTCCACAACCTTCACGGCCAGCTTGCGCCGTCCCGGCGTGCATTCTTGGGAAACGCTTTTAAGCTCCAGAGAGCGGTCTTTTTTGGTGCGGAAGGATTGCCATTCGTTCTCAAAAATGTAGTCCCCGGTCCACACTTCTTCCCATTCGCCGCTGTCGGGATTCTGCACACGGATGATTTCCCGTTTGTTCTCGAAGTCGAAATCCACCGACCAGTAATCAATCCAATCAGTCCATTTCTGTGTCAATACCTCGCGGTTGACAAAGCCGCGTGCGTCTTTGCTGACTTTGATGATCTGCCCTTGCTCGACGACGATTTTACTGCTCTTGTCTTTCAGACTAGCTTCAGCAGCGGCGATTGAGTCCTGGGAGTAGAACACCGAGAAATCAGTCAGCTCAACAGCCACGCGGTTGCCTTGCACATGTGGCTTGACTTCGACAAAGGAAACATCATGGAAGACTACCTGGTTCTTGTCCACCGCCCGCTTGTCGAACACCTCGGCAGGGATGTACTTGGGAGCGATGTCAATGCCTTTGGCTTTGGCTTCGTCCAGGACATTGGGAAACAGCCCCATCTCGAACTCAAACCCGAGGATGTCCACGCGGGTGATGTGTTTCTGGCGGCATTCCAGAATCACCTCTTCCACAAAGAGGCGGGTGACAGGCAGATTCACCGGCCCCACTGCCACCAGCCGTCCGGCTTTCTTGCCATTGAAGGTCTTAAAACCCTCTGTCTTTTCGGCGCGGTAGGCCCGCAGGATGAGGTCGACGAAGGCTGCTTCTTTCTCTTCCAACTGCTTTTGCTGTTCTGTCTCTCGCAGGTTGGGATTGACGCCGATATAGTGCTGGCGCTCGTACTTGCCGAGGTTGAGGATTTCAAAAGCGCGATAATTTTTGCCCTCGGCTTTCAACTGCCGCTGTACGCCAATTAACCGTTTCCGGGTGGTGTGTATGGCAAACTTGCCCAGGTCGGCTACAATCCACTTGCGCCCCAGCTTTTCTGCGACGGCAGCGGTGGTGCCTGAACCGCAGAAAAAATCCGCCACCAGGTCGCCTTCGTTGGATGCCGACTTGATTACGCGCTCAAGCAGTCGCTCTGGTTTTTGTGTTGGATATCCAACCAGCTGAGTATCCTCCGCTACTGCTGCTCTGCCTGTAACTTTCGGTATGTCACTCCACCAATCATAAGGGTTCTTTCCCTCATCTTGGTAATAGCAATACTCTTTGCTGTTAACCCACTTAGTGTAGTATTTTCTACCTGAGTCATCTGTCTTCGTAAAAGCCGATGACGATTTTTCAGAGTAGAGGTCATAGGGTATTTTGATTGACTCTTTGTTGAGCCTGAAACTACGTAAATTCTTTGCATGGAAGTAGAGTGTGTCGTGCTTGTTAGGATACCCATCTTGCGGCCTGCCACCTTGTGTGTAGCACCAGATAACTTCATTGATTAGATTGCTATTATCAAAAATATCGTCCAATATAAGCCGCAGGAACGCAGTCACTCGGTAGTCGCAATGTACATAAATGCTGCCATCCTCGGCCAGCAAATCACGCATCAGCACCAGCCGCTCATAAATCATGGCGATGAAGGAGTCCGCTCCTTTGCCCCAAGTGTCGCGGTAGGCAATCTCTTCCAGGATGTTGGGCTTCTTGGTGAAGGTGTCGTCGCCAATCTCGATATCCATACTAAAATCCGCACCCACGTCAAAAGGAGGATCAATATAAATCAGCTTGATTCCGCCCTGGCGCTCAATCTCTTCGCGCATGGGGCCATTCTTCAGGCTGGAGAGGATCAGCTTGTTGTCGCCCCAGATGAGCTTGTTGGTCCAGCCCTTGAGCTGGCGGCCGCGGCTGTCCAGGTCGAACAGGCTCATCTGCAAGCGGGTGTCTTTTTCGGCGCGGGGCTCGTCCACCTGCTCAATTACCTGAAAAGGCAGTACGATATTGCAGACCTCGCTGGTTTTGCCGTTCCAGACCAGTTCCACCTCTCGCTTGTCTCCGAACAGGAGAAAGCGGTACTTGTCCGGCAGAGGCTTGTCGGCTTCCAGGTACCGAATGATTTCCTGTTGTTCCTGTTTAGTCAGTCTTGGCATAATTGACTCTCTTTGATATAGAGTTTTTAGAGAACCTTATTGTCGTATTAACAAAATAATTAGACCAACGATAACCCCCGCTATTACGGTCAACAACAAATATGCCCAAGGGTTGGTAAGATTGAACCATGCCACCCCCTTTTTTGTAAAAGGTCTTACAGAAGAATATCCTTTATCTGTCAATATGGCACTGTTTCCAATTCGGCTAACGAGACCTTTGCTACGAAGATTGGCAACAGAATAAATCGGGTTGTTTAGATAAGCACCGACTAAGGCTCCAAGTCGGCGAATATGAATACCGTTCATTCGATTACTTGGGTTCTTATCCCAATCATCAGCTAAAATGCGGAGGATTCTTGTTTCCTCTTCTTCCGTATCCATAACTCCTAAATGTTTAGCAGTATTTGATTGTTAAAAAGAAGCCTATTTTCTTGGCTCATTTTACACCCCGTTGGCTTTTATTTACAAGAAACCTTTTCGGAACCGAAAGGGTAACAAAGTAGCGGATTGTTGGGTGCTTAACAAAAGGGGCTTTTGTTATATTTGAAAACCTAGCTAGATTTTCCTCCCTCTCCCCCACCGGGAAGTGTTAATTTAAAAGCAGGATTGAGATAATAGTTGCTACCGGCGCACACAGCAACTACAATATAAATGCTGGACTATTCAGGTTATATGAATGTGTGATGATTACTTTCTCAACTCAGGACGTGGAAGAGGCAATCGCAGGTGTGTCTGAAAGACTTGGTGTTTCAGCTGATACCACCGTTATTCAGGATTATCAGAATGGGAAGCTTCCTAGGCTCCTTAGTTACGAAAAGCTCGAAAAGGCAGATCCAGAGATACCTACTATTCAGAGGTACCTGGTTGGCGCGCATACCTTCCTAAACCAGCCTTGTCAATTCTATGACATATTTCGTTTGTGTCGACATGTAGTCTTTCTCCGCTGCTTGAACACTGCCCTGACAATCATTGTAGAGCGAGCCCGGAACTATGAGCCGCGACTTAAGAGGCTGTGTAAGGAAAGGAACTACGATCCATTTGAGGCTATCCTGTATGAACTGGTGGTCGCCGCCAATTATTGTATTCTTCCTAATACTTCAGGTGTTACATTCCTTCCAGAAGAAACCGTGGATTCTCCTGACCTAGAAGTTAGAGGTAGGAATGGCGAAATGTACGTTGAATGCAAGAAGTTTGACCGGAGTGTGGACTTGTCATGGGGACTGAGAGACATTGTTAGGGACAAGGTCCAACCCGCAATTGACGATTTCTTGAAAAGAAAGCAGTCTGCGGTCTTGGAGGTAGCATTTCACCGAGATCCTCGCTTCGTCAGGGCTGAGAAGATTGTGGATTACTGCCTAGAGTCATTCAGAGCCAAGACGCCGATTATTGACAAGGACATAACCATAAGTGTGCGTCCTCTAACTTATCGTAAGCTGGATGACTTCACACTTTATCCTTCGCCAAAGTACCACTGGGAGAGGTACGGGTACCGGGAGAAAGGTGAGTGGTTTGGCCTTGTTTCAGCAATGAGGGCGAGATATGCAAGGCATGTGAGCGTTGCCGAGTTGGAGGAGCCATTAGCCTCCACCAGGCTTGATGATGTGGAGTGGGAGTGCGTAGTGAAGTGGAAGGTTACAGATGAGAGGCTTATCTGGCAGCACAAGCGTCTTGGGTATGATCGTCTCTTTGAGGGGTTGGAGCAGTTGCAATCGAGGGGCACTAATACTGCTTTGCATGCATGGTTTGAGAGAGACCAGTCCATTGGGCACAGGAAAAATGAGCTAACTGACTTCTTTAACCGGCTTGGAAAACACCAAAAGGACATCTTTGGCTGGATCGTGTTCAACGAGACCTCTCTAGATGTATCTCTCGAAGGTCGTTTCGACCTAATTGAGCACGCCCACATTATACAGGGTCCCGAAGCCAGGCTAGGCCGTCCTCCAGTAACGCTAGTCTTCGTGGGTGATGGCCACACTAAGGACACTATCGGTGAGTTTGGGATCGGCCATGAGTTACCAGACGTAGACTCATACTTTCGGTGACTGTTCAGACCAAGACAAGGTGACACCTATTGAGACACTCGTCCGTTCTGTCGCGCGAAGTGGATACTGAGAAAAATAACCAGTAGGCTAATGACGAAGGTCCTTTGAAAAAGTTTTACCTCTTGTCCACAATGGTGGTAGGTTGACTCTGTAGATAGCACAGACCTACACTTAGTTCTGAAGCACCTTACGGGCATTCCCACGCAAAGGATATAGATAAATATCCTTGGGACTTTGGTGATTGTGATAGGAATAACCTTTCCTGGCATATCCCTTAGTCGTTCCAACACAAATCCAGTTAGCTGCTCTATAGCATGTCCCGCGAAAACGCTCCCTGTCCACGAACGTTTCTAGAAGAATAGGTCTGATACCGTAAAACTTCTCCCAATCACGCTTGACATGCTTTATCGCCCGCGATAATAGTGCTGAAGCAAAATTTGGGATTGCTACCCATGGTAACACTAAGAATCTGACATTGTTTACAAGGCGTTCTAGATTTCGGCGGCGCGCCTCATCGTTCCAGCCTATCCAAATATCTCTGTCTTTGAGATGCCACGCAGGGTCACCCCATCCAATGCAAGCGAGAGGAACTCCATCCATATAAACGAGATACTTAAGATGTCGACCTACAATAAGTGAGTATCCTTGGTAATGATAGGTATCTACAAGACAATTCCAAAGCTTCTCTTGTTTCTGCCAACGCACCATCTCAATAGTTGTGCTATTCCAATCACACGTAGTAATCTGTGGCCACTCTTTTTGAACTATCGAGGAACACCATTGTGGGTAGCGTTCATGTGATTCTTGCTTTTTGGTAGCGCACTTTGGGTTTTTGCTAGTGGGAAGTGTAACAAGCTCCAGTGCCTGTAATTTGCATAGGACATCACGGCAAGCTCTATCCTTAAGACGTCCATTTCCTTGCCGCCACCCTAATGACTCACAAACAACTCGGGATATTGCTGATCGACCAAGTGCCCAGTTTTCCTGGATGATCTTTTGGATAGTTCTGATTTCCCGCTCGTTGAAAGCTCTACCTCTGAGAACAAGTGGCTCGAAGTCCAACATAACACTTACGTTGTCAGCTTGTGTCATTTCCTGATTCGCAGCAGCAACTTTCATCACCAAATCCCAATGTTATTGAATGCGCAGGCATTACTATGGTATCATCATTGCAAATGATAGCACAAACGAATATTTGGCGCCAACGCACTCAGGACGTCCTTCGGTCAGAGCTGTAAGGCTTGGGTACCATATTCCAAGCCTGTTGAATAGTTGGTTTGGAGGAGTAAAAATGGGCAGCCAACCCAAGTTAGACGAGCAGGTAAAAGGTGAGTTAAGCTCGCCTGAAATGGCTGGTTACGAGCTTCCGGTCAGGGGAGTCCAGTATATTTTACACGATTTTCTTGGAGCCGGGGAGACAGGCGTTACTTGGAAAGGAAGCAACGATGTTGGCGAGCCTTTTGCCATCAAATTGTGTACCCCTGGCTTGTACAGTGGGGGGAGCTTCTTGGAAGAGGTGGTCCAAGTCAGGAAACTGCGGGAGTGCCCTAATATCGCCCGCCTGGAAGGGTGGGGCGAGGTTTCAGTTCTCCTGCCTACTTCGAATCAGCGCCATTCATTTGTATGCTTCGTCACTGAGTTCGTCGACGGAGAAATACTGCGTGATTATTTAAGAAAGACAGAAGTGACGCCTCAACACTTGCGCGCGTTCGTTTGGGGCATATGTGAAGCGCTACATTCGATGCAATTTAATGGCCTTCACCACAATGATATGCATGACCGCAATATAATGATCACAGCAGCTCGGAGAGATAGCCTGAATGAAGAGGCCAGAGTTGTAAGAGTGATCGACACAGGTTCTATGAGGTCATCAATTAAGCCCATTACCGGGGACTTAGACGACCACAGCCACCTAGTCAGACATCTCGTCTCATTCTATAACGCTATCATGCGTCGGCGAATACGCCTAAGCTTGGGGGAGAAGAGATACCTTAACGAGGTGCGCAAGTTGTTGGTTACAATGCTTGACGAAGATGTACAGCGCCGTTTGTCAGACCCTAGACGAATATGGGAGGAGTTTGACCAAGCATGTACAAGGTCATATTTCACGGAACCTGTAGAGACAAGACTACGTCTTGTTACTCCTTTCGATTACATTTCTGCTGAGCATATTGCTAACGACAGGCTTCTAGCAAAGCTTTTCTCTAAAAAGTGCCCTTGGTACGAGTCCGTAAAGGGTCCAGACCCAGTCTGTCTAGACGGTCCTCGTGGCTGTGGAAAATCAACAGTGTTTCGCATGCTGAGGCTTAGGACGCTACTGGATATCGACAAAACGGACTTCAACAACGTCAGTGAGGTCGGATTCTATTTGTCATGTAGCTCGGAACTGCGTTCACGATTTGCTTATCTGAGTGAGACGATGGCACAGAGGTTACAAAGCGAGATAATTCACTATTTCAATCTGCAAATATTAAAAGAAATAGTTGATACTTTGAGGCTAGTCACGGCGCGTCAGGATTGTGAAACTACGTTCGGATGGTCGGCAACCGTTGAAAGGGAGCTATATGGTTTTCTCCTGAGACAACTGAATAGGGAAGAAGCCGTGTCAGCGCGGCTCAACGGTGTATCCCGCTTAGACTATCTAATAGATTTGGTAGATCAAGAGATGGCGAAGGCGTATCGATGCATATTGCAAGGTCTGAATCTTGACCGGACAACGTCGCCATCGTTCCTAGCAGAGCTGACAGGTTATTTACAGTGCAACGTCCCCTTCTTTAATCGAAAGCGTATTCTGATATTGCTTGACGATTATTCTCTGCATCGGATTCCTGCTCACATACAGAAGATTCTCAATCTAGTCATATGGAACCGTCAGAGTAGCCATGTTTTCAAGCTTTCCGCCGAAGTTCGGGGTGTTGAGAAGAGCGATATATTGCGGGGAGCAGCGGAAGAGAGTCGAGAACTGATTGAGGTAAACGTTGGGCTAGAATACCTCAACCTCTCTGAGCGAAAGAAAGCTCAGGAATTCATCGAGGATGTATTGAATCGCAGGTTCAAGCTTGCCGGATACAAGGGGCGAGCACAGACACTTCTGGGTAATACTCAATATCCCAATGGGAAGCCTCTAGGTACAGCGCTAAAGGCAGAAATACCGTCTGAACCCGTATATTATCACGGACTGGCTTGTCTTTCTGACCTTTGCACTGGTGATATTAGTACCATGCTAGATACCGTTAGGCATATTTTCAAAGATAGCAATGTAACAAAAAGTCAAATAAGCGTGGTACCACCCCATACGCAGCATAAAGCAATACAGGACCTATCCAGGCATCTGTATGAACGGATAACCGATTTTGTACCTCACGGTAAAGACATGTATGCTATAGTTAGTGCATTTGGATATACATCTCGCACACTTTTGATGGAGCATCCTGGTGTTCGACGAGGAGGGGGGAGGGTAGATTCATATGAGATGATTAGAATCGAAGTGGACGAAGCGCCCGAAGATTTAGAAAGGATTGGAGAGTTAGCAGCAATACTAAAGCAATTGCTACGCCGATCTATCTTCGTTCAGCTCAGACCAGGTAGATCCAGGCGTGGTGGTCTCACTTGGCGATTCCAGCTCAGGCGGGTATACTGTCCCACGTTTAAGACAACCTTCACGCACAGCGAACCTTTCAGGTTGAACACGGAAGAGCTTCGCTTCTTCCTCTCACGACCGCGTGATTTCTGTAAAATGTATATTGCGAAGAGACTCGGCAAGAGAACTTGGCCTAAGATAGATTTTTATACAACTCCGTTCTGGAGTGAGGAGACTGAAACCTAGTGGCTTATCTTAAGGAAATCGAGGTTGAGGAGGTTTGCGCGTCCTTGCCTGCTATCTCCCCTTACATTCCAAGCCAGGACAGCACAAACGATAAACTATTCCTGTGCGCTTGCGGGTTCGAGCCTCGCTGCTCAAGGATAGCAGTGGAATTGAAGAACAAAAAATATAGAACCCAGCATAGCATCTTCTTCGAGTACGAAATCAATGCTTCTGATAACTTGCGGAATCGCCCAGAATTAGTTTCAGCTTTGTCAGACTTCACTAAGACAGAACCCACCGCTGTCATTTATCGAGACCGAGATTTTGTTGCTGACTTCGGAGGCAGGCTTGACTCAATGCTTACTTCTACTGATCCACTCCCCACAGTAACATTCGACATTAGTGCATGCTCTTCGGAACTCATACTGTCTACGCTGCGGTTGCTGTTTGAGCGAAAGATAAAGCTACGAATCCTTTACAGTGAGGCTGCTGTTTATCACCCGACCCTACCAGAATACGAAAGCTCCCCGGCAGAGTGGACAACGGATACTGGGAGTGGTATGTCAACCGGAATCTTGAAAGTCAAAGAATGTCCCATCTATCCGGGGACTAACCCAGATCAATTGCCCACCATACTAATCGCATTTCCGACGTTTAAGCCTGAACGAATAAGAAGTGTGGTTTCAGATCTCCAACCTTCCAAAACGATATGGATACTTGGGATACCTCATTTGCCTGAGAACCGTTGGCGGACGGAAGCCATGAGAGAAATCAATAGCGTACCACCAGACGACCCAGTATTTGAACTCGATACCTTTAAGTATACTGAAGCCTTTTCTAGACTTGAACAGGTCTACCAGCAATATGAGTTAACAAACCACATAGAGATATGCCCTTTGGGTAGCAAGCTCCAAAACGTGGGCGTAGCCCTTTTCTGCTTACTCAGACAAGACGTAGCACTCCGGTACAGCACACCTGAATCATTTAACCCCAAGCAGTATACTGAAGGTGTCGAAGCTCTTTGGCAGATTGATTTTGGAGTAGTTGAATCACTTGTGGATCTCGTCTGCTCGTGTGGTAAGCTGCAGGTAGTGGAAGAATGACTTGACAGCGAGATGTGGGTGTGATATATATACTGCTGGTGAAATTAATATTGCATCGCGCAGATTCATGTGATATTATGTCTTATAGTAATACATTCATCGCGGTTCTGTAGAATAACTTCCACAGAAAACGACGTAAGCTATCGAGGATAATATTATGCCAGTAAACACTATGTCCACAAAAGAGCCGGAGTTGCACCTGACGCTGAGAACAAAAAAAGTTGGTAAGTACTACGAGGCATACTGCCCAGAGTTAGATGTTGCAGGTTACGGAGCGCAGAAGAACGAAGCAAAAGAAGAATTGTACAAGACGTCAGCGGCTGTTTCGTCATTCTTGATTGCCACTGCATCCGATAACTCGGAGGCATTTGACAGAGAATTACAGTATGCCAAACTCTTGGAGCGATATCGGGGTAGACCTCAAGAACTGTTCAAAGACAGAGGAAATGGCGTTAAGTCATATTGACCTCGTAACCTTTGGCTGCCTGCTGCCCTATTACCTTTGCTTACCTCCTATGACATCATAAAATCCCATCTTCTTCTTGTAGTATCGGTTGTCAGTTTTCGGTGTCCCACTATCCGAGAGACACAGTTGCATTCTGTCACTTTTAAGTAAATTGTTGAATAACAATTGCTTATTAAGTGTGATTAGATACAAAAAAGGGCTGGGGGATTTGAACCCCCGACCCCCAGTAGGTACTGTCATTTCCCTGCTCCTAAGCGTACCAGCTGGAGTACTCTTGTTTACCATCCCACAGGTCGCACCAGCCGTAGGGTACCGGGATGTAGTAGCGGAGCGAGCT
>Ga0114930_10004628_pt1 | contig 11550 bp, 9 predicted proteins | sample AnhtaG_FD_87300 | JGI IMG/M metagenome (GOLD analysis project Ga0114930, IMG submission 87300) | Deep subsurface microbial communities from Anholt, Denmark to uncover new lineages of life (NeLLi) - Anholt_01485 metaG | ecosystem: Environmental > Aquatic > Marine > Oceanic > Sediment | place... | reverse complement strand
GAATTGATCCATTATCAAATCCGCACTGTGTTGGCCAAGCATCAAAACTCTCTCAATCTTGCCGGCAGCATTATAGAAGCAAATCTGTGATGGGCTGTTCATCACAAGGGGAGCAACAGCGATTTCATCATCTCTAAGCACACAAAAATCCGATATCGGAACTTGAATAGGGATGCGACGCACAAACTGCAGGTCCTTATCGAACACCTGGATTCCTGAAAGAAGATGATCTGAGACATAGAGATAGCTTTCTGAAGCATCCAGGAGCCTGGGGGCCATAAATTCCCCAGGCCCCTGACCTCTCCTCCCTCCTTTTTTTTTCAACAGATTTCCGTCGGAGCTAATTTTCTTTAAAGAATAATCCAGCGAATCCGTCACATAGATGTTCCCAGAAAGGTCAACGTTCACTCCAATCCATTGGAACAAAAGATCATCTTCCAGACTTCCCAAAGTGAGGAGCTGTTCCAGCTGAATGTCGTCCTGTTTTTGATTAAATAGAGATTCGCCACTCGAAAGACCTGATACGGCTATAAACATCATTAAAAAGAGGAACAGTAAAAAACATAGTTTTCTTTTCATTTATCTTTTACCTCTATCCTTAAGACGGAAATCTGACACCGTTTGTCTCAGAATACTCTTACGGAGTCGATATACTTCTTACAGAATGCGTATCCGAGGAGACAGTGGAAGAAACCCTCGATGTTCGCTCCTTTCCAGATAGGATCATGGAAACAGCGAAAAAATGCAATTTCACATGGCCCCGGCTCAACTTCAGAGCCATACAGATTCATCATCAAGGTCAAGATCACAAGACAAAAAACAATTCTTTTCGTGTTTTTTCTACTAGTTTTATTCATTCAAAAAACCTCCACAAAAGTTATTTGTGTTAAAAATCCACAAAGTACGTCAAACACCAGACATAGCCATTGAGACATCCTGAGGCGTAGATTGCAGCCGTTTGCGGGCCAGCCAAGATCAACGCGATGACCGCATCGACAAGGCACTTTGACAGGGCCTTGTTACAGATATTCCCAGCATGTGCTGAAGGAGCCCATGCACACAACAGCACACATACAATAAGTGCACTGGCTGTCAATTTGATGACTCTCCTTTTAGGGTTATTTTTCATTGTTCGCACCTCCTATGTCGTATAAAAAGCAATTTCCATGCCAACTGAAAGAAATTCTAATATTTCATAATTTATTGATATTAAATAAGTTACAAGGAAATGTATTGAAACTAAATCGGAATTATTATGATATCTATGACACGAATTGTGCCATGTTTCTCTATTCAACTTATTTGCATACAGTTACACAAAAGAAATGGCACATTCTGTGCCGCATGTTTTTGGATCATCTCCAAAAGATTTGGTAGGATTTTTAGGATTCGAGGGGTCGAGTGAAATGATTAAGAAATATAAAGAAAGGATTCGAGGATTCAAGGATTCGAGGGGGCAGGGATTCGAGGGGTCGAGTAAAACACTTATTAAATCTTTAAAAAAAACACTTGGCTCCTTGAACCCTAGAATCCTTGTACCCTTTGCCGAAGGAGGCGAGGATTATTTCATGGGGATGTGAATTCCCTTGTCTTGAGCACAACGAATGGCTTCCTCATAGCCGGCATCCACATGTCTGGCTACACCCAGCCCCGGATCGACCGTGAGGACTCTCTCCAGACGTTTGGCAGTAGAATCCTGGCCATCGGCAACCGTCACCATTCCCGCATGTATCGATAATCCGATACCGACTCCACCACCATGGTGAACGGACACCCAGGAAGCTCCACAGATCGCATTCAACAGAGCATTGAGTATGGGCCAATCGGCAATGGCATCCGAACCATCTTTCATTCCTTCAGTCTCTCTATTGGGGGAAGCCACAGAGCCTGAATCCAAATGGTCTCTCCCGATGACGATTGGAGCACTTATCTTTCCGCTTTTGACTAAAGAGTTGATGACCGCGCCAAAACGTGCTCTCTCTCCGTATCCAAGCCAGCATATTCGTGAAGGGAGTCCCTGAAATTTTACCTGTTTCTGGGCTTTAGTGATCCAACGTGCCAGGGTTTCATCTTCAGGAAACTCTTTGAGCACGGCCTCATCGGTGGTGTAGATATCTTGAGGATCTCCGGATAAGGCAACCCATCTGAAAGGGCCTTTGCCAAGACAGAATAAAGGCCGGATGTACTCCGAAACAAATCCGGGAATATCGAAGGCATTTTCTAAACCGGCTTGTTGTGCTTGTCCTCGAATATTATTGCCGTAATCAAAAGTACACGCGCCCTTTTTCTGGAGTTCAAGCATGGCACTGACATGTTTCATCATAGACTGGTAGGAACGCTTGATGTATTCATCGGGATCTTTTTCTCTCAGCTTTATGGCTTCATCATAAGGAAGCCCATGCGGAACATAACCATTAAGCTCATCGTGGGCAGAGGTCTGATCGGTCAAGACGTCAGGAATGACTCCTCTTTTGGCAAATTTGGCAAGAATATCCGCAGCATTCCCAAGAAGGGCAATAGATAGGGGTTCTCCCCTGTCTTTGGCATCAAATGCCAAAGTGAGGGCTTCATCCAAATCCTTGACCATCATGTCCACATAATTTGTATCCAGGCGTCTTTTAATCCTTGAAGCATCCACTTCAACAACGATGGCTACGCCTTCATTCATGGTCACAGCCAATGGTTGGGCTCCACCCATGCCTCCAAGCCCCGCAGTCAACACGAGTCTTCCTTTGAGAGTTCCGCCAAAATGCCTCTCCGCTACGGAGGCGAGTGTCTCATAGGTTCCCTGGAGTATCCCCTGGGTTCCAATGTATATCCAGCTCCCGGCTGTCATCTGACCGTACATCGTCAATCCTTTAGCCTCCAGGCGCCGAAACTCATCCCATGTCGCCCATTTGGGAACTATTTGCGAATTTGATATCAATACTCTTGGAGCCTCTGGAAAAGAGGAGAATACCGCGACGGGCTTTCCGGATTGGACGACAAGCGTCTCATCGTTTTTGAGATTCTTCAGGCTCTCAACAATCGCATGGAAGCACTCCCAGTTTCGAGCCGCTTTGCCTGTCCCCCCATAGACGATGAGTTCTTCGGGTTTTTCGGCGACATCGGGATCCAGGTTATTCATCAGCATCCGCAAAGCACCTTCCTGGGACCAGCCATGGGTATGGAGTGAGAGCCCTCGGGGAGCTCTTATTTCCTGATATTTGCTCATTGTCTCCTCCCTCAATTCAATCGAACTTTATTCAATCTCTCTACCACCTTTTCTTTCCCGACAAGTTCGAGTACATCAAAAATGCTCGGACTTACAGCCATGCCCAGAACCATCACCCTGCAGGCATGGATGAGAAGTGCGGCTTTCACGTTTTTAGCTTCAGCAAAATTCCGCAGCTCCAGCTCTATTTTTTCGGCTGAAAAACCATCCAGTTTACTCAATACTAAAGACAATTCAGGGATCAATTCCGAAAGCCTTTCATCCCGAAGGTGTTTCTCAACAGCTGAAGCTTCATATTCAAAATCATCTGAAAGGAAAGGCCTTCCTCTCTTGACAAAATCATCTATAAAGCGGTTTCTTTCTTTTAGTAGGTCAAGGAATTTATAAAACCAATCCTTTTTTCCTCCTTCCAGCTCTTCCCTCCAGAGTCCATCTTTTTCAAACTTTGGCTTCACATAGAAAGCGAGTTCGGGAGCACTCATCTGAGAAATCAACTGCCCGTTGAACCATTCCAGTTTTGCCATATCAAAAATGGGACTGCTTTTGCTCACACCTTCTAATTGGAATGCTCCGATCATTTCCTCAAGGGAATAAATCCTCTCTCCATCCCCTGGATTCCAACTCATTAAAGCCAGAAAATTCATAAGAGAGAGTGGGAAATATCCCTGCTCTTTGAACTGAAGCACAGATGTAACACCATGACGTTTACTCAATTTATTCTTGTCAGGGCCTAAGATAAGAGCAAGATGGGCAAATTTTGGAGGAGAAGTTTCAAATGCCTTAAAAAGCAAAATATGTTTGGGCGTATTGGAGATATGGTCGTCTCCCCTGATAATATGTGTAATCTTTTGGGCCGAATCATCCACAACGACAGAGAGATGATAGGTAGGTAGTCCATCACTGCGGAGAATCACAAAGTCATCAATTGTGTGGTTTTTTACGGAAATTGGACCATGAATAAGATCCCTAAAACTCGTTTCCCCCTTAGGGACAGAAAATCTTATGGCTCTCTGTCTTCCCTCAGATTCTAAGCCCTCTTTCTCCTGACTCGATAATGTCCGGCAGTACTTGTCGTACATCCAGCTTTGCTCTTTTCCTCTTTTTCTTTGCTGAATGTCATCCGGTCGGCAGTAGCAATAATACGCCTTATTCGCTCTAACGAGTTCTTCCGCTCTCTCTTTGTATAACGGAATTCTCTCTGACTGAAAAACAAGGTCCTCGTCCCAATCCAGTCCAAGCCAGTTAAGTCCTTCTAAAATAATCTGAGTCATGTCTTCAGAAGATCGAACGACATCTGTATCCTCAATGCGGAGCAAGAATTTGCCGTGGTGATGACGGGCATACAGCCAATTGAACAGACAAGTCCGGACCGCTCCGACATGGAGATATCCTGTAGGGCTGGGAGCAAATCTCACTCTGACCATTTTTCCTCCCCTAGCATACAAAAAAAGGGGTTACAAAAAAAGGGGGGGGTGAGATAAAAATTTTAAAATTTCACCCCCCAATTTCCCAAAAAATGCTTGACTAAGCAAAAAATAATGCGATACGATAAGGTTGAAAAAGGTTAGGATTAGAGGAAGTCGATTAAAGAGATAGAGCCAAGGTGAGGCATCTTTTTAAGAGATTGGCGGAGGCCCTATAAATAGGATTTTAGTTATCATGACTGTGCCTGATGTAAAAGTTCTCGTCTTTAATAAAAACAAGACTGAATCTCTCCTCCTGGGTAAATTGTGCCAGCGGGTTGGCACAGTGAACACAGCCACTGATATTGAAGATATCATCTTTTTTCACAAAACTAAAACCTACGACATTGCCATCATCGATTATTCTTTGGCCCATTATCCTACTCTCAAAGATCTGTTTGCAAAGTCCACGAGCATAATTATCACAGGCCATAAAGAAAAAAGAGTCAAGGAAGTTATCCACAGCTGGCCCCGTAACCAGTATGTAGATTACTACACACCTCCGTTTCAAGACTGGGAAGATAATGGATTTCTTCGAATTTTAAAGACGGCAGCTAAGTACTCTCAGCTCCAAGGTGAAGTCGACAAACTCCGCAGCACAGATGAGGAAAACCAGAGAAAACTCAAAGAAGCCTTTACACAGATAAAAGACATCAATATTTTTATTCAGGAAACAGTCGTTAATGAATTGGAAAAACGAATATCCATTCAATCCAGCTATAATGGCTTGAAAAGGGAACGACAAAAAGTCGAAGATATCCTCAAGAAACTCTATATTGCTAATGACATCACCAGCCTCATTGATATCGTTTATGATATTAAAGACATCGTTCGGGCTGCCGGTATATCTATTTACATCCTTGATGAAAACGAAAAATTAGGCAAATTCCTCAAGCCGCTCGTATGGGATAATGAGGTTCTTTCCCACCCGGATTTCACGAAATTCATTATACATCTCAATTCCACTGATTTTGCTGCCTCAACCGCCAAAGACGCTAATGAAATCAGTTCTGATGCTCCCGGTGTTGATGAAAGATTTTCACCTCGTTATTCCTCACAATTAGAATATAAGCTGGACAATATTTTCTGCATGCCCATCATTCATGACCAAGAAGTGATCGGAGTCCTGGAAGTCTATAACAAAATCGAATCTGCTGAGACATCAATGGGTTTTACTCATGAAGACAGACAGATCTTAAGAAAACTTTGCGAGCACATCTCCATTGCCATCACAAAACTGAACCTGATTCAATATGATGCCTTGACGGGCCTTTTGCGTCCCGAACCTTTCTTTGAAAAAGTCATCCTGAAATTCAAGCAGGAAAGAAACCGGCGCCAAGAAGATTCGTTATTTTCGCTTGTTATGGGCGATGTGGATTGGTTTAAAAACTACAACGATAAAAAAGGCCATTCTGCCGGGAATATACTTCTGAGGAAGCTGGCTCATCTGCTTAAATCTTCGATGCGGGAAGAAGACCTGCTGTGCCGGTATGGCGGAGAAGAATTCTTGTTTTTCCTGACATCCATCAAAAACAGAGAAGAAGCCTATATCATAACCGAACGGCTGCGCCGGAAAGTCTCCGAGCACTATTTCGATGGACAGGAAATTCAACCAAGACAAAACTTAACGATGAGTTTTGGTATCACTAATTTTACGAAGGAAAAATTCAAATCTCATGATTCTATCACTAAAAATGTCCTCAAAAAAATTGCGGATGAAGCAGACATAGCCCTCTCTGTCGCTAAAGGAAAGAGAAAAGAAGTCTATTTTCAGGAAGAAGTCTTAGAGGAGATTGCAGACAAAAACAACATCAGCGTCTATTCAGGTGCAACAACAGAAAAATCCAAAAGTGCCGATGTTTTCGGGGAAGAAAAAAACACGGTACGCATCTTTTCGGGAACTGACAGTGAAGAGATCCTCAAGACAGAAATCATCCCTCCCGACCTCATCAGCCATGGTCAAGACAGAAGAAAATATCGAAGATTCCAGACGTCAGACCTGATCATATTCTCTACCAACGGCCGCAAAAAAGTCACAAAAGCGATAGATTTGAGTCTTGGTGGAGCCAAAATCCCCACTGAAGAACCGCTCAGCGATGAGGACATCGTCAATCTCATATTGATCATCGGGAGCAGAACCTTTAAATCAAAAGGAGACGTTGTCTATTCGGTAAAAGAAGGCGCTCAACCGTTTTATTCTTCAGGATTAAAATTTAAGGACTTTTCGCACCAAGACCGGATAATGTTACAGGAATACCTCAACCATCTTTGTTTGGATGGGGAAAATCTCACAGAACAGTAATTCTTACTGTCCTATCTCCAATTCATCTATTAGAGATTTCAAATGCTTTGTCTTCGGTGACGTTTTTTCTAAGTACGCCGCTTTAAGCTCACTGGCGAACTGAAAAAATGAAGAGAAATAGTCTTTGTTGCTCCAATTTTCCTGACTGACTTTATCAAGAATCTTTTTTAAAACTCCCATGTCCAATACTTCAGCCGTTGACTGAGGAAGAACCGCATGTTCCTTCTCACACACTTTAATCGTCGTCAGGATGAATTCACGCAGCGTTTCCTGGTGCCAAATAATTTCTTGTTTTGTGAAAAACTGTTCCTTTGGAGATTGAGTTTTGGAAAGTTTATCGTAGAGTTTTTGGACTTCTTCAACATCTTTGTCGATGGCCTTAAAAATATCCTGCCCATCCAAAATCATTTTCTTATTATTTTCAAAATAGGTCAGCTTTATGCCTTTTTCGCCATCAATGGATTTACGAAATTTTTCCAGTGTCCTGTCCAAATCTACTGCAGGAATATCGGCACTCTCTACAACGGGCTCTTTTTTCCATTCTGGCTCTGGTTCTTCCTCTTTCGCTGGTGTCATGTCTTTCTCAACCTTCTCCTCGACCTGTTTTTCAACAATTTTATCCTGAGGTCTATCATTGGCAGGAATCTCGATCATTTCTGGCAGTGAATTGGTCTCTATTTCTGTGAGTTCTTTTCTCACAACAGAGTCTTTCCCCAATAATTCCTTAATTTTTTTTAGTTTTTCCAGTTCGATATCCAGATTGGATTGGATGTCTTTATGTTCTTTTGTTTCAGAGGGAGGAGAGGGAGTTGGATCGGGATCGGAAGCTGGAGCTGGAGCTGTCCCGACTTTTTCTTTAAGTTCCACTTTCATCGACTCGACACGGGAGACAGCCTTAATGTTCAATTCTTCCAGCTTTTCGTTCAATTCCATGACTTTTTTGAGTTCACCGATTGTCTTTGCTGCCAGGTCTTCAATTTGAGGCTGATACTCCGCGGCCTTTACCAAATGAGCCTGGATTTGTGCTTTGATCTCATCTTTTTCTCTGTCAAATTCTGACAGAGCAGATCGATAACTCTTCAGGGAATCTCTTTCTCCCGAAAGCTCCTGTTCAAGTTTTTCCATCTTATCTCTGGCTTCTCTGCGATCCCCATCTATCTTTGCTTCCAGTTCCGATTCAATTTCCTTCCTTTTTTTGGAAAGGATCTGATCCAGCTGATCTTCGATCTCTTCGATGATAGATGCCGATTCTTTGATGAGATCTTCCCGGTTTTCCATTCAGATTCTCCTCTATAAAAAACTCACCGAATGAAGACAATCCCTAGAAGGTGATCCACTTCATTGTCTATTAAGGCTTAATTATAGTCTCAAAGTCAAAGACTGAATACAATCACCTCTAAAGACGAATTATAAGGTCAATTTTTCTCTCCTCCTATCACCCCTATGGGGGAGATGGAAAAAAGAGAAAAAACTTGCCAATATTGGACTTTACCAATCGACAAAAATAATGTATAAAAAATATGAGTGAACAGTGGAGGAGATGAATTCCAACAATAAGATATTCATAATAGACAAAAACGAAAAAAGTCGTCGGTTCCTGAGCCAGTTTTTAGAAGGATTTTCTCTCGAGACCAAAGAAACATCATCTCTTTCAGAAGCCGCCAATATTCTTCTCAAATCCAATAACTATGCCTTGATCCTTATATCCCAAACTCCTGTGGAAGAAAATTTCATTACGATGCTTCATTCTCTGAAAGCCAACAATCCCCTTTTAGGAATCATCCTTCTCTCTGAAATCCAGAATAAAGATTTTGCCATTTCCCTGCTTGAAGACGGAACAATCGATCATATCACAACACCCAGCAATCTCACCGGCGTTTTTTCGGCAATAAAAAATGAGTTCCATAAGAGAGAATTAATCCGGAAGAATGAATTTTTTCAGAAAAAACTCAGGAAATTGAGATATGAACAGGAGCGCGACTTTAAGAAAGCCTTGGATCTTGAAGAAATCCACAACACAACACTCGAAAATTTGATGACGGCTCTGGATTTAAGAGATGTGGAGACCTTTGGCCATTCGAGAACAGTGGCCAAATACAGCCAGGTCCTGGCTCAGATTTTAGGGATTAAGAACAAGGTTCATCTCGATCATATCCGAAAAGGCGCTCTTCTTCATGATGTAGGCAAGATTGCCATTCCGGATTCCATCCTGAAAAAACCAAGCTCTCTGGATACCAATGAATGGGAAAAAATCAAGCTTCATCCTGCTCTAGGCTTTGGATTGATCAAAGAAATTAAACTGGTCAAGGAAGTCGGCGACATCATCCTCTACCATCACGAAAAATATGATGGAACGGGCTACCCTTACTGCCTGAAAAAAGAAAAAATCCCTATGGAAGCAAGGATATTCGCTCTAGCCGATGCTCTTGACGCCATCACATCAAAGCGCCCTTACAGAGAAAAAAGAGATTTTAAGTATGCAAAAGAAGAAATCCAGCTGCACTCAGGAATTCAGTTCGATCCCGAAGTTGTGGAAGCCTTCTGCTCTCTCAGTATGGAGAAATGGGCAAAAATCCGATTTGAAACAACAAAACTCATGCCCATTTTCGAAGAAATCCTTCAACTTTCCAAATAGTCTTTTTACACTTGATTATTCATGTCTTTTGATCATTTTTTTTTGCGAGCCACCATAACACGAGGAATCCCATAGAAGTCATTATAGCTGCGCTTTTCAACCCACTCATGTTCAAATATATTAAGGACCTTTTCTTTTTGTCCTGCCCCAAACTCAAAAATGAGAAAACCTCCAGTTTTTAAATAGGTAGGGGCTTGATTGACGAGTCCCTCAATGCATTCCAATCCTGTTTGTCCTGCAACAAGGGCTTTTTTTGGTTCATGTTCAGTTATCTCCGGAGAAAGCTCTTCCCACTCTTCTTCAGAAACATAGGGGGGATTGGATACGATGATATCACAGCTGTCTTCAAGTTTGAGCTTTCTCAAGGGAGCCAACAGGCTTCCTTGATAAAATTCGATCCTGTCAAGTTTATATGTTTTGGCATTCAAGAGTGCCATCTCCAAGGCTTTTTTTGAAATATCCGTGGCCACAACTCTTATCTTTGGAAGTTCTTTGGCCAGACTCACGGCAATGGTTCCACATCCTGTTCCGACATCAGCGATGGTTCCGGTTTGAGGAGATAGTGAAATGGCCTGTTCCACGACCAGCTCTGTTTCAGGCCTTGGTATAAGAACCTCAGAATTTACAGCAAACACGAGAGACCAGAACTCTTTTTTTTCCGTCAAATACGCAAGAGGGAAGCCCTGCAGTCTCTTTTTTATAAAGTGGAAAAAAAGATCCACCTGGTTTTTCGTGACTTTTTTTTCTGGCGATGCATGAAACTGCTCAATAGTAATAGAGGCACTCTCACACAGAAGGATTTTTGCGTCCAGCTCGGGATTAGGGAAACGAGAAAGTTGAGTTTTTCCCCTATTATATATGTCCTCGAGTGTTCTCACGAATCTCCAGTTTAACTGGTGGGTTCGGCCAACTTGGCAATCTGTTCAGACTGAATTTTTAAGGTCAAAGCTTCAATAATTTCATCCAGTTCACCGTCCAAAATATTCTCAAGTCTGTGAAGGGTTAGGTTCAAACGGTGATCGGTGACTCGGGATTGGGGGAAGTTATATGTTCTAATCTTCTCGCTCCTCTCCCCTGTTCCAACCTGTGACTTCCGATCTTTTGCTATCAGCTGCTGCTGCTCCCTTTGGGCAATATCCAGTATACGAGACCGCAGTATCCGCATGGCTTTTTCCTTGTTGCGGTGTTGAGATTTTTCATCCTGGCAGGAGACCACCATCCCTGTGGGATGATGAGTGATACGGATAGCGGAGTAATTGCGGTTGACACTCTGTCCTCCCGGACCGGAAGCCCCAAAGGCTTCCACTTTCAAATCCTTGGGATCAATCCGGATATCGACTTCATCAGCTTCAGGAAGAACAGCTACAGTTGCTGTAGAAGTATGAATCCGTCCGCTGGCCTCTGTTTGCGGCACCCTCTGGACTCGATGGACACCGCTTTCGAATTTTAAAAGATAATAGGCCTTTTCCCCCCTGATATTTCCGATAATTTCTTTTATTCCTTTTATGGGAGAAGAGCTTGAGCTCATCACTTCAATTTTCCAACCTTTTTTTTCTGCAAATCGAGAATACATCCGGAATAAATCCTGGGCAAAGAGCGAAGCTTCATCCCCACCAGCTCCGGCACGGATTTCTAAAATGACATTCTTCTCGTCGTTGGGATCTTTTGGAACAAGAAGAATTTTAAGCTCTTCTTCGAGTTTCTTTTTTAACTCTTCCAGCTCTATCAATTCATTTTCAGCCAGCTCTTTTAACTCCTCATCGGATTCAGGATTGGCAAGAATCTCCCTTGAATCAGAGATGTCTTTTTGGATTTTTTGAAAGGATTTAAATGTCTTGACGACAGGCTCTAAATCCGCGCGCTCTTTAGAGACTCTGCGTAACTCTTGGGGGTCGGAAATGTTAGCAGGATCAGACAGAAATTGTGTGAGCTGTTC
>Ga0114930_10004627_pt1 | contig 11551 bp, 9 predicted proteins | sample AnhtaG_FD_87300 | JGI IMG/M metagenome (GOLD analysis project Ga0114930, IMG submission 87300) | Deep subsurface microbial communities from Anholt, Denmark to uncover new lineages of life (NeLLi) - Anholt_01485 metaG | ecosystem: Environmental > Aquatic > Marine > Oceanic > Sediment | place... | reverse complement strand
GCGGCGCAACCGGCGAGGGCCGTGCAGGCAGCCAGCAACGATGCATAGCGAATAAAATGCAAATTCATTTACCCCGATCGGTTCTTTGCCGATCGCCCCCCGGTCAAATCGCCATTAACTTAAACCGAATCGGCGCAGTGCCGTCAATCTATGCAAAATGCATTGATTGCTCGCGCTACACCGTCCGAATGCCCGGAAAATTTTTCCACCCCAAAGAACACCGGACATTTCGCCCGGAAACTATTTCTTATTTGTGTGCTTGCCTGATGCGCTCACCGTTTTTTCATGCAATGCTTTGTTACACGAAAGTTGAATTATCAAAAATTGCCCTGTACTATACCCGCGCACTTGAAGCAAAGCAAAACTCCGGTTTCTCCTTGAATTAAAAAACTCGCACGTCGGTGAAAAAGCGATGAAAGAGCGTCTCTTTGTAAAACTATCAGGGGTGGTGTTGGCATGTGGCGTGATGGCCGGATGCGCAACCCAGGGCAACAATGTCGCGACCACGCCGGAGGCTTTTAACAAGTCGCTGGCCGACGCCGATACGGTAGCCAAGTCGGGTGACCAGGATCGCGCCATCGCGCTTTATCAGGCGTTATCCAAAACCGACCCGACGCGCGAAGAGCCGTGGTCGCGCATTGCGCAGATCCAGTTCACGCAGGGCCACTACGGCCAGGCCATCGTCGCCGCGCAGGAAGCCTTGCAGCGCGATCAGACCGATCGCCAGGCGAAGAGCGTGCTGGCGGTTGCCGGCCTGCGGGTGGCTACGCAGTCGCTCGGCGAACTGCGTCAGGACGCCTCGCTCGCGGGCGATGCGAAGACCGACGCGCAAGCGCTCGCCAAAGAACTGCGCGACACGCTCGGCGAGGCAACCTTGTTCCCGCCTGACGACTCCGACAAGCCGGTGGTCAAGAAGAAGCGTTACGTGAAACGCGTGACGAAGAAGCCGGACGCAACGGATGTTGCCAGCAGCAGTCCCGCGGCTACCACGGCGGCTGCACCGGGCACGGCTGCGGCGCCCGCTGCGCCTGCTACACCGGCCACATCGGCTGCACCGCCTGCCAAGGCAGCACAAAGCGGTGGCGCGTCCGACCCGTTCAGCGCACTTCGCTAATTCACACGCAAGACCACCTGCTTCAGGGAGCCGACGATGGCGAAGAAAGAAAGTATTCAAAAACGTTTGCAAAAAGTACGGCCGCCGCGCGTTCAATTGACCTATGAGGTCGAACGTGGCGACGCGATCGAGATCAAGGAGCTGCCGTTTGTCGTCGGCGTGGTGGCCGACCTCGCGGGGCAATCGGAGGTGGAGCAGCCGAAGCTACGTGACCGCAAGTTCGTGAATATCGACCGCGACAATTTTGACGACGTGATGAAAGGCATCGAACCGCGCGCCGCCTTCCAGGTGGAAAATCGCCTGAGCGAAACAGGCGGCAAGTTTGCCGTGGATCTGCGCTTTCGTTCCATGGCCGACTTCAACCCGGACGAAGTGGTCTCGCAGATCGACCCGCTGCGCCGCCTGCTCGAGGCGCGCTCGAAACTGGCCGATCTGCGCAACAAGCTTGCCGGTAACGACAAGCTCGAAGACCTGCTGAGCGAAGTGCTGACCAATACCCAGCAACTGCAGGCCCTCGCGAAGAGCCAGGGTGAGGCGGCAGAACAGCACGGCAGCGCGCCGGATAAAGACCAGCAGGGCGAATAAGTACGGGGTGTGAGATGAACCAGCAAACGGCAGCAGCCCAACTCGCCAGCCCGCAAGGCGGCGCTGAGACCACGCTGCTCGACGAGATCGTCGAGAAGAGCAAGGTGGCGAAGTCCGACTCGGAGCACGCGCGCGCGAAAGACCTGATCGGCGAGCTCGTGCATCAGGTGCTCGACGGCACGGTGATCGTATCGGACAACCTCTCGGCGACTATCGACGCCCGCGTGGCCGAGCTCGACCGCCTGATCTCCGCGCAACTGAGCGCGGTGATGCATGCCCCGGAATTCCAGCGCCTCGAAGGCACGTGGCGCGGTCTCGACTACCTGTGCAAGGAAAGCAACACCGGCGCGACCGTCAAGATCAAGGCGCTGCATGCGCCCAAGCGCGATCTGGTGCGCGACTTCAAGAACGCGATTGAGTTCGACCAGAGCGCGCTCTTCAAGAAGGTCTACGAAGAAGAGTTCGGCACCTTCGGCGGCGCGCCGTTCGGCACGATCATCGGCGACTTCGAAGTGACGCGCCAGCCGGAAGACGTTTATTTCATCGAGCAGATGGCGCACGTCGCCGCGGCGGCGCACGCACCGTTCATCGCCTCGGCTTCGCCGGAACTGCTGGGCCTCGAGTCGTTTGCCGACCTAGGCAAGCCGCGCGATCTCGGCAAGGTGTTCGATACGGTCGAATACGCCAAGTGGAAGTCGTTCCGCGACTCCGAAGATTCGCGCTATGTCGGTTTGACGCTGCCGCGCTTCCTCGGCCGTCTGCCGTTCAATCCGAAGGACGGCGCGACGGCGGAAGGCTTTAACTTCGTCGAAGACGTGGACGGCACGGATCACAGCAAGTATCTGTGGTGCAACGCGGCGTGGGCCTTTGCGGCACGTCTGACCGCGGCGTTCGACGATTTCGGCTGGTGCGCGGCGATCCGCGGCGTGGAAGGCGGCGGCCTGGTCGAAGACCTGCCCACCCACACGTTCAAGACCGACGACGGTGAAGTGGCGCTGAAGTGCCCGACTGAAATCGCCATTACCGACCGCCGCGAAAAGGAATTGAGCGACCTCGGCTTCATTCCGCTGGTGCATTGCAAGAACTCGGACTACGCCGCGTTCTTCGCCGCCCAGTCGGTCCAGAAGCCGAAGAAGTACAGCACCGATAGCGCGAACGCGAACGCCGTGCTGTCAGCGCAGTTGCAGTACATCTTCTCGGTATCGCGCGTGGCGCATTACCTGAAGGCGATGATGCGCGACAAGATCGGCAGCTTTGCGTCGGCACAGAACGTCGAAGTGTTCCTGAACCGCTGGATCTCGCAGTACGTGCTGCTCGACGACAACGCCACTCAGGAACAGAAAGCGCAGTTTCCGCTGCGCGAGGCATCCATACAGGTTTCGGAGATTCCAGGCAAACCCGGTTCGTACCGTTCGGTCGCGTTTCTGCGCCCGCACTTCCAGCTGGACGAGCTGTCGATCTCTTTGCGACTTGTTGCTGATCTGCCGAAGCCGGCAAATTCATAAACGTAGCCAGTATGCCTGGGCTGGCCGTCCGGGCTGGCTGTAAAAACCACCTCTTTGGGGAGTCGATGAGTTATGAAGGACATCTATTTAAAATTCGGCAATCCGGCGATCAAGGGCGAGTCCGCCGATAAGGATCACCAGGGTTGGATCGAAATCGATTCGTGGAATCACTCGATCACGCAACCGCGTTCGGCAACGGCTTCGACGGCCGGCGGCCATACGGCGGAGCGCTGCGAGCACGGCGACATGATCTTCACGAAAGACATCGACGTGGTCAGCCCGCTGATTTATCAACACGCCTCGGGCGGCACGACGTTCGACGAAGTCACGGTCGACTTCATGCGTTCGGACGGCGAAGGCAACCGGATCAAGTATCTGGAAGTCAAGCTGAAGTACGTCATCATCTCGAGCGTTGCACCGAGCGTCGGCGCGGTTAGCTCGGGCAACGGCACGGCTGATGCCACGGGCATTTCCTTGCCGAACGAACAGTTCTCGCTGAAGTACGCTGCCGTGCAGTGGAAGTACACGCAGCAGAAGATCGGCGGCAACCAGGGCGGTAACGCGCAAGGCGCGTGGAGCCTGACGAAGAACGACAAGACGTACGCAGTCTGAGGTCCGGGCGCGGCGGCCGTACTTGACCCGCGGGCGCCGCGCCCCGTTTTGCAGCGCTTCTCTGGCACCTGATGAAACGATTCGAACCGAGCTTTCTCGACAAGCTGTTCGACGACGAACCGCATTTGCCGGCGTCCCCGGCGATGCGGCAATTGTCACTGGACGAACTGAAGGCGACCGTCGCGCGCGACGTCGAGGCAATCCTGAACACCCGGATCGCCTTGACCGAACACGAGCTGGCGGCGCTTCCCGAGTGTCAGCAATCGGTCTTGACGTACGGTCTGAACGACTTCGCGGGCCTGAGCCTGGCGAGCCACTACGACCGTACGTTCATCTGCAAATCGATTCAGCAGGCGATAGCACGGCATGAGCCGCGCTTAAAGCAGGTGGCGGTCACACTCGAATTGAACGAACAGTCGACCAATGCGCTGTATTTCGGCATTCAGGCGCTGCTGGTCGTGCATCCGGCAGAAGAACCGGTGAGTTTCGATGCGATGCTGCAGCCCTCGACGCTGCAGTATTCCGTAACGCGCGCACGCGCGAAGCTTTAACACCGCTTGCTGGCCACCGTTACGCGCAACGGCGGCGCGCAGGTATCAGGTCCGGGGATAGGTTGATGGAAGAACTGCTGCCGTATTACGAGCGCGAACTGGCATTTTTGCGGCGCTACTCGAACGATTTCGCGGACCGGTACCCGAAGATCGCTGCGCGCCTCGCGATGTCCGGCGAGCACTGCGAAGACCCGCACGTCGAACGGATGATCGAATCGTTCGCGCTGCTCGGCGCGCGCATCAACAAGAAACTCGACGACGATTACCCCGAATTCACCGAAGCACTGCTCGAAGTGCTTTATCCGCACTACCTGCGGCCGTTCCCGTCGTGTTCGATCGCCCAGTTGGGCACGTCCAGCGCCTTTAGTCATATGACCGAGCCGGCCACGATCGAACGTGGCACGGAGCTGAAGTCGCGCCCCATCCGCGGCGTGCAATGCCGCTTCCGCACGGCCTACGATGTCACGCTGGCGCCGATCCGCATTTCCGAGGCCAGGTACACCTCAGTGGCAATGGCGCCAAGCGCAACGGTGTTGCCGGCCAACGCCTCGGCGATGGTCTCGATCACCTTCGAATCGACCGCGCCGCAACTGGATCTGGGCGCCCTGAAGCTCAGCACGCTGCGTGCTCACCTGCATGGCGAGCAATCGTTTATCGCGGGCCTGACCGATTGCCTGTTCGTCAATGCGATGGCCACCTATGTCGAGGCCGACCGGCGCGGCGTATGGACCGCGCTGCGCGCGTCGCCGCTCGCACAGGCCGGCTTCGACGAAGAAGATTCGTTGATCGACTACCCGGCCAAATCGCACCCGGCGTACCGGCTGCTCACCGAATACTTCGCCTTTCCCGACAAATTCAATTTCGTCGATTTCGATCTGGCGGCGATGACGCGTGCGAGCGGCCGTTGCCAGCGCCTGACGCTGCATGTCGTGCTCAAGGACGTGCGCAACGATTCGCATGTCGCGCGCCTGCTGGATTCGTTGTCGGCGCAGCACTTCCGGCTGTTCTGCACGCCGGTGGTCAACCTGTTCCAGCAGCACGGCGAACCGATCCGCCTGAGTCATCAGGCCGTTTCGTATCCGGTGATCGCCGAAGGGCGCCGTGCCTTTGCTTACGAGGTGTACTCGATCGATTCGGTGAAGCTCGTCCGTCAGCAGGCGCACGAAGAAACGGTGATCGAATTCAGGCCGTTTTACTCGCTGCATCACGGCGAACGGCAGCGCGCCGGGCATTACTGGTTCGCGCGCCGCAACGATTGGGTGGCCCAGAAAAGCCCGGGCTACGAAACCGAAATCTCGATCGTCGATATCGACTTCGAACCGGCTGCGCCGCAAACCGACACGCTGAGCCTCGATCTGACCTGCACCAATCGCGACCTGCCGGCAGGGCTTGCCATGGGGATCGAAGGCGGCGACCTGTTTCTGGAAGGCGGCTCGCTGACCAGCAATATCTCCATGCTGCGCCGGCCCACGCCGAGCGTGCGCTTCGAGCGTGGCCGCGCGGTGCATTGGCGTCTGATCTCGCACCTGGCGCTCAATCACGTCTCGCTCGCGAGCAGCGGCCTCGCGGCGCTCAAGGAGATGATGGTGCTGTACGACGTGCGGCGCACGGCGGTGTCGGCGCGGCATATCGACGGGCTGGTCGGCATCGAGCAGCGCGCGGCCGTGCAATGGCTGCCGGGCAAACCGTTCGCTACCTTCGTGCGCGGCATGGAGATCCGCCTGACGATCGACGAGGACCATTTTGTGGGCACGAGTCTCGCGTCGTTCGTGCGTGTGATCGACACGTTTTTTGGGCTGTACGTGCACCTGAACAGCTTTGTGCAACTGGTCGTCGTGTCGAAGCGCACCGGCGAGGAGATCTTGCGATCCAAACCCCGCAGCGGCGAATCGATCCTGGCGTAGTCGAGCAACTGCTCGACGAGCCGCACCGCTTCGAGTTTTTTCAGGCGGTGCGGATTCTCGAGAAGTGGTTCGGCAAGGAGCATTCCACGCGCCCCGGGGAGATCGTGGCGCAGCGCATTGCGTTTCGCAACACGCTCTCGCTCGGTTTCCCGCCGAGCGAGTTACATGGCGCCCAGTCTTACGACGAACAGGGCGTGGCGCTCAAGGACAAGCCGCAACGGACTACAGCGGTGGAGGACGGCACGCTTGGGCGCGTCGATCTCACGCCGGCATTTTTCGGGCTGCTGGGCGGGCAGGGCGCGCTGCCGCTGCACTATACCGAGCAGATCATTGCCCGCGAGCAGTTGCGGCGCGACCGTGCGGCGCGCGAGTTTTTCGACGTGTTCTCCAACCGGGCAACCGCGCTGTTCTACGCGGCGTGGAAGAAGTACCGGCTGCCGTTTCACTACGAGCTGGACCGTGACGAGCGCTATCTGCCGTTGCTGCTGGCGCTCGCCGGCGTGGCCGATGACGACACCCGCGGCAGTCTGCAGGAAGGCGACGGCGCGCTGTTCGACGAGGCGATTGCCGGTTATGCGCTCGCGGCGCGGCATCGGCCGGTGTCGGCCGCTTACCTGCAACGCACGCTCTCGGAGTATTTCCAGGTGCCGGTGCGCGTCGACCAGTTTGTCGGCAAATGGTATGACGTGCCGCGCGATCAGTTGACGGTGCTCGGCAGCTACAACGCAACGCTCGGCGCCACGGCGCTCGCCGGCGAACGGGTCTGGCAGCGCGACATGCGCGCACGCCTCGTGATCGGCCCGCTGCGCAAGAAGGACTACGAGGCTTTCCTGCCCGGCGCCGAACGCGCTATTGCCTTGGAACGGATGTTGACGCTGCTTGCCGGAGTGACGCTCGAATACGAGGTCTCGCTGGTACTGCGCCGCGCCGAGGTGGGTTCGATCCAGCTTGGGCAAGGTGCGCGGCTCGGCTGGGATGCGTTTCTGTGCACGCACGACGCCGACCGCGACCGCGCCGATGCCCGTTACGAGCTGCACGTGATTCACTGAATATAACGACGTGTCGCGAGAGATCGCGAAACAGCGTGAAGCAACACGAGACGTCAAGACACCAACAGGACCTGGACCGCACGACATGAGCACGCCCCTCAAGACCCTGATCGCGAAACTGAATCCGACCTGCCGCCAGGCGACCGAGCGCGCGGCGAGCCATTGCCTGTCGCGTGGTCACTACGAGGTGGATCTCGAGCATCTGTTTCTGGCCTTGCTCGACGAGCCGGCAAGCGACGCGTCGCTGGTGCTGCGCGCGAGCCGTATCGATGCTCATGGGCTGCGCGCCGACCTCGAACGTGAGCTGCAACGCCTGAAGACCGGCAATGCGCGCACGCCGGTGTTTTCCGTGCATCTGATTGCGCTGTTCGAACAGGCCTGGCTGGTGGCGTCGCTCGATTCGCAGATTGGCCGTATCCGCTCGGGGCATCTGCTGCTTGCCTTGCTGAGCGCGCCGGATCTGGCGCAGTTTGCACAACGGATGTCGCCCTTGTTCCGCGACGTCCGCCTGACCGATCTCAAGCACAAGTTCGATGAGCTGACGGCCGGCTCGTGCGAAGTGGAGCGCAAAGCGGACGTGTCCTCTGCGGAGGACGGCGAAGGTGACGGCGATCTGCGGCCGGTGCAAAGCGGCGGCCTGTCGAAGACCCCCGCGCTCGATACGTACACCACCAACCTCACGCAACGGGCGCGTGACGGCCATATCGATCCGGTGATTGGCCGCGAGGCGGAAATTCGCCAGACCATCGACATCCTGATGCGCCGCCGCCAGAACAATCCGATCATGACGGGCGAAGCGGGCGTCGGCAAGACCGCCGTGGTTGAAGGCCTGGCGCTGCGCATTGCGGTCGATGACGTGCCCGCGCCACTGAAAGGCGTGGCCTTGCATGTGCTCGATATGGGGCTGTTGCAGGCCGGTGCGAGCGTCAAGGGCGAATTCGAAAACCGCCTGAAGAACGTGATCGACGAGGTCAAGAAGAGCGCGCATCCGATCATCCTGTTTATCGACGAAGCGCATACGATCATCGGCGCAGGCGGACAGGCCGGGCAGAACGACGCGGCAAACCTGCTGAAGCCGGCGCTTGCGCGCGGCGAACTGCGTACGATTGCCGCCACCACGTGGAGCGAGTACAAGAAGTACTTCGAGAAAGATGCGGCGCTGGCGCGGCGCTTTCAGGTCGTGAAGATCGAGGAGCCGAATGAGACGCTGGCGGCGTCCATGCTGCGTGGTATGGCCGCCTTGATGGAAAAGCACTTCAACGTGCGTGTGCTGGACGACGCGATTACCGAAGCCGTGCGGCTGTCGCATCGCTATATCAGCGGGCGGCAATTGCCCGACAAGGCGATCAGCGTGCTCGATACGGCCTGCGCGAAGGTGGCGCTGGCGCATAGCTCGACACCCGCGGCAATCGACGATGCCAGGAAGCGGATCGAACGGATCGACGCGGAAGTGGCCGCGCTCGAGCGTGAAGCGGCGAGCGGCGCGCAGCACGACGAGCGGCTTGGCGAACTGCGCAGCCTGCGCGAGACGGACGTGACCGCGCTGGCTGCCGGCGAAGCGCGCTATGAGAACGAGCGCGCGCTGGTATCGGAGATCGGTGAACTGCGGGCGCAGATCGACGCCGCCCGTGGCGGCAGCGCCGACGCTGACCAGGCGGAAAAGGCCGCGAGCGCGCGTAAGACCCTGGCGGCGCGCGTGAGCGAACTGCACGCGCTGCAAGGCGGCCAGCCGATGGTGCCGTTGCAGGTCGACGGCCACGTGGTCGCCGAGATCGTCGCGTCGTGGACCGGCATTCCCCTGGGGCGCATGGTCAAGGACGAGATTCAGACCGTGCTGAACCTGCAGCCGCTGCTGGGCGCCCGCGTGATTGGCCAGGACCATGCGCTCGAAGCGATTGCCCAGCGCGTGCGAACCGCAAGCGCGAACCTCGAAGACCCGAACAAGCCGCGTGGCGTGTTCATGTTCGTCGGCCCGTCGGGCGTCGGCAAGACGGAAACAGCGCTGGCGCTGGCCGATATCCTGTATGGCGGCGAACGCAAGATGGTCACGATCAACATGAGCGAGTATCAGGAGGCGCACAGCGTCTCCGGTCTGAAGGGCTCGCCGCCGGGTTACGTGGGCTATGGGGAAGGCGGCGTGCTGACCGAAGCGGTGCGCCGCAATCCGTATTCCGTCGTGCTGCTCGACGAGGTGGAGAAGGCCCACCCGGACGTGCTCGAAATGTTCTTCCAGGTGTTCGACAAGGGCACCATGGATGACGCGGAAGGCCGCGAGATCGACTTCCGCAATACCTTGATCATTCTGACCTCGAACGTCGGCTCGCAGGCCGTCATGCAAGCCTGTCTGAACAAGAGTGCCGAAGAGTTGCCGGACGCCGATGCGCTGGCCGAAACGTTGCGCCCGCAACTGTACAAGGCCTTCAAGCCGGCCTTCCTCGGGCGCATGAAAGTGGTGCCGTACTATCCGATTTCCGACGATGTGCTCGCCGAGATTATCGAATTGAAGCTTGAACGGATTCGCCGGCGTATCGAGACGAACCACAAGGCGACGTTCGAATGGGACGAATCGCTCGTAGACGCTGTGCTGGCCCGTTGCACGGAGGTGGATTCCGGCGCGCGCAACGTCGATCACATCCTGAACGGCACACTGCTGCCCGAAGTGGCGCAACAGGTGCTGGAGCGGATTGCGGACGGTACGGCGCTCGAACGCATTGCGGTGCGGGCGAGCGAGGCCGGTGAATTCGAATATACGGTGGTTTGAGGTGCGTGCCTTGACGCGCGGACCTGACTGTTGCAACGCCTCATCAGGCACTTATCGCTTTCTGCCATGCTAATGCCCGCTCATATCAACACGCTGCTGGAACCGATCAGCGAAAGCTCGCCTTGCGGCGACGACATGCTGTTCTCCGCCGACTTCGACGCGATCCAGAACGCGCGCCGTTTCGACGACCCATCGCTCGATCAGGGCGAGTGGGTCACGGACATCAAGGAGGCGAACTGGCCGTTCGTCGTCGAGCGCAGCACGAATCTGCTCAAGACGCAGACCAAGGACTTGCGGCTCGCGGTGTGGCTCACGGAGGGGCTGGCGATCGAGGAGGGCGTGACAGGCCTCACCGATGGCTATGGGCTGATCACCGGGCTTTCGGAGCGCTATTGGGAGCATCTGCACCCGCTGCCGGAAGGCGATGACGCGGAGTACCGGCTCGGCAATGTCGCATGGCTGGTGGGGCGCACAGCGGAGTTGCTGCGCGCCATGCCGCTCACGGGTGCGCCGGGCGACGCTTACAGCACGGTCGATTGGGAAGTGGCGACGCACGTCGCGCAGGCCGTGAAGCGCGACCCCGACCACGCCGACGATATCGCGCGCGGCAAGCCGTCGATCGAGCAGATCGAGGCGTCGAAGCGCGCCACGCCGGCGCCGTTCTACTCAGGCTTGCTGGCGGACCTGAAGGCGTTCGAAGCGGCCATGCTCGCGCTCGAGCAGGAACTGGACCGGCGCGCGGGTGATGCGGCGCCGAGTTTTCGACAGGCGAAGGACGCGTACGAAGGGGTGTACCGGCTCGCCGAGCGCTTTGCGCGCGAACAGGGTGTGACGGCCGAAGCTGCCGCGCCGAAAGTGCAGAAGCCGGAGAGCAGTGAGCTTTCCGAACGTACTGAACCGAGTTTCAAGACCTCACCGCAACGGGAGGAACCCGTGTTGACGAGTGTATCAACGAATGCGCCTGGGAGCAGCGCCGGCATCCAGAACCGGGCCCAGGCGGTGGCGCAGTTGCGCGCGGTGGCCCGCTTCTTTCGCAGTACCGAGCCGCATAGCCCCGCGGCGTATCTGGCCGACAAGGCGGCGGAATGGGCGGAGATGCCCCTGCATCAATGGCTGTCTACGGTGGTCAAGGACGATGGCTCGCTCGCCCATATTCGGGAGCTGCTGGGGGTGAAGCCGGAGGCGGGGCAGTAAAAAGGCTGTAAAAATTTCCCGGCGACCATCAAGAAACTCCTTTTCGTGCCGATATCCACGGCAACGAAAGCACCTTGTCCGTCCAGAGATCTAGCGATCCGGCGCGGAGTGAGGGAGCAAGGAGATGAGATGGCGTTTGCGACAGTTACGTTCCCCCGGCAGCGGCAAAACTCAGATAACGATAACGTTAGCGTTCGCGGCGGTATGGCGAAGGCGGCGGTCCGTCGCCGGCCCGGTTTTGTTGCGATGCGGCAGATTTTTGCCCGTATCACGCTG
>Ga0114930_10004624_pt1 | contig 11554 bp, 9 predicted proteins | sample AnhtaG_FD_87300 | JGI IMG/M metagenome (GOLD analysis project Ga0114930, IMG submission 87300) | Deep subsurface microbial communities from Anholt, Denmark to uncover new lineages of life (NeLLi) - Anholt_01485 metaG | ecosystem: Environmental > Aquatic > Marine > Oceanic > Sediment | place... | reverse complement strand
GTTACGGACTGTGCTGTATTGTTGAAAGCTATTTCCGGTCATGACGCTGGAGATTCGACATCAGTGCCCAGAGATGTGCCTGATTATACAACATTTCTTGAAGAGGGATTAAAAGGAGTTAAAGTCGGCATCCCAAAGGAATATAACGCTTTGCTCGGGCTGGATGCCGAGGTTTCAGAAGCAGTAAAAAATGCGGTAAGGACTATTGAAGGACTTGGTGCTGAATGTGTGGAAATTTCTCTTCCGCATACTGAATATGCGGTTGCGGCCTATTATGTTATTGCTCCTTCAGAGGCCAGTTCAAATCTTGCCAGATATGATGGTGTAAAGTATGGTTTAAGGGATAAAGAGAAGAATGATCTTATAGAGATGTACAGAAGCACAAGGTCGATGGGGTTCGGTCCCGAGGTCAAGCGTCGTATAATCATAGGGACATACTGCCTTTCAGCCGGTTATTACGATGCATATTACAGGAAGGCTTCCCAGGTGCGCACATTGATTATAGAAGATTTTAGAAGGGCGTTTAAAGATTGTGATGTCTTATTATCTCCTGTGGCGCCGACGCCGGCCTTTAAAACAGGTGAAAAAACAGAAGATCCCCTAAAGATGTATCTGTCCGACATATTTACTCTTTCGGCAAATCTTGCAGGCATACCCGGCATGTCGGTTCCATGCGGATTTTCAACACAAGGACTTCCAATAGGCCTGCAGATAATGGGAAAACATTTTAATGAGGAAAAGATGATTAAGGTGGCATACAATTTCGAGCAGGCAACAGATTTTCACAAAAAAAGGCCTAACTTATAACATTAAAAGGATAAAAAACATGAGTGTTCAACCGAAAGGCGAAGAAATAAGAAAGGCGGTTAAGTGGGTTTCTGAAGAAAGGCAGTTTGAGCCGGGAAAAGACTTGAATAAAATTATTGAGGAAGCCTGCATTAAATTTAACCTTTCTCCAAAGGAAGCAGAATTCTTACGACGCTTTGTTCTTGATAAAGCTTGTTAATGAGAAATGTGGGCTGGACGTGTCCAAGATAAAAATACTTCCAGAAATTCTTTCCAATAAGATAGCTGCCGGCGAAGTAGTAGAGCGCCCTTGTTCGGTTGTCAAGGAACTCGTAGAAAATTCACTGGATGCAGGGAGCACAAGAGTTATAATCGAGATTGAAAACGGCGGTTTGTCTCTGATGCGGGTTTCTGACAATGGCATTGGAATGAGCCATGATGATGCACTCCTTTCCCTGGAACGTTATGCAACCAGTAAAATCTATAAGGACAGAGATTTATTTTCTATAAATACACTTGGTTTTAGAGGTGAAGCCCTTCCCAGCATTGCCTCTGTTTCCAAATTTTCTCTTATCACGAGAGATGAAATATCTGAAGTTGGCACAGAGGTCTTTGTAGAGGGAGGAACAATAAAAAAGGTCACTGAAATTGGTGCCCCTATGGGCACAATGATAACTGCCAGGCATCTTTTCTTCAATACTCCTGCCAGACGGAAGTTCTTAAAGACAGTAAAAACAGAAATAGGGCATATTGTAGAAACCGTTGCAAATATTGCATTGGGATGGCCTGATGTCCAATTTAAACTATATCACAATGGAAAAACAGTTAAAAACTGGTCTGCATCGCCTGATCCGTTTAACAGGGTTTTGGATGTTGTCGGAAATGATATGAGAAATGATCTTTTAAGAATCAAATTTGAAGACAAGTTTGTTTCTTGTGAAGGATGGATTTCATCTCACCGGGTTTCAAGAAAAACTTCCAGGGGAATCTCTATATATATAAACGGCAGATTTGTACGGGATAGAGGAATACAGCTATCACTTTTTGAAGGATATACCGGAAGATTGATCAAGGGGCAGTTTCCTGTTGCAGTACTTTTTATAAAGGTTCCATATGATCAGGTGGACGTAAATGTTCACCCAACAAAACACGAGGTTCGGTTAGCTCAGCAGAAGCAGGTTCATAAGGCATTGATAGAGGCTGTGTCAGAAGTATTGCATATGGCTGACCGGCCAAAATGGACTTCAGTTGATTCTTCCAGACAAGAGCCTTTTTTTGTTTCAGAGCCTGTTGCCCAGTACAACAAATATATCAAAGATATTCCTGATTTTCCTGCTGTGCAAAAAAGTCTCTGGGAAGAAAAGCGTTTTAGTGATTTAAGTGTAGTTGGTCAGTTTCATGATACATATATACTATGCGAATCTGATGAAGATCTGGTGCTTATTGATCAGCATGCAGCTCATGAACGGGTTCTTTTTGAGCATCTGAAAAAACTTTCCATGAATTCAAAAATAGAAGTTCAAAAACTTTTAATGCCGGAAACTATTGATATTGGGCACAGAGAAGCAGACATGCTTGAGAATCTTATTCCGGATCTGAAAAAAGTCGGACTTGAAATTGAGCCCTTTGGCGGAACAACTTTTGTGGTTAAGTCTGTTCCTGCTATTCTTGCAGACAGGGAGATTAAGCCGATTATTTTGGAAATTGCGGAGAAAATGCTGGAATCCGGCTTAACGCAAGGTCTGGAGAAAACAATTGATCAGTGTCTGATGCTTATTGCCTGCCATGGAGCAATTAGAGCAAATCAACGGCTTTTGGATAAACAGATAAAGGGCTTGCTTGCGCAGCTCGATGAATGCGAAAACCCATCACATTGCCCTCACGGACGTCCAACCTGGATAAGCTGGACTTTAGAATCTTTAGAAAAATCTTTTAAAAGAATTGTGTAAAATACAGGGATCAGGGATCAGTGGTCGGGGGTCATTTGAAAACTTTCGATCTGTACAGTTAGATTTCATCTTGTAATTTCAATTACTTTTTTTACCGCCCGCTTTGCTCAAGACGCAGAGGTCGCAGAGGAAAAATATTATTTCTTTTCTGCTGAGAGGGCAGAAAAGAAATGATCTCCATCGCTTCGCGATAGTTAAGAATACCAGAAGATCGAATATTCTCCGGCGTTCATTTATACGCCGCAAGGCGTGTGCTTGAGTTTATTGTTTTCCGTCTATCTCAACGGAAAACAATAAAAGAATCGATCTCTGCGTTCTCCGCGGCTCTGCGGTGAATATAGCCCACTTTAAACATGCATGGCCCTCAGCCTAACCGCACAGGTTGAAAACTATGTGCACTACTTAAAGTTGTATTGAATTCCAAATGCTGTACTAAAAACGTCTTTGTCATATTCAATGCCGGCAGATGTTTTTTCTTTATCAAAAAAAGATTTCATAACAGCAATGTTTATATCTAAACCAGAGATAGCTTCATATACTGCTCCGGCACAAATAGTGTTGGCATCCAGTTGCGGTTCTTCAGGCACCATATCGTCCGCTTTTATACCGGTATTAGAGTACATGTATCCAATACTGCCCTTAAGCCCCGGTTTAAAGGTATATTCAAATGCGATAGCCATGTCATAGCTGTTACCGCCCTTACTCTCGTCGCTGGTAGTTGTCGGCCTGTCTTCCCAGTCCGCATTCTTTTCAAAATAGTATGTAAAACTTGCCTGAGCCTTAAAATCCGGCATGAGATTATAGGCAATTCCAGTTGCCAGAAGGGCAGGAAGGTCTCTTCTTATCTTTTCACCATCTGTAACCACGGCCACATCAAGTCTGTGAGCCTTTGTTTTAAAATCAAGCTTTGTTTTAGTTTCATACCTTAGACCTATATTTAATTTTTTTGATAAGGAAAGATTTATACCTGCAAGCCCTCCCCATCCATTGGCATTTTCTTCATAGTTAATGTAATAGGTTTTGTCGGGCGCAGCACCTGAAAGTGTAGCCAATCCTTTTGATTTTTTTTGAGCATCTATATATCTTGCACCAAGAGATACGGATATCATGTCATTCAAATCACAGGCCCCACCCATAGTGTATCCATAATAATAGCTGTCGGATTTAAGGTAATGACTTTTAATGGTGCTGAAATTTCCGCCAGAGCCATCTATTATTCCAGTGGCAATATCATGGGTTGTTGCGTTTCCTTTTTTATATTCAACCATGCCGCCACCACCGGGGATGGTGAAGGCTATAAAGGCAGCCCATCTGTCCTGCCTGTAAAGACCAAACATGCCGGGTATTGTCGAAGGTTCGTCAGACTCATAATCAACATCGTCGATCGTATTTGTATATTCTTTGAATATGTGTAAAACGCTCAGATTAAAATAAAGGCCCTCATCCAATTTCATTACACCGGCTGGATTGTATACCGCTGCATCTGCTGAATCAGTTGCAGCATTTCTGCTGAATGTCCTTAAGTACTCTGAGCTAAAACATTGTTTATTGTCTATACCACCGGCGACAAGAGGAGAGCTTCCAGAAAAAGTGAGGGCTAAAATGTATAGAAAATAATAAAGTTTTTTCATGTTATATTTTTGAGAACAGCCACAAAGACACTAAGGCACTAAGATTATAATAGAATCCTCTTGATGCCGTTTTTTAATAAGAGGTTCGTTAATAGATTCTTCTTTGCCCGGGCGTGTCCGCACGCAGAGAGGTCTTTTTGATAAAGGTTTAAAAATTCATATCTTTTCTTTGTGTCTTTGAGCCTTGGTGGCTGAACAGTTGCGATAGAATCAAGCTGGAATAACCACATATATCATTTTACAGTTATTGTAAATTATAAAAAACTTGACATTTATCTTGTTATTTGGTAGAAAATGCGGAATTTTTGTTAAAAGAGTTAAATTGCTCATACAATATTAAGATGTTATGTGCTTTTGTCTTTATTTCGCTTGAAAAGGAGGTGAATAGGGGCTTAGTTGAACTGAGGATGTTGAACAGATAGTTGTTATTTATATTTGGCGCTTTAAGGAGAAATTTATTATGAAGAAAATATTTGTTATTTTATCGGCAATAATACTTGCAATTGCATTTGCAATGCCGGCGAGCGCTGTTGACTGGGATTTTTATGCAAGCGTGCGTATGCAGACATTTAATACTAATGCGGATGAAAAGAATACTTTTTATGGTGGAACGGGTTTTGACGATAGAGATTCAACATGGGCGCTTAATACTGTTTCACGCATTGGTGCAACAGTGCGGAATGGCGATGTAGGCGGTCGTTTTGAATATGGTCATAATGATACTAATAGCGTTGTATCTTTAAGAAGACTTTACGGGACCTGGGATTTTGGTCCTGGCGAACTGCTTGTAGGAAGAGAATATACACCAATTCATTTTGTTACAGGAAAGGTGTATGATAATGACGGTGGTTTGAGGCGCTTTGGTGGATTCTTTTCATTTCGACCCATGATTCAGGTTAAGATTGACGACTTTAAACTGGCACTTATATCTCCGAATAATGGTGCTCCTGACAACAATGGGTCTAATACCGCAACTGTAGAAGGTTGGAGCAATGATAATACATATCCCAAGGTAGAGGCAAGCTATACTTTTGCAATGGATACCCTTTCTGTAAGACTTTTCGGTGGCTGGAACGGTTATGAGGCCGCTAATGCTACAGACAAGATGTACAGTATTAACAGCTATATATATGGCGTTGCAGGAATAGTTAATGTGGGGCCTGTAACAATGAAGGCCATGATCTGGGACGGCCAGAATGTAGGTTTGTACGGACTTACCACAATTCATGAAGTAGACTCTAATCCAGATTGGGATGCAACTGCTGCTAGTGTTCGAAACAATGAAAGTTATGGCGGCGTAGCATCTGTAGGTGTTAAGATAAACGATACTGTTGGTATCGAGGCTGGATTTGGCTATGTTTCAGCCAAAGATGATCTCGTAGGCAAAGATGATAATGATGAGGCATGGGCTGCTTATCTGCAGGCTCCAGTTACTCTGGCACAGGGCGTAACTGTTGTTCCTGAAATCGGGCATTATGATTATGAGAAAAATGGTACAGTCGGTAATGATTTAGATCAGGGCTATGAGACCTATTTTGGTGCAAAATGGCAGATTGCCTTCTAATCATCATTTAAAAAACCGTTTTACGAAAATAAAAAACCCAGGTCAAATCGGCCCGGGTTTTTTTTGTTTTGCTGCTTGGAAGTTAGAAAAGTATCTGAAAATGAGTTACTAAAATATCATTGTCTTCATGATATCCATGCATTTCCTTTCTTACCGTATAATTTAGCTGCCATTTAATATCCTGATTGCGGATAAACCAGTTATATCCGACCGTATACCAGCGGCTGTCAAAACCGTTGTCAACCGTCCTGTCCGGATCATATTCATCATACCGGGCGGTAAGCTGAAAAGTGTCGGTCAGGTCATACTGCCCCTGTATTCCATAGCCGTAAGCGCGTTTGAATCCATGACCGTGTTTTTGTATATATTCGATCTGAGCATGAAATGGCCCAATATCTAATGCTGAGTTGAAATCCCATATGTTCTGGCGCTGGGTAGCATTATTATCTTCGGTTTGGTTGAAGGCATAGGTGGTGCCGAAATTTATATATTTTATTGGCCGGTAAACAAACATTGCAGTCAACATCAGGTTGTCATTGTCATTTTCCAGGTTATTGAATTTATTTCCATTGTATAATCCAAATGCATAGTAGAAAGGCTTGTCGTGCAGTTTTGCTCCGTGGCCCCTGTCGTCAAATTCACCGTTTTTTGCAGCTTCTATGCTTATGCCTGTTTCACGCTTGCGGCCTATCTTATCGACAACAAGGGGGCGCTCGCATAGAGGGAGAACCGGGCCTGCAACAAGGTAGGAAGGTGAAAAGCGGGCCTTGAACTGCCCTGCAGTTACATTAAAGTATGGATGGTGATCATAGGTAAAATAACCATCCTGCAGCTTGACGCCGACTTCATCATTTTCGTCGGAATCGGCACTGTCACCATCAACGCTGACCTGGACATGATATTTCCATTTGTCTATAACTTCGCCATACCATCGCAGGCGCACACGCCTGAAAGAGAAACCATCGTATTCAGATGTATCAAATGCATTTTGATTAGTTACGTTATCAAGATTGCCGTTCTCTATATATGTGTACCTGGCCTGTACACGACCCTTAAAGTTAACACTTTTTGGTTTTCTGGCTGTCTTTACAACAAATTTATCTTTTTCCTGTTCCTGGGCGATTTTTTCCGTTGGTTCTCTTGATCTCTTTGCTTTTTCAATGTCCTTCTCGGTAATAATGCCCTTTTCTATCAGAATCTGTAGCAATTCTTCCGATGATATCTCGGCGGAGCTGCTTACAATACTGCTGAACAGAAAAACCACAGACAACAATACAATATTATACCATTTCTTCATACCAGGCTTTCCTCCTTTGTTGTTTATCGATATTTAAGCTGTGAAATTTATTTTATATGACTAATTCGGACAGAGTCCGTAAATTTCTGTTTATATCGTCTGTTCAGATTTATTAATCAGTCGTGACAGAGACTCTTCTATTGTTTCAGAAGTAAAGGGTTTTTCAATAAAATCATGGATTCCCATTTCCCTTGCCTTAGATAATAGCTCTTTGCTGCCATATGCAGTGATGAGTATCTTAAAGGAATTAGGATGGGATTCTTGACTTCGCTTTAAGAACTCAAGGCCATCCATATCAGGCAATCTATAATCTGCTATAATTATATCGTAGTTTTCATTCTTCAGTATTTTTAAGCCTTCTTCTGCTGTTTCAAGGGCTTTAAGATGACATCCTTCACCTTCAAAAAATAAACTAAGGGAATCTCTTATCCATTCATCGTCGTCAATAAGTAAAATTTTCATGTTTTTTAGTTTGTTAAACAGATCCATCTTATACCTTTAAGAAATAAAAAAGTCGTAGCACGATATCATTCTTGATCACTTTTAAGCATAATACATGCCATTAAGTTGCATTTAATATAACTATAGTATATTCAAGTGGTTAGAAAAGATGGTGTTGACATGAAATCTTGGCTGGAATGTAAATTTAGAAAAATTTCTAAATCATTATTAGAAAAATTTCTATATTTAATCTTCATCCCCGCCTGCCGTCGGCGGCCAGAGCTTTCTAACCTTGAACCTTGAACCCTGGAACTTTGAACCTGAGTAGTTATGTTTATTTCTTCGGTAACGGAAAGTGTGATAGTTTATGTTTAGGAGTTTTGCTGCTTTGCTTTCGTTGTCTCCAGCCATCTTTAGAGCTTTTTCGATATAGAATTTTTCTAAAGATTTTTGAACAGATGGAAGATCAATACCGGCAGGTGTAAGGGCGGGAAAACATGGCATATTGCTGTCCGACCTGGCAATTTCTCTACTATTAAACCCCTCTATTCCAAGATCCTGGAGTGTCAGCTTTGGCCCCTTGCCGATAACCACCCCTCTTTCAATAAGATTTTTCAGCTCACGTACATTGCCCACCCAGTTGTATTCCTTTAAGGCTGTTTCAGCTTCTGAATCAATACTGGTAAATGTTTTGTCGAATTTTTTGCTGAATTCGTATAAGAAATGCTTGGCGAGAGGAATGATGTCTATGCGGCGCTCCTTAAGCGACGGGACCCGCACCTTGATAACTCCCAGCCGGAAATAGAGGTCTTTTCTAAGCAGGCCGTTATCCATCAATTTTTTTAAGTCTTTGTTTGTGGCGGAGACCACTCTTGTTTGAATTTTAAGTTTTTTTGTGCCGCCTATTCTGTAAAATTCACCATATTCAAGGAAACGGAGAAGTTTTGCCTGAGCGTCCAGGCTCAAGTCACCTATCTCATCAAGGAAAAGGGTGCCGTTTTCCGATTCTTCAATTAATCCCTTTTTGCCTGATATGTTGGCTCCGCTAAAAGCTCCTTTTTCATAACCAAATAACTCACTTTCAATAAGTTCTTTTGGAATGGCTGCACAATTTACGGTAATCAAGGAACCATTGAAGTTGGGGCTTCTGGCATGTATGGCGTTTGCAATGAGTTCTTTACCCGTGCCTGTTTCTCCCAGAATAAGAATAGGCGTGTCAGGGCTTTTAGCCACCGTTTCTATAAACTCAACAACATCCTGAATCGCGTTACTTTCTCCTATGAAACAAGGGAGGTTTTCCTTGAAATATTTATTCTGAAGAGCTTTAACTTCTTTTCTAAGCCTGATAGTTTCGAGTGCATTGCTGATAATTATTGCTAACTCGTCCATGTGAATGGGTTTCACCACATAATCATAGGCCCCAAGTTTCATGGCAGAGATTACAGTTTTGATATCTTCATATGCAGTTATCATTATGACCGGAATTTCAGGGCAAAGCTTTTTGATTTCGCATAAAGCTTGAATACCATTAATGCCCGGAAGTCCGATATCAAGAAGAATAAGGTCCGGCGGGCTGTTTTTTATGGCTTCTATTGCGGTTTCGGCTGTGGGAAAAGCATTTACCTGGTAGTCAGATTCAAAGGCCATAGTTATCCCCTCCCTTATGACCTGTTCATCATCGACTATGTATATGGAGTATGAAATCATCTCTGTTTTTTTCTTCTTTCCAGCGGGAGTTCAATCCTAAATTCAGCCCCACTCCATTTACTGTCAAACACACCCAGAGATCCACCGTGGTCTGTAATTATTCTGTGGCAGATGCTGAGCCCAATTCCGGAGCTGTCCTTTTTAGTAGTAAAAAACGGATCAAATATTCTGTCTTTAAGGCTGGAAGGCACACCTGGTCCTGAGTCTGCAACACTTATAAAAATACGGTTATCTTCCATGTATGTTTTTATTATTATTCTTTTGTTTCCATCCATATTTTTCATTGCTTCAGCAGCATTGGTCATCAGGTTTAAAATTGCCTGTTCGATAAAATGTTGATCAATATAACAAGGCCGCAGATTTTCAGATAAGGCTTTTTCGATTTTAATATCGCTTTTTTGAAAGGTGACAGAGGATAGATTTATTGCCTCTTCAACGGGATGATTGATTCCCGACAGCATAAGCCTGGGTTCGCTTGGTTTGGAAAAGTCCATGACTCTTTTAATAACGGATTCAATTTTATTTGAGGCTGATTTTAGCTGTCCTATTATTGTTTTAACCTTTTCCAGCCTGTCTGTTTGGTCATAGATTTTTTCCAGCGTGTTTAAATAAATATTGATGCCTGAAAGCGGGTTTCTTATTTCATGAGCAATGCCGGCAGTAACGCGTCCTAGAGAAGTCATTTTATCCTTTATCTTTAAAAGACGTTCCAATTCCTTGGATCGAGTAAAGTCCATCATATTGAACAATATTGCTTCCTTACCTGAATATTCTATCCGACTGATTCGGCAGTAGACCCATTTTCTATCAAGCTTGTTATCTGATTTCCCAAGGGGATAAAACCTGAAACTTATATCAAGAGTCTGCACTTTTCCCGAAACTATCTTCTGATAGTTTTGTTTAACCATCTCAATATCATCAGGGTGTATGCCTTTGAAATCCATAAGCTTGAAGGAACGTGAAAGGCGGCTGAAATGTCTTTTCTGTTCAGGATTATTATAAACAATTTCTGAGTCTTGTAGAATAAAAATGCCGGTAAGTGAATTTTCAACCAGGTCCCGGAACCTTTTTTCGCTTTTACGCAATGCTTCCTCAGTTTTCTTGCGCTCTATAATTCTCCCGAGCCGTTCTGCAATAACATTAATAAGCTCTTTTTCTTCATTAAGGAAAGATTCCTTATCTTTTTCTGATAGTTGTTCAATATAACAGACCTCAAAGATTCCTCTTGGTTCGCCATATACAACGATATCACTTGTCTGTTTCCAGACACTCTTTTTAAAGTTTTTTGTTTTATAAATTTGATCTTCAAGAATTATGCGTGCAGAGGTCATTTCCGGATATTGCGAGGAAGGGGGTATTAGATCAATTGTCCCTTGAAGTATCTCGTCAATTGTAATATTATTCTTTACAACGAGGCTGGAAAATGCATAGAGGCAATCCAGTTCTTTTGCTCTCTTTTTAATTGAATTTCCTGAATTCCTCTTGTTCATTGTCTTTTTTAATGACATTTTATCACCAGCGCGCTTGGCTGGTATTTATTGAGAAGTTACATGCTCAAGTCTTAAGTTTTCGAAACGTTAAGATATAATGAAGACATTAAAACTTCAACACCATTTTTTGTGCTTTCATAGAAAAAGGATATTTATAAATGGCAAAAGAAAATGATGTAGTTTTGGTATACTTTGAAGACAAGCCGCTTATTTTTGCCAGAATTGAAAAAATTTTGCCGGATATTAAACCTGACTGGTATCATATAAAGCTGCTGATTCTTCAAACGCCGCTTTACTCTGTTACATGGATCTTAAAGGACACATATATTGATGGTGAAGAGTTTATAATGGGCGGTAAAAAAGTGCGAATGGAAATAGTTGTCTGTCCGGAAGAATCAGTAAAGCCTACATTTCAGAAAAAGAAACAAGGAATGCCCAAAGAGTCGGCAGGAGCCAAAATAATATCTCTGGCAGATTTGAAGAAAAAATAACCCAAGTTTTGCACCCACTAATTCCTATGAGCCTTCTCTGGCAGGTATTAGATAGTTTTTTTAACAGAGCAAAATAATATGATTTATATTCTAAACCACTATACCTTGGAATTTGACCAGGACAGGCACATAGAAGGTTTTTCACCAAGGATAAAATGCCGTGCATGTCTCGCTCCTTACAAACTGAGTGGGTATGGT
>Ga0114930_10004623_pt1 | contig 11557 bp, 16 predicted proteins | sample AnhtaG_FD_87300 | JGI IMG/M metagenome (GOLD analysis project Ga0114930, IMG submission 87300) | Deep subsurface microbial communities from Anholt, Denmark to uncover new lineages of life (NeLLi) - Anholt_01485 metaG | ecosystem: Environmental > Aquatic > Marine > Oceanic > Sediment | place... | reverse complement strand
CCAACACCTGCGCCCTCCTTGCGGTTGGTGATGCGGCGCAGGTAGTCGTCAAATCTGCCGCCGTGGGTCGCAGTGATAGTTGCGTCCTCATCGGCGAGGTCGATAGCAAAGAGTATGCGCGGGTCGCGCTCGTCGCCAACCAGCATGTCGTCGAGCTCGTAGGGGAGCCCGACATTTTCAAGATGCTCGAGCACCTCGCGGAAGTGTGCGCGGCTCTTCTCGCTTAAAAAGTTCATGGGCCTCGGGCCACCCTCCAAGACCTCGCGGCTGACACCTGTTTGGCACACTAGCGCGGCCAGTGGGTCACTGCTAGCAAGCGGGCGGCACAACTCGTCGAGCTCGGGGGCATGCTTGCGCAAATATGCCGATAGCTCGCGCGCGTAGCGCAATTTAGAATCTTTGTCGCCGAGCGCGTTAACACGCACGCGCGCTACCGTAGAGCCCCACTCGGTGAGTATCGCGGTCAGGGTTTTAAGCAGCACAACTTCGCCCACGCTCTCGCTCGAGCCGATAACCTGCAGGCCAAACTCGCCTAGCTCTTTGCTGGGTGTACTCAAATTTTGTGGCAAGTGCGACGGCGCGCCGCTCGCATAAAACGCCAGCATCGGCTCGGTGCGGCCAGTGAGCGCGTTAGTCAGTTGCGTTGCCGCACCCGCAAAGCTACCTGCCTTGACCGGCTTAAACCCATAGAACGACGCAACGTCAGACGAGAGCTTAAGGAACCCTGCTGGCCCAGCGCGCTTAGATCGGGTCGGTGCGGTTTTGGTCGGTGCGCTCATGCGGTGTTTTTAAAATCTAGTAAGTGGTACTGCCGGGGAAGATTGAAATTGTTTGTATGGGGAGGAGCCGCACAAATGCGCGGCCTATGATGTTGTCTCGCGGCAACATGCCCCACATGCGGCTGTCCGAACTTTCGGGTCGGTTGTCACCCATAACAAAGTAGCTGTCCTCGCTCACTGTGTAAGTCCCGTTGGGGCCGTCGCCCTGGTTAACCACGTAGGGCTCGTCTAGTGTCTGTGTCGTGCCGTCTGGCGAGGTCACGCTAATGGTGTTGTTGGCTATGCGCACCGTGTCGCCCGGCAGGCCAATAATGCGCTTGATAAAGTACTCCTTGGGGTTGCGCGGGTAGCGAAAGATGATAACGTCGCCGCGCTCGGGCTCGCTAAAGCGGTAGGAGAGCTCGTCGACTATGAGATATTGGCCGTTTTTAAACGTTGGGTCCATGCTCTCGCCGGAGACGATGAACGGTTGTGCGATAAACAGGCGCACCGGTATGACGATGATAGCGGCGACAACGACAAATTTGAGGAGCTCGGTGAAAAAGTTCTCACGTGACTCCTGTGGCATGCAGCAATTGTATGCTCGTTTGTAAGTTCTGCAAGTACTTTGTACACTAGACCACATGAATTGGCTGATAGCAGGGCTCGGTAACCCCGACAAAGAGTACGACGGCACGCGTCACAACATTGGGCGCGACATCGTGGCAGGGTTAGAGGGCAAACTTTCTAAAAAGCCCAAACTCCTGTTGCCCGATGTGTACATGAACAACTCGGGTGTGTCGGTTAAGAAGTTTGTTAAGAGCAAAAAAGATGCCGAAAAGTTAATAGTCGTGCACGACGAGCTCGACTTGCCCTTGGGCAAGGTCAAAATCTCGTGGGGGAGCGGCGCGGGCGGGCACAACGGCGTTAAGTCGATTATTGCCTCGATAAAAACACAGGACTTTGTCCGCGTGCGTGTCGGTATTAGCGGCGCAACCCCAAGTGGCAAGTTAAAACGCCCCGCACCCGATAAGATAGCCGACTTTGTCTTGGCCAAATTTAAACCAGCAGAAAAAGATAAGCTCAAAAAAGTTAAAAAGATTGTGCAAGAGGCGCTGGAGCTGATAGTGACCGAAGGTGTCGAGCGCGCCCAGACCGAAACCAACGCGAAGTAAACGAGGTTGTACTAAACGGACATTCTTTGAGGTGCTCTATGGGTGACTCTGTAAAAGGGTTCTCGTTCGGCGACTTGCGATTCGATTGGCTAACGGTGCTCAAAGGCAATACTCAACTACCGCTCTCACAGTTCGAGCGGCAGATACTCGAGTATATTGTCATCCGTCGTCCCTCTGTCGTCGCTGCCGAAGCTATCTATCGGCATATTCGCGGACGCGAACCGTCAGAGTATGACATGTGCTCGTTTTGGACGACTTTGTACAACCTTCGCAAGAAATTAAAAAAAGCAAAAACGGTTGTTACGATCGTCACGAATCAGACTGGTCATTCAAGACGCGTCTACTCTGCAGGGTTGCTCATGCAGGCCGCCGAATAACAAAACCGCCCACGATTTCTCGTCGGCGGTTTTTTCTTTTTGTAACTTTTGAAGTTTAGGCCTTCTTCTCGGCGCCAAAGCTTAGCGCCATACGCATCTCTTTGGGGTCAAACAACGAGATGGTAAACGGATAGCGTTTGCCAAGCTCCAGTGCCTTGCGCAACCCATCCTCGCTGCCAAACTCGCTGACGTGTACCAAGCCAGCGATACCCTCCTCGATAGAGGCCAAGGCACCATGCTTGTTGAACTTGATAACCACGCCCTCGACTTGGTCGCCCTTGTGGTACTTGTCTGCAGCAACTTGCCACGGATTGTCCTTAAGAGCCTTGGCCGACAGGCTGACCTTGCCGTCCTTGATGTCGATAATCTTGACCTTGGTCTTGTCGCCAACCTTAAAGAAGTGGCGCGGATCATCAACGAGGCCCCAATCAATTTCAGAGATGTGGACCAAGCCCTCGAGGCCCTCCTCGAGCTTAACGAAGACGCCAAAGTCCACCATGCCGGTAACCTCGCCCTCGACAACATCGCCAACGGCAAAGTGCGAGATGAGCTCCTTCTTCTCTTTATCATCAAAGCCCTTTTCGCTAAAGATGAGCTTGCCCTCCTTAGGCTGTGCGCCAATGATGCTGACGGTAAGTTTAGTACCCACCAACTTGCGGAGCTCTTCAAGAATCTTGTCCTTGTCGGCGTCTGCTACGCGCGGATAGTGCTCGGCCTTAAGCTGCGACGCGGGGAGGAATCCTGCCAAGCCCTGCCACTCGATGATAAGACCACCCTTGTTGGCCTCTTTAACCACCAACTCGAGCTGCGACTTGGTCTTAAGCGCCTCTTCGGCCTCGGCCCACAGTGCTGCGGCACGAGCCTCTTTGAGGGAGAGCTCGATGTAGCCGTCTTTGGTGTTGGTCGAGATAACCTTGGCGGCAATGACGTCGCCGACGTTGGTGCGCTTGATAACCTCGCGAGCGTTAAGATACTCGCGACCATAGATAATGCCCGTGCCCCACGGCGGGAGGTCGATATAGAGCTTGGCGCGGTCAAGCGCAAGCACGCGACCCTCGACGATTTCGCCATCCTTTGGCGGCTCCTGTGCCTGGTCGGCAAAGGCCTGCATCACCGATGCAGGAATCTCACTCTCGATCTGTTCGATTTCTTTACTCATATATTTGGTTGTAGGTAGGGTCCTGCCGCTGACTTACTGAAAAGCCATCGACAGATTATTCCCAGGCCAATTAATAAAGGTAGGTGACCTTTACGCGAGTTACTCTACCGCTCTATATATAAAAAATCAAGGGCCAAATGTAGAGAACCCCCAGAGCAAAGCTCCAGGGGTTCGGGTGAGGGTTATTAGATACCCACAAACGGTGGTAGCCTTGTAGCCGATCAGGATCGGCTAGCCGGCGGCGAACAGGTGATTCTTGATGGTGACGGCCTTGGCGTTCTTCAGCGCCGCGGTCGCGCGATGATAGTCCTTCTTGGCCTTGATGGTGCCGACCTTTTTCGAATTCAGGGTCAGCGCCGAGTGGGTGAAAAAGTGAGACATGGTAGCCTCCAGTTTCCGAGCCATTCGCAGTAGGTGCAATGCCACCCGTCCAATCGAGGAGCGAGAGGCGGTGCCACTTAACCATAGCAGGTGGGGAATGGGTGTCAACTTCATAATCCCCAGTAAAAATCGAAGGGCCTCACGCTCGAAAGAGACGTGAGGCCCTGGGGTCATTCGACCCGATTGGACTGTTCAGCAGTCCTGTCGCCGATCAGCGCTGGCTGTGCTGGCCGACGCCGGCGTCCGGCTTGACGGTCTTGCCGTCCTGCTGGCCGGGCTTCTGACCCTGCTGGTTCTGCTGGCCGGGCTTCTTGTCGCTCTGGTTCTGCTGCGGCTTGTTGCCCTGCATGCGGTCCTGCTTCTGGGTATTCATCTGTGCTAGTTCCTTGGTTGGTTGTACATGTGCACCCTGTCATCCCGACAACAAAAAATGCCCCGGATAGGGCACCTTCCTGTCTGGAGGGTACAAAAGGAATGTATCATCAAGCCTGACAGTTGTCAAACTCAAGAAAAAGTTAAGCCCACCCGGTTGGTTCCGAGTGGGCTGTGCCGTTATCCGGCGTTTCTCCCTAGACTTGGGACCGCCGGCTACGCCGCGCGGTCATTGTGGATCGTGCCGGCATCGAGCGCCGGACGAACGTCGCCCTGGGTGGGGACGGTGGACTGCGGGTGGGCTTCGTCGCGCCAGCTCCCGGACGCCTGCAACGGCGAATCCATGTCGATCGCCGACCTGCGACGCACACTGGGGTGCATCGGCGGGCTGGTGAAGGCTTTGCGAGCGGGGTGAGGACGGACAGAATGCTTGGTCAACGGCGGCATTTGGATACCTTATCCTTGGGTTGTTGGTGAAAGTGCAGTCGTTTCCTGTACATCCACGAAAAAAGGCGGCTTTTGGCCGTCTTCTCCTGTCGGATACCCGTGGAGGAAACTCACCCCCATTATATACCGCCCTTCATTAAATGTCAATGTAGGCGGCGCAGTAAAATCGCTACTAAACCTATGCATTTCATGCTATAATTTAGGTATCTATGGTCATCAGTTACCTCGGCGGTGAGTGCTTTAAAGTCTCCCAGGGCGACCTCACGCTCTCGTTTAACCCGCCAGCCAAGGGCTCGTCACTCGCGTCAGCCAAGTTTGGCGCCGACGTCGCGCTGGTGTCACTCCATCACGACGACTTTAACGGCATCGAGAACGCCGCCTTTGGCGAGCGCGAGCCGTTTGTTATCGAGGGCGCGGGTGAGTACGAGGCCAAGGGTGTTACTGTACGCGGCTTTGGCAACAAGGCAACGTACGGCGGCCGCGAGACTATCAATACTATATATAGTGTGTCGCTCGAGGGTATGACGCTCTGCTTTCTTGGCGCACAGACCGAGGCGACGTTGCCTGCAGCTGCCAAGCAAGAGCTCGACAACGTCGACATACTCTTTGTCCCGGTTAACACGCTCGGTGCCGCGGCTGCGTACAAACTCACGGTCGCTCTGGAGCCCAAGTTGGTGGTGCCTATGCACTACGACGCGGCGTCGCTCAAGAGCTTTCTTAAAGAAGCGGGTGCCGAATCGACCAAGGCCGAGGACAAGTTAACTATTAAAAAGAAGGACCTCGACGGCAAAGAGGCTGAAGTCGTCGTGCTCTCAAACTAAACCATGCGCCGCTACATCGAACACATTAAGACCAAAGAGCCTCACGAACGCCGCAAGCATGCGGTGCAGCTCTCGGCAGTGTTTGTTGGCATGTTATTTTTCGCCTGGTTGGCGACGTTTGCCGGACGTTTGAGTTTGGTGCCGCCGTCGCCCGACTCCGACCCGACCCAGGTCGCAGCCGTGGCCAACTCGACGATGTTGCCACAAGGTGCCGCGCAGGTAGAAGTTAGTACGACGAGCGTATATAGTTATTAAGTTTCAGACATGGCAGACAAGGACAAGAAAGAGCCCCGACCAGAGGGCGCAGGAGTCATAGGCCGCAACATCTCGACCGAAATGCGCGAGGCGTATTTGGACTACGCGATGTCGGTCATTACCTCGCGTGCCTTGCCCGACGTGCGCGACGGGCTTAAGCCGGTGCACCGCCGCATCCTCTACACCATGCACCGCCTTGGTCTTACTCCACAGTCGCGCTTTCGCAAGTCGGCGTTGGTGGTGGGCGATGTGCTGGGCAAGTACCACCCACACGGCGACGCCAGCGTGTACGACGCGATGGTCAAAATGGCGCAGGACTTTGCTATGCGCTACCCACTGGTGCTCGGCCAAGGCAACTTTGGTAGCGTCGACGGCGACTCGGCCGCAGCTATGCGCTACACCGAGGCCAAGATGTCGCACATGGCGTCCGAACTCCTCCGCGATCTAGAGAAGGAGACTATCAACTGGCGCCCCAACTACGACGGGTCGCTTAAAGAGCCCGAGGTGTTGCCATCGGCAGTGCCCAATATTTTGCTTAACGGTACGCTCGGCATCGCGGTCGGTATGGCGACCAACATCCCGCCGCACAACTTAACCGAGCTCAACAACGCGCTCGTGCATCTTATCGAAAACCCGGACGCGACAACCGAGGACCTGATGCAGTTTGTCACCGGCCCCGACTTCCCAACAGGAGCAGTCGCATTTAACAAGGCAGACTTGCGTCACGCCTACACCACCGGGCGTGGTGGTGTCGTCGTGCGCGGCGTTGCCGAAATTGTCGAGGGTAAAAAAGATTTCCAAATCATTATCACGTCGCTGCCGTACCGCGTGAACAAGGCCGACCTCATAACCCGCATAGCCGATTTGGTGCAAGAGAAAAAGCTCGAGGGCATCCGGGGACTCCGCGATGAGTCGACCAAAGACATCCGCATCGTGGTCGAGCTCAAGCAGGGCGCGCATCCGCAGAAAGTCCTTAACTACCTCTACAAGCACACTGCGCTCGAGGACACCTTCCACTTCAACATGGTGGTGTTGGTGGATGGCGTGCCGCAAACGATGTCGCTTAAGGGCATACTCGAGGAGTTTATTAAACATCGCCGCGATGTTGTTAAGCGCCGCACGCAGTTTGACCTCACCAAGGCACAGGAGCGCGAGCACATACTGCTTGGCCTTAGCAAGGCTCTTGACCATATCGACGAGGTCATCAAGACCATTCGCGCGTCTAAGGACGTGCCCGAGGCACACGTAAACCTGGTCAAGAAGTTTAAATTTAGCGACCTCCAGGCCGCAGCAATCCTCGAGATGCGCCTGTCGCGCCTCGCCAACCTCGAGCGCAAGAAGGTCGAGGACGAGCTCGACGAGGTCCAGGCGTTTATCAAAGAGTGCGAGGAGCTCCTCAAGAGCGAAAAGAAAATGCTCGGTGTTATCAAGGGCGAGATAACCGACATCACCAAGCGCTTTGGCGACGACCGCGCAACAACCATCATGAAGGGTGGCGCGGGCGTTATTAACGTCGAGGACCTTATCCCTGACCAAGAGCAGGTGTTGGTGCTGACTGCTGGCGGCTATGTTAAGCGCACCAACCCCGACGAGTACCGCAAGCAAAAGCGCGGCGGCGTGGGCGTCATTGACCTCGATACCAAAGAGGAGGACTTTGTGACGACCTTCCTCACGACCTCGACGCACAGCGACCTACTCTTCTTTACCAATGCGGGCAAGGCATATCAGCTTAAGATGTACGACCTACCCGAGGGCAAGCGCAGCACCAAAGGCAAGGCTATTGTTAACTTCCTCTCGATAACGGGCGAGGAGTCGGTGACGAGCGTGCTCCCGATGCGCAAGAATCAGAAAGAAGGGGAGATGTTCCTCTATATGATCACCAAGCAGGGTGTGGCTAAAAAGGTAGATGCGGCATCGTTCCGCGATGTGCGCCGCTCGGGACTTATTGCGATGAAGTTGGCCAACAAGGGCGATGAACTTATCGCAGCGCTGCTTGTCGAGAAGGGTGACGAGATATTCCTCTCATCGGCTAAGGGTCAGTCTATCCGCTTTAAAGAGTCGGACATCCGCGTCATGGGACGTGGCGCTGGCGGCGTGCGTGGTATGAAGTTGGCTAGCGGCGACACCATTGTGGGTGCCGATGTTATCAAGAAGGGGACCAAGAATATTGAGGTGCTTGTAATATCACGCAACGGCTATGGCAAGGCGACATCCGTGTTTGACTACAAGATACAAAAGCGCGGCGGCAGTGGTATCAAGACTATCAAGGTTACCCCCAAGACCGGCCCACTGATTGCCTCTAAGATAATCTCTCGCGATGCCGACGACTTGTCCTCCAAAGCTTTAGCGGCGGAGGAGATAGTAGTAGTCTCCAAAAAAGGCCAAATAATCCGCACCGGCATAATAGAAATCCCATCCCTCTCCCGCAGCACCCAGGGAGTGCGCATAATGAAGCTAAGAGAAGGCGACGCCATTGCCTCGTTCGTTTGTTTGTAAGGTATGAGGTTTAAGCCTGTTACCGAGAAGTACAAATTTGATCCTAATGTTCTTACTCGTGAGTATCCAGAATTTATAAGAGAAGCCATCACGGACTGGCTCCGTAGTGTTGCCTTGGTCGCAGGAGCTCTCCGTACTCTCAATGATTTTCACCCGGATTTTGTAAAAGAACTGAATCTTACTCTTCGTCGTAAATTTTCGGATAACTTTCACGTGTTCACTTTTAGTCTCTTTGTTGAGCCCGATCTGGCGACAAATGTGCTTGCCCTATTTTTGCAAAACTACGCCACTAAGAGTGATGTTGAAGAACTTGAAAGAGTGTTGGCAAAAGCTGGATCGGCTTATGCGGCAATTATTACCTCGCAGTCGGAAACGACTGAGGGTGTAGGAGATTTAGTAGAAAGAGTTCCGACCATAGTCGCAGAATCGGCCAAGGAAAGCTTAAATGCAGAACCCCTTTTGCTTGAAGCTTGGACAGCTTGTTATTCGCGTAACCCTGATTACGAAAAGACTGTAAGCAAGTGTTGCGATGTACTTGAAGGAACGTGGGGTAAGAAATACTTTCCGAACGACCCAAAGCCTCAAGTTAAAAAGTTTGTTCATGATTTACGCGCAAATGCCAGTAGGCTTGCCTACGCAGGAGTGACCATCGTTAACCCGAAGAATACTCTCACGGATCTTGCTGAAATGTTTAGTAATATCCGCGGCCAGCATACATCGGGGCAAGGTAGAATACCCACGAAAGAAGAGGCAGTGTTTGTACTACATTACACTGTTTTTGTTTGGAACTTGGAGAATCAATAATATGACCACACACGAAATGCGGTTGCATCCCCAACCCTTCGGAAGGATACAGGCAGGGACGCAGGTTATCGAGTCTCGGCTTAACGACGAAAAGCGGCAAGAGATACAGGTCGGCGACCATATTATCTTTAGCCTCCGCCCCGATTTTGTAGAAAAGGTAGAGGTCGAGGTGGTCGAGCTGCTACATGCGCCGACCTTCCGCGACCTGTTTGCCTCGCGCCCACTCACCGAGTTTGGTATAGACGACGGTGATATCGAGCGAGTAGAGAATATGTACCAGTACTACAGCAAAGAAGACGAAGCCAAATACGGTACACTCGGCATCAAATTCAAGAAGGTGTAACTCTGTAAAAATTTTTTGGGCGTGGTAGGGTTGGGGTATAGTTGCAATATGAAGAAAGTCTATGGAAGCTCTGAATCTTCGACGGCGCTCCTCTCTGCTGCATGGGAGGTAAATGGCTTGGTGTTTGTATCTGGTCAGATCCATGCCGACAAGGAATGGAACTTGCTAGGTAGCACAATCGAAGAAAGGTTTCGGGCTGCGATGTCGAATGTTGAAAGGATTTTGGCCGAGGCAGGTCTTACCGTGGCCGATATCGTTCACCTCCGCTTGTTCCTTACTGATCTTGGTGAGTTGCCAGCACTTAACGAAATTTATAAAAATTACTTTAAACATCCGCTGCCGGCGCGTACTGCAGTTGGTGTCGCGAGACTCCCTCTTGGAGCCACTTTAGAAATAGAAGCAATTGCGGCTCGTCCGTAAAATATGAAAAAGGCAGTTATTTTTGATCTCAATGGTGTTTTTATCCTCTCGCCCAAATTAAGCGACCGGTTCAAAGACGCGTATAGCATCGAGCCTGAGCGATTTTTACCTGCGCTCAACGATGTGATGTCCCATGTGCGCATGCCGGGTGCAGAGAGCGTGTACTCGTACTGGCAACAATATTTTGTAGCGTGGGGGCTTGCGATAAGCGAGGAAGAGTTCACTACCTTTTGGTTTACTGCCGAGACAGAAAATATCGAGATGGTTGCGCTTGCGCGCGAGCTGCGTGCTAGGGGCATGCGATTGTTCGTACTGTCCAACAATCTGCGCGAGCGCTCGGCCTATTACGATGAACATTTTCCTTTTCTTAAAGAGCTATTCGAAAAGCAGTATTATTCGTGGCAGACGGGATTTATTAAGCCTGACGAACGCTGCTTTACAACTGTACTTAGTGACAACAATCTTAAACCCGAAGATTGCATATATTTCGACGACAGCGCCAAGAACGTTACTGTTGCTCAATCGTTAGGAATAGAAAGTTATGTCTACGAAGGCGCTGACCAAGTGCGCAAGCATACAGCTAAATAGGGCCAAACTCCCTAACTCTGTAAAAAATTTTTTGGGCGTGGTAGGGTTTGGGGTATGAGGAGTATTCAAGACTGGCAGAAGGAGTTTGCAGAGGCAGCTAATACGAAGTACCCACACAACGCAACTTGGTCACAAGAAGACAGGGTGCTCGCCATTGTGCGCCAACTCGCTGACGTGAGTGAGGCCTTGCACAAGGAGACTGGCAAACTCAAAGGCGGGTCGCCGGATGACAAGAGTGTAGACCACCGCATAGCTACTTTGTTGGTTGATATTCTGCTCTTGTGCGAAATGAGGAAATTGGACCCTGAACCAGAGATGCAAAAAGTGCTCGATTGGTTTCTGGATGCAGAGTCTAAACGCTCAAACGAAAAATAAAGCCCTCAAAGACCACAACCCTGTAAAAATTTTTTGGGCGTGGTAGGGTACGTCAATGTCTAAATACAACCTAGCAAGGGTTCCCCTTGCTAGGTTGGTAGTGTTAATGAAAAAGCACGATTGTGGTATACTGACTAAATGGCTATCGACTGGACCAAATTATATAAGAATTACAAGGGTTTTTGGGTTGCCCTAAAGGACGATGAGGTCACGGTCATCAGTAAGGGCAAGACTCCCCAAGAGGCTCTGAAATTGGCAGAGAAAAAGGGATACCCCAACCCTTACATTACGCGCGTGCCTGAAAAGAACATTTCTTACGTCGGGTAAATGAAGTTTAAGTATAAGAAAATTCAGCAAAAGATATTACGGCCAGTAATTCCTATTTCTGTTTCTTATAAAAATGGCAAACCGGCAAAATATTTTGCCCTGATAGATTCAGGGGCGGATAGGTCGTACTTGGCGGCCGAAATTGCTCCATTAATAGGAATTCCTAACTACAAGTTAGGACAAAAGGATAGCGTGAGTGGTATCAATGGCAAGTCCGATGCTTATTTTCACAAAGTAACCATATCGGTTGGCGGTTGGCCACTCGAAATGGAGGTTGGATTTATGGAGAAGTCCAGCCTAACGATGTTGGGATACGGAGTGCTTGGACATAGACCATTTTTTGAACTTTTTTCAGTAAAGTTCGACTTACAGAGACAGGAAATAGAAGTAAAGGAGAAATAGTATTTTTCTAGCTCCAGAAGCCCTAACTCTGTAAAAATTTTTTGGGCGTGGTAGGGT
>Ga0114930_10004622_pt1 | contig 11558 bp, 8 predicted proteins | sample AnhtaG_FD_87300 | JGI IMG/M metagenome (GOLD analysis project Ga0114930, IMG submission 87300) | Deep subsurface microbial communities from Anholt, Denmark to uncover new lineages of life (NeLLi) - Anholt_01485 metaG | ecosystem: Environmental > Aquatic > Marine > Oceanic > Sediment | place... | reverse complement strand
GATTCGTCTCAGAGAGGTTGACATTGAACGGCTCGCGCGGTGGATCGAAAAGATATGTATCCAGCGAGCCCATCTCGTGTGAATCGACGACCAGGTGCGGATTCCATTCGAGTATCTTGGCCGCCCGTCCTCGCGTCTCCGGATGAACCTGCATGAGCCAATCGCGGTTGAGATTGAACAGGTAATGGTTGCCGCGCCCCCTCGACCACAGACCCCAATGCTGCATGGCCTGATAGTCGGGGTTCGACACCTTGCCGGTAAGATGTCGGATCTGCCCCTGGTATCGCTCGCGGCCGTCCGGGTTCATCAATGGGTCGATGTGAATGACCAGCTCCTCGCGCAAACGGCGCGTGGCCTCGTCGGTACCGGCGGCCAGTTGATACGCCACCTGTAATGCGGCGTCGGTGCTGGACAGCTCGTCGCCGTGGATGCAGTAGGCCAGCCAAGCGACTCCCGGCAAAGTATCGAGAATCCGCTCCGCTTCTTCCTGATCGCTCAGCTTTCGCGGATCGGCAAGCTTGGCATTATCCGCCTTGATCTTTTTCAGCGCGGCGTGATTGGCTTTACTGCTAATCGTCAGGTAATAGAGTGTGCGACCCTCGTGCGATTGGGCATACGGTGTCAGCGTTACCAGCGGCGAAGCCTCAGCGAGGGCGTGCAGATAGCGCACCATCGGCTCATAACGGACCGCCCCGTCGCCGATCGCGTGACCTATGATCGACTGGGGCGTTGGGACTTTCGGATCCAACGAGCTGCTGGCTTTCGCCAGCGCGGAACTCCACGCAGGTTGAGCCTCGAGGCTCTTATCTGCCGTCTGTGCCTGTTGGGCGGTCACCGGGCTGCTGGCGCAACCGGAGATCAGCATCGCCAATATCATGGTCGCTCTGGTAATCATGTTGTACCGTTGGTTCACGATCGGTGCGTGTCTGCCAATCAACATAGGCTCCTTTCTCAAACAACCAGACTTACGGGTCAATCCTGATGCCCAACTACAACGATAAAGCGGTGCGGCGTCAACTGTATACCGGGCCGTCGGCCGAACGGTGTTGACCGACCGTCGCCTGTCCGTAGGCTGTCCTCGAGATTCACGCCCTGGCCCGCGGACTGCTCTTGGGCGTGAATCCCAATGCCCTTCGCGGTGCGCAACCGCGAGTGGCCGGAGTCAGAGCGAGCTGTAAGCCAGTGACCGATAAGACAAAGTCTACTCGCCGTGCTTACTTCGTGGGCATTATTCTACTGTTGGCAGCCGCGATCCTGTGGAGTCTTGGCGGCGCCTTAATCAAGCTGATCAATGACCAGGGTCGGGGGCCCCACGCCGTGACCATCGCTTTTTACCGCTCACTCTTCGCCGGCCTGCTCCTCGTCCCGCTGGCTCGCCGCAAGTTCCACACGCTGCGCAGGAAGGACAACGACCGCAAGACCGAAACGGCCTCCGCGCCCACCTCCCATTCGCCGTTCGTCATTATCCGCTGGCTGTTTTCCCTGCGCCCCGCGGCCGTCAGTTGCGTCATCTTCTTTTCGCTCATGACGGTATGCTTCGTCCTTGCCAACACCAAGACCGAGGCCACCAACGTGATCATCCTGCAGTATACGTCGACCTTCTGGGTCTTCTGTCTGTCGCCCTGGTTGTTGCGCGAGAAACCGCACGGAGGTGATCTGTGGATTCTCGGGCTTGCGATGATCGGGATCGCGGTCATCTTCGCCGGCAACGTAGCCACTGATCTGGTAGGTCTCGTGATCGCGTTGGGTTCCGGTCTGTTCTACGGCCTGCTCACAATGATGATTCGACAGATGCGTGATTCGGACTCGGCCGCGGTGACCGTGCTCAACAACCTGGGCTCCGCCCTGCTGCTGTTGCCGGCCGCCGTGCTGATGGGTAGCCTGATGGTCTCGGGGCGTGCATGGATATTGCTCCTTCTGTTGGGCGTTGTGCAGTTCGGCCTGCCCTACTATCTGTTTACGGTCGCACTCACGCGCGTGCCCGCTTATCAGGCGGCGCTGCTCACCCTGGCGGAACCGGTCCTCGTTCCGATATGGACGTACCTGGCTGTTCGGGAGAAGGTTCCGGTGACGACCTTTGTTGGTGGTGCGGTGATTCTTGCAGCTCTGGTCCTGTTCGTGCGGTCGGTTCAGAAGGGTCATAGGCAGGTCCTGGGAGAATCGGCAACGTGAGGAGATGCCTACAGCAATGAAGAAAAGAGCGATCGTGCTGGGCTGCGGACTCGTGGGGACCACAATGGTGGAGGATCTGGCTGCTGATCCTGATTTCGAGGTGACCGCCGCCGACATCAGCAACGATAATCTTGCACACTTAAGTGCGCTGCGCCGGGTCACTGCCTTGAGCGTCGATCTCGGCGACCCGGACACGGTCGGGGCAGCGGTTCAGGGTTACGATGTTGTCATAGGGGCGCTGCCCAGCAGGATCGGGTATCAAACGCTTAATACCGTCATCGAGGCCGGCAGACCCTACTGCGACATTTCATTTATGCCCGAAGATGCCCTGACGCTCGACGCCCCGGCCAAGCGGCATGGCGTAACTGCGGTTGTAGACTGCGGTGTGTCGCCCGGCCTGTCCAACCTGTCCGTCGGGTATGCCCACGCTCAGCTCGACAGGGCCGATCGGGTCATCATTTATGTAGGCGGTCTGCCCACAACTCGGCGCTGGCCCTATGATTACAAGGCCCCCTTCGCCCCCTCCGACGTGATCGAGGAATACACCCGCCCGGCCCGGATGGTGAAAAACGGAAATGTCGTCCAAAAGCCGGCGCTTTCCGAGCCCGAGCTGATCGATTTCCCGCGCATCGGCACGCTCGAGGCCTTCAACACCGACGGCCTGCGCAGCCTGATTCAGACCCTCGACATTCCCAACATGAAGGAAAAGACCCTCCGCTACCCCGGCCACGTTGAACTCATACGCGTGCTCCGCGAGACCGGCTTCTTCGATAAGAACCTGATTGACATAAACGGTGTCAAGGTCCGCCCGCTGGACGTGACGTCCAGGCTGCTCTTCCCGAAATGGAAATTCGACGAGAGCGAGGTGGAGTTTACGGTCATGCGCGTCATCGTCGAGGGCCGAAAGGGCGACAGGCCCATGCGCTACAGGTATGAGTTGTACGACGAAACGGATCGTACCAGCGGGACGTCGTCGATGGCCCGGACAACCGGCTTCCCCTGCACCATCATAGCCCGCATGGTCGCAGGGCGTCAGCTTACTGAACCGGGTGTCTTTCCCCTGGAGCTTCTCGCCCGCCGGGAGGGACTCTTCGAGCACATGATAAAAGAGCTGAGCGCCCGCGGCGTCAAACTGACCGAGAAGATCGACTGATAAACCTACTGACCGAAAGAGTCGGTCAGAGTGCACCGTCGAGTACGTTAGCCCCGGAGGGGCGACGGATTGGCTTGGTTATCCGAGGACGTGTCGCTCGTCGTACTGGATGCCGTGTCGTTGCAGGAAGCGGTTGATTAAGACATTTCAGCCCCGGAGGGGCGCAGGTACTTAGCCACGGGCGTGAGCCCGTGGTAAGCGATTGGTTAAGACATTTCAGCCCCGGAGGGGCGACGGATTGGCTTGGCTATCCGAGGACGTGTCGCTCGTCGTACTGGATGCCGTGTCGTTGCAAAAAGGCCAGGAACTCGTCCTCGAACGACAGGTTTGCGTGGTGCGTCTGTTGGTTCAATACATATGTCTCGACGTCCCCGAGGATCGACTGACTCACGGTGAATGCCGCATAGCCCGACTGCCAGGCGAAGGCCTGCATTCCGCGCAAGTTTTCGTGCACCCACTTGGATGAGTTCGCCTTGATCCGGCGCAACATGTCAGTCACACAGGTTGTCGGATGGAAGGTCGCAAGGAGATGCACGTGATCAGGCATTCCGCCGATCGCAATGAGGATGCCGTTTTCGCCTCGCACGATTCCCCCCATGTACTCGTAGAGGCGCGTTTGTATGTCCGGCGTAATTGACGGCGTCCGGCCATTGGTTCCAAAGACGATGTGATAATGTAGCGCTGTGTATGTGTGCCCCATCCTATCGCTCCTGCGATCTGTCGCCCCTCCGGGGCTAGGGCCTTTCTGTGGCGCCCCTATTCCACGGGCTCGCGCCCGTGGCTACATGCCTTCGCCCCTATCGGGGCTGGCCGGCTTCGATGTCATTGCCTTGTCGCTTCCTCGACGATCTTGATCTCGTCGCTGGTCAGGCCGTAGAGGTCGTAGACAAGCTGGTCGATCTGCCGATCCGTGGCCTCGATCTGCCGCCCAATGGCCGTCTTGTCCACCGGCGTCCGGGCCGCATCAAGCTCCTTGTGCAACGACAACATCCGCTCGACAAGCTCCACCATCCGATCGTGCCGGGCCTTGTCCCCGCGGTCATTAAAGTTCACTCGACGAATGGGAAGCTGCTCGACATACTGAGTAAAGTAGCGGAAGTAGCCGCCTCGTAGTGTCGTGCTGACCCTCTTCAGGAAAAAATCGAGCGTCTTACTGTTAAGCAAACCAAGAATATACTTCGGAGATTCGCCAGTGCTCGCTTTGAGCGCGATCCCGTAGCCACTGGTAAACGCATATACACCCAACCCATCAAGGGCAAAGGATGCTCGATTAGCTATGTCTGGGACGAGAATCTTGCTTGATCCCATTATGTCAATGTTCTTCGGGTAAACGTATCCGTACCAGCTCGGACCCCGCATTCGCCCACGTTCGCGCGACTCCAAGAGAGTCCTGTTTTGGCGTAGATAAGTGTATGTGTGTGGAAATTGCGCTTGGTACTCCTCTTCTGGAGTCAGCCGTACCCGCTGCCCGGAGACTTCATAAGGAATAATCACTACCAAACCAGACGGCATGATTCGGAACGGTTTAATCTCGCGCCCCTTCAAGAAGAGCTTGACTGCCAAGCGCTCAAGTTCGACCGTCCGTTTGAGGCATACCGATCGTGCGGTTACAATGTCGGTTGATTCCGACACTACTTCCAGTACGTATACTTCGTTCGCGCTCGTGCGTATACCCTGCGCGATGCGCTCCGCTACATCCCCCAACCTCGTCGGCATCGCGCGCATTCTCTCGAAGAGTTCCGATCCCTGTCCGACATTGAAGTTCCACTCGCTCGAAGTGACTTGTGCGGCCACGATCGTACCCGTGTCTGCACGGAAGTCCGTGCGCCATCTCGTCAAGTCCGTTACTCGGGCAACTTGGAAGTCATCCGTCGTTTTCTTGTCCAAGAACATAAGGCATGTGTACGTTGTCGCGCCAGCGAATACCTGTTGGTCAGTGAAATGTACGACGTGGGAGAGGTGGCTTCCTTCTGCGATCGACTTGCGTAGGGGCTCGCCGTACTTCGCATTAAAGAACTTGTGTGGGAGGATAAATCCGAGTCGCCCGGTCACATTGAGCAGTTGTAGCCCACGTTCCACGAACAGCACGTAGATGTCGAAGTTTCCTTTGCTTGCGGCTACGAATCGACGCTTGTAGTAGTCCGCTTCACGCGGAGCGAATTCCTTGAGACTCTGGATGCGAATATACGGCGGATTACCGATGACGGCGTCGAAGCCGCCGGTCTTGTCCGCTCCCTCCCGGTCGCGGCTCGGTTTGAAGATGTCGGGGAACTCGGCGTGCCAGTCGAAGGCGTTGATCCGGTAGCGCTCCTCCTCGCCGAGGAGTGAGAGCTGTTGGTTGTCGTAGAAGTCCGGTCCGATCAGCGAATTGCCGCATTTGATATTGCTGCCCAGGTCGGGCAGGGCCCGCTCGTGGAAGAGGCGAAGCTGGTTCTCCAGTGTCTGCTGGTTTTCGCCTTCGAGCACCTTGAGCAGCAGTGACAGCTTGGTGACCTCGACGGCCTGGGGGTCGATGTCCACGCCGTAGATGTTGTTGAGCAGGATGCGCTTCCTCTCCGCCACGGTCAGCCGCCAGATCGGAATTGTCGATTGTCGATTGCGGATTGTCGATTGGTAGATCGGGGGGTTCTTCCTGCGGGTCCATTTTTCGGGATCATTCTCGCCGTACCACTTGAGGTGCCAGTCGAGCAGGTATTGATAGGCCCCCAGCAGAAACGACCCGCTGCCGCAGGCCGGGTCCAGGATGCGTAGGGTTTTGTCCGCTCCCTTACGGTCGCGGTTCTGATCTTGGGCACGGGTCGGATGACGGGCGCCGGTGCCTTTGCGCTGGGCGAGTATCCGACCGACATCGGCCGGTGTCTTGCTCTCCAGCAGCTTGCCTACGGTGTGTTTGACGATGTAGTCCACGATGTAGGACGGCGTGTAGTAGACGCCGCCGGCCTTCTTGACCTCGGGTTTATCTTCGACGACGGCCCGGTGTCCTTTGGTGAGGCGGATGACCTTCCCGAGGAATTGCTCGTATACATGCCCGAGAATCTCAGCCGGCAGGACGGAGAACTCATAGGGACACTCCGGGTAATACAGCCGTTTGATGATGTCCTTCAGAACTCTGTCGTCGATCACCAGGTCAGGGGTCAGCTCGTCGGGCTCTTCCGCCCTTCCCTTTTCAAGCTGAAAGTGGAACAGTCCGGAGTTGTAGCGCTCGTCGGCCCGATAGAACAGCTCGACCAGGCGCGGATAAATCCGCGGCCCGTTGGGTAGCACGCGGAGCTGCTCATACGTCTCGACGCCGCGGTCCTCGCACATTCTCAGGAAGATGATCCGATCGATCGTCCTGGTGACAGCAAAGTTCAGCTCTCGTACGGACAGACCGCGATTGCGAAGGGCGATGTTGCGGGCCAGCAATTCCCGCCACTCTTCGATCTCCTTCAAGAATTCGGCATCGACCTCGGCCGTGCCGCGCTTGCGGCGGGTGGACTCGGCATACTTGTCGAACGAGCCTTTGAGGATGGCATCTTTGGCAAAGATCGACGCGATCTCGTCCCACCGCTCCCCGTATTCCTCATAGACGATGTACTTGACGCGTGCAGTCGATGGTTTGTCCGTCGGGTTGGGTTTGATCCGACAGTCGTAGACCGCCAGCTCCTCGAAATCGGTCACGATCGACAAGGGCAGCTTGTTGCTCCAGGCATAGCGGCGGAGCTGATAGGCTGGGCCGGGTTCGTCCTTGACCCCTACCACCGGCTTTTTTGCCTCGACGAAGAACTTGCGCACCCCACCGATTCGGAAGCAGTAATCCGGTGCTTTCGTGGACCCGCCGACTTTGATGGCGTCCTCGTGAATGACGTCCTTGTAGGCCTCGGCGTGCCCGGCCCTGTTGGCTACGTCCCACCCCAGGGCGGTGAAGAACGGATCGATGAACTCACGGCGTACCTGTGTTTCCTTGTAGGCCTGCTGCTTGTAGGCGTCCAGGTGCTCGTGGAACCGCTCGACGAGCTTCAAAATAGCAGGTGGACAGGGCGCTTGTTCATTTGTTGCAGATGCGGACATGTACATAAAGATAAGGGAGGAGTGCGGCAATCGTCAACATGTAACATGGTGTGTTCGTGACCCTGCCGAATGCCTGCAGGCGAATCAAGAGATTTTTCTTGACCGCGCTTAGAGAGATGGGTATACGTGCATCCAGTCCGAGGTTGCTCGGACGACTTTGACAAGTGAATAGCTCGCGGTTGCCGGTGTCCGCTTGGACGGACGTAAAAGGGAAGGTGGTGCAAATCCACCGTGGACCCGCCGCTGTAATCGGGGACGAACGCCACTTTACGGCCATTCGCAGATTGGCTGCGTTGGGCATGACCGCGCGGGCTAAAGCCCGCGGCCCAGTTGGGTTTTTAGTTGTGCCGCACGACGTAGCGGACTGTGGAGAAGGCGTGGTTAGTAGGATGATCCGTAAGCCAGAAAACCTGCCGGTGATCGTCGTTTGTTGACGTGGTGCCTTCGATGATGGGGTGCCTCGATCGGCGGCTGTCGGCGGCGTGCACGACCCCAGATGTGGGGGTGCTGACAGAGTATTGCCCGACTGCCATGACGCCTGATCCCGGTTCTCCCCAGCATCGGAGCACCGGGATTTTTTTGTGTCTGCCGGTCGCGAGGTGACGTGGTTTTGCCCCGGCCGGTTAAAGGAGCGTCTCACATGGCCGGAAAACTTTTACGGAAACAGCGCGTTTTACAATGTCACACTTATGTCATCGTCGGGCTTTGTCTGATTAGTGGTATTACCCCGACGTCAGCCTCCGTCGTGGTGGACTTTGAAGATCTCTCGCTGGCCCCGAATTCGTTCTACAACGGTTCGGACGGTGCCGGCGGTTTCACCAGCCGCGGGGCGTTTTTCAACAACACCTTCACCGACTTCGGCGGAGGCTTCGTCGCCTGGTCCGGCTGGTCATACTCCAACATGGCCGACACTACGACGCCGGGCTTTGAGAACCAGTACAGCGCCATTGCCGGCGGCGGAGCTGACGGGTCAGGCAACTACGCTGTTGCGTTTGCAACGGCCCCGGGCGATGCGACCATCACGCTGCCCACCGCAATGTATGCCCAGTCGGTCTACGTGATCAACACGACCTATTCCTACTTCTCGATGCTCAACGGCGATGCGTTTGCCAAGCGGTTCGGCGGCCCGACCGGCGACGATCCGGACTATTTTCTCCTCACAATCTCGGGTGTCGATCCGATCGGCAATCCGGTCGGATTCGTGGACTTCTACCTGGCCGACTACCGCTTCGGGACTGACACACAGGATTACATCATCGACGGTTGGACTGAGGTTGATTTGTCGGCTCTGGAGGGTGCCAATGTCTTGTCATTCGAGCTTACATCTACGGATGTAGGCCCCTACGGAATGAACACACCGGCTTACTTCGCCATCGACAACCTTCATTTGATACCTGAGCCGGCAACGCTGGTATTGGTGGTTGTCGGTGCCATGACGGTCTGCATGCGTCGTCTGCGTCGTCTGCGTCGTCAACCACGGAGTTAGACCCTGTGCAACAGGCTCATGCGTTACGAATAGGTGTACTTGTCGTACTCGTTGGTTTGCGGGGTCAGCTTTCGGCTGAGACGCCCTTCGCCACGAGAGTGATTGACTATTCACCGGCACCGGGGCAATGGGTAAACGATCCTGACTTCAACGATCCGACGGCTGCGCTGGGGCGACCGAACGCCGGCGGGTCCGCCAGACCGGATCATTCTTCCCTGGTGAGCCTCGGCGGTTTCGGGGGTTCCGTCACCCTGGCCTTCGATCACACTGTTCTCGATGATCCGCTCAACCGGTTCGGTATGGATGCCATCGTGTTCAGCAATGCGTTCTGGGTCGGCGGAAATCCCAACCGGCACTGGGCGGAATGCGCCACAATCGAGATCAGTCTGGATGTCAATGAGAACGGTCTGGCCGACGACCCGTGGTATCTGATCCCCGGCTCACACATCGTCGATCCAGGCGCTCAGCTCGCGGTCGTAACATGGGATGACGATGTCGGCGACGCGACATATCCACCCGACTCGGCGGTATGGATCCCACCGGACTACGCAGGTACATGGACCACACAGGCCTATGAGCTGCCCTACGATGTGTTCGGATCACAGGTGGTGACCACCAACCCAAGTGGTGATCCCAAGCGCGAAGGCATCTTCGGCTATGCGGAGTACTCTCCGACCCTTGTGTTGGGCGACCTGGACGGTGACAACGTTTCCGACAATCTGGACATCGCGCCGGAGGATTTCTACACGGTTCCCGACAACCCGCTGACCGTTGGCATCACGCCCGGCTCGGGAGGTGGAGACGCGTTCGACATCGCCTGGGCAGTCGATCCCGCGACGGGTTCACCAGCCGACCTTGCCGGGTTTGACTTCATCCGGCTCACCAGTGCCGTCAACGCCGTGCACGAAGTTTTAGGTGAAAAGTCGGCTGAGATCGACGCCGTCGCTGATGCCACGCCCGATCCGTTCGGGGATTGCGACAGCGACGATGACATCGACCTGGTCGACATAGCCGGTCTGCAAAAGTGCTTTGCCGCGAGCGAGACGGCCGGCGTGGAGTGTGATCGTTTCGATTGCCAGCCGGACGGGTACGTTGACCTCCAAGACCTGGCCGCTCTGGTCGATCGGCTTACCGGCCCGAGATGAGATGCTGGAGTATGACGGCAATGTCCGAACAGGCGCTGCCCCAGACAACACTGGAAAATGACGGCCGCCAGGGACGGGCATTCACGCTCGTCGAGCTGCTCGTCGTACTGTCAATCATGACGTTTCTGCTTGCCGTCTTGTTACCCGGATTGGCGCGGACTCGTCAGCAGGCTCGCTCTGCGGTATGCCGGTCCAACATTCGGCAGATCGCCCTGGCCGACGACCTCTTTGCTCAGGAATCCGGCGGTGTGTATTGCCCCGGTGCGGCCGATTTTAGGGAGAACCTGCGTCGCTGGCACGGACGGCGCGATTCGGGCAACGAACCGTTCAACTCGGCAGACGGCCCGCTGGTTGCATATCTCGGCCTCGACGGCGCCATCCGGGCTTGTCCTTCCTTTGAACCTGAGTACGTCGGCTTCGAGGCGGGCAACGGCGGCTACGGCTACAACAACGCCTATATCGGTGTACAAACGGTCGGCTCCGGTGCGGATGATGTGATTGTCACCAGTGATCTGGCCGGTGCATACGCCGATCGCGTGAAACGGCCCGGCGAAACCGTCATGTTCACCGACGCGGCCTTTGTGGACGGGCATGTCATCGAATACAGCTTCGCCGAGCCGCGTTTTCATCCACAGTTCGGCTCACGCGCCGATCCGAGTATCCACTTCCGCCACCACAAAAGCGCCAACGTCGCCTGGTGTGACGGACACGTTTCACCCCAAACGCGTACCTTTACGTGGTCGAGCGGCGTCTATGAGGGCGACCCCGATCGCTGTGATATCGGCTGGTTCGGTCAGGCCGACGACAACAGCCTGTTTGACCTGTGGTGACAGTGGCGATTGGAGCGAAGGATCGTGGAGCTTGAGAGATGCACAAACCGACACTGCTGATGATTCATGGCCTGGTCGGTTCGTTGGACTACTTTGAGGCTGGCGCGCGGATCAAATATGCCGACGTTCGCACATTGGATCTGCTCGGATACGGCGACCTCCGAGATGCCAGTTCAGCAAAGCTGACTCTCCGTGCACAGACGGAGCATGTTGCGTCGCATATCGCCTCGCTGCCCGATCCGCCGGTTTGGCTGTTGGGACATAGCATGGGCGGGGCGATAGCCATGCTGGCGGCGGAACGGCGGCCCGTGCATGTACGCGGCATCATCAACGTCGAGGGTAATTTCACACTGAAGGATGCCTTCTGGTCACGCGACATTGTCGCCAAGTCATTAGAGGAATGGTTTAAGGAGTATCGTGCCATGCTGCACGATGTCCCTGCGTGGGTGACACGCTGCGTCGTAGAGCCAAGCGAAGAACGCGTCACCTGGGCGGCGAGCATTCTCGAGCACCAACCGGCCGAGACGGTCTTTGCCATGTCCAAGGCAATCATCGAAGAAACGGGCGATCCTGCCTATCTCGATGCCGTGCGTCGAGTCGTCGAGCTAGGAGTCTGTCGGACTTAGGTTCGGACCGTCGCGGGGTGTGGGGCCGCGAACGCTGGTGCGGATTCTCTTGGACGGGTCACAGTTCGCTGTTGTGACGAAATGACGCGCGACGCT
>Ga0114930_10004620_pt1 | contig 11563 bp, 11 predicted proteins | sample AnhtaG_FD_87300 | JGI IMG/M metagenome (GOLD analysis project Ga0114930, IMG submission 87300) | Deep subsurface microbial communities from Anholt, Denmark to uncover new lineages of life (NeLLi) - Anholt_01485 metaG | ecosystem: Environmental > Aquatic > Marine > Oceanic > Sediment | place... | reverse complement strand
GATCGCGCTCCATCCGCGTGTCGTCCTCGAAGAAGGCCTCGCCCACGCGCCGGTCGGCCACGACGGTGGCGAGCAGCGCCAGCGCGCGGTCGTGGTCGAAGATGCCCTCGGCGTAAATCAGGCGCCGCTCCGCCCCGCGGCCGAGCGCGTTGGCGAAGTATTCGTATTGCAGGTTGCCGGCGCGCGGCAGCTTGGCGCCCATCACCACCACCAGGAGCCGGCTCCACTCCGCCGGGCCCATGTCGCGCTTGTAGCGTTGGACCAGGGCGTGCAGGCCGTCGATCTGGGCGCGGGCCGCGTCGGCGGCGTTGGCCAGCAGCGCGGGGCCCTGGGCGCGGGCGAAGTCGGCGAGGGCGGCGGGCGTGGGCGGACCCGCGGCGAGCACGCCGTCGATGAAGCGGAGCGATTCCGCGATGATCCGGCGCTGACGCTGGACCTGGACCGCGGTGAGGCCGAGGCCCTCGACCGCGGCGGCGGCGGCCTCGCCCTTGGCGCGCAGTTCCGCGAGCCGGCTGCGCCACGCGTCGCCGGCGGAGGCGGCGCCGGCCTCGGGCAGCAGCAGCGTGACCAGGCCCAACGGCAGGTGCGCGATCGACTTGAGCTGGTGGTAGAGCGGCGGCGTAAAGGTTTCCTTGGTCTCCGCGCCGTTGCGCAGCAGGATCAGCTGGTCGAACGCCACCAGGATCACGGGGGTGGTGCGGGCGATCAGCGCCGTGCGGCCGTCGGCATAGGCCGCGCGGGCCGCGGAATTGAGCTCGGCGATCGGGTTCGGCGGAGTCTGGCCGAGGGCCGCGCCGGAAACGGCGATCAGGACGGCCGCGAGGGCGCGTCCGGCGAATGCCCGCGTCATGGTACCTCCATCGAGCGCCTTGCGCTCAGCGCCGGCGCCAGGCCTGGGTGGTGCGCTCGAGCCGGCGCGTCAACAACACGTGCGCGATCTTGACCGCGGCGGAAGTCATGACGATGGTCATGGCGAACGCCGCCGCCACCGCGGTGAACCCCGACTCGTCCATGTTGATGATGCTGATCGAGGCGAGCTTGGTGTCGGGCGAATAGAGGAAGATCACCGCCGATACCGTGGTCATGGCGTTGACGAACAGGTAGATGCTGATGTCGAGGATCGCCGGCAGGCATACCGGCACCGTCACGCGCACCAGCGTTCGCATCAGCGACACCTTGAGCGACGCCGACACCGCCTCGAACTCGGGGTCCATCTGCTTCAGCGCCGTGGTCGCGGTCAGGTGGCTGACGGTATAGAAGTGGGTGATCGAGTTGATCACCAGTATCGCCAGCGTGGCGTAGAGGAAGCCCAAGGGGTTCCACGGCGCGTTGAAAAAGAAGATGTAGGCGAGGCCCAGGACCAGGCCCGGCACCGCCAGCGGCAGCATGGCGAGAAGCTGCGCCAACGCGCGGCCGGCCGCGAAGCCGCGCGTCTTTTCCAGCAGATACGCGCCCACGAACACGATCGCCGTGCCGATCACCGCGGTCCACGCCGACATGATGACCGAGTTCCAATAGGCCTCCCAGCCGTGCGTGTCGAAATTGCCGAACGCATAGTTGTTGAGCGTGAGCGTCAGGTTGTACGGCCAGCGCGTGACCAGCGACGCCCAGCCCGACATGGCCAGGATGCCGAAGATCAGTCCGCCGACCACGGCGCAAAACGCGAACAGCGCCCAATCGCGCCGCGGGTCGGGCTTGGGCTCGAGCGGCACCGCGCGGGCCGAGAGCAGGGCCACCTGCCGGCGCTGGATGATGCGGTCCGCGGCGAACGCGATCACCGCCGGGATCAGCAGGATGAAGCCGACCACCGCGCCCATCTCGAAGTTCTGTTGGCCGACGACCTGCTTGTAGATGTCGGTCGCCAGAACGTTGAAGCGGCCGCCGATCACCTTGGCGATGCCGAAATCGGTGATCACCAGGGTGAACACCACGAACCCGGCGCCGATCGCGCCGTACTTGGCGCCGGGCAGGGTGACGGTGAAGAAGATGCGCGGCTTCGACGCGCCCAAGGCGTCGGCCGCCTCGTACAGGCGCGCGTCGGCCATCGACAGGGCCGCCACCAGGATGATGAGCGCATGCGGAAAGCAGTAGAACACCTGCGAGATCACGATGCCGCCGGCGCCGTAGATGGTCCCCCCGAACAGCAGGTCCTTGAGGAAGCCCTGATTGCCGAACAGATAGATCAGCGAGATCGCCGGCAGAAGCGACGGCGCCAGGATCGGGATCAGCGCCAGGGCCTGGAACACCCCTTTCCAGCGCATGCAGCTTCGCGTCAGGGCATAGGCGTAGACGAACGCCAGCGGCAGCACGATGACGGTCGACAGCAGCGCGACATAGAGGCTGTTCCAGATCGAAACGGATAGCGCCGGGGTGGAGAAATACACGATGTAGTTGGCCAGCCCGACGAACTCGCCGTTCTGGTTTTGGAAGCTCTTGGACAAGAGCGCCCACAGCGGCAGGGCCAGGGCGAAGGCGAACCAGGCGATCAACAGGCAGATGCCGACCCGCATCAGCACGTCGTCGCGGTCGAGCCGCCGGCGCGCGAGCGCGGCGGCGGCGGGGGATGGGGCGGCGGCTGCCGTCACGATGCCCGCCGATGTCAGGGCGTCTGCGGCGCCCGGGGAAACACGCGCAGCCGGTCCGGCGGCAGGGCCACGGGCATCACCTTGCCCTCGGCGATCGCGAGGTCGCGCACCGCGTTGATCGAGAAGTCGGCCACCAGCGACGGATCGCCGCCGTCGACGGCGAGGCCCACGCGGCAGAACGAGCCGAGAAACTCGATCTCCGCCACGCGCGCGTTGAAGGTGTTGGGCGTGCCCGTGCCGATGTTGCGCACCACCACGTCCTCGGGCCGGATCGCGAGCGTCACGTCGTTGCCCGGGCCGAAGCGCACGTCGAGCTCGCAGGCCAGGTTGATTCCGCCGAAGCGCACATGCCCGGGCCCGGCCACGACCGCGGGCAGGAAATTCGTGGTGCCGACGAAATCGGCCACGAACGCGCTGGCCGGCTTGCGGTAGATCTCGGTCGGCGTGCCGACCTGCTCGATCACGCCCTGGTTCATCACCACGATGCGGTCGGCCATGGTCAGCGCCTCTTCCTGGTCGTGCGTCACCATGACGGTGGTGACGCCGATGCGCTGGTGCAGCCGGCGGATCTCGATGCGCAGGTGCGCGCGCACGCGGGCGTCGAGCGCGCTCAACGGCTCGTCGAGCAGCAGCAACCCCGGCGAAAGCGCGAGCGCGCGGGCGAGCGCCACGCGCTGCTGCTGGCCGCCCGAGAGCTGCGCGGGGTATTTGCGTCCGGCCTCGGGCAGTCCCACCAGGCGCAGGAGGTCGCGGACCCGCGTTTCGATCTCGACCCGGCGCAGGCCCCGGCTGACGAGGCCGTAGCCGACGTTGGCCGTGACGGTGAGGTTCGGGAACAGCGCATAGGACTGGAACACGATGCCGAAATCGCGCTGCGAGGCCGGCAGGGTGGAGATTTCCTTGCCGCCCTGGAAGATGCGGCCCGAGGTCTGCACGTCGAGGCCCGCGACCGCGCGCAACAGCGTGGTCTTGCCGCAGCCCGAGGGGCCGAGGAAGCAGACGAACTCCCCCTGGTTGATCTCGAGCGATATGTCCTTGAGCGCGGCGAACGAGCCGAACAGCTTGTTCAGCCGTTCGATGCGCAGATAGGGCGCGTTGGCGGCGGCGCTAGCGGCGGCGGCGGTCATGACCAAGGAAGCGGCCCTTGCCTCGCGGCGGAGGCAAGGGCCGCGTTGCTTCTCAGTCCGCGTTCTTGCGGATCACTTCGGCGCGGCCTTGGCCTCGTACCGCTTGGTCCACTCCGCCAGGATCTTCGCGCGTTCCTTGCCCATCTTGGCCAGGTCGATCTTGACCATGGCGGCGTCGGCGCTCGGCGGATAGTTCGGCGGCGCCGGGTTCAGGCCCGGGTAGCCGACGATGGCGTAGTACTTGCCGTACATCTCGTACGCCTTCTTGGTCACCGCCCAGTCCGCCAGCTTCTGCGCGGCCGCCAGGTTCTTGGTGCCCTTGACGATCGCGGTCGCCTCCATGTCCCAGGGCGCGCCTTCCTTGGCCAGGATGATGTCGATCGGCGCGCCGGCCGTCTTCTCCTTCGCGCCGCGCATGTCGAAGCCGATGCCGATCGTGCGCTCGCCCTTGCCGGCCTGCACGCAAGGCGCAGAGCCGGAATGGGTGTAGACCGCGATGTTCTGGTGCAGCTTGTCCATGAACTGCCAGGCCTTGGCCTCGCCCATGAGCTGGATCCAGGCGTAGACCGCCTGGTAGCCGGTGCCCGAAGAGCCGGGGTGCGGCATCACGATCTGGTCCTTGTAGGCCGGGTTGGCGAGATCGGCCCAGGACGCGGGCTTCGGCAGCTTCTTCTTGCCGCCCTCGACCGTGTTGTAGCAGATCACCGCGAGCCACGCGTCCATGCCGGTCCAGGCCATCGGGCTCGTGGTGCTGCGGAACTGCGGCTTGAGCTGGCTGGCGCCCTTGGGCGTGTAGTGCTGCAGCAGGCCCATCGAGTCGAACAGCGAGATCGAGGAGGCGCCCAGGCCCCAGATCACGTCGGCCCTGGGGTTGTCCTTCTCGGCGAGGAAGCGCGTGGTGATGACGCCGGTCGAGTCGCGCTGCCAGACGATCTCGACGTCCTTCACGTCGGCCTCGAAGGCCTGCTTGAAGGGCCCGAGCTGGTCGTTCTCGAGCGCGGTGTAGACGGTGATCTTGGTGCGCTGCGCGTGCGCGGGCCCGGCGACGAGCGCGAGCGCCGTGGCGGCGACCGCTCCCAGCATCAGGCCGCGGAACAACGGTTTCAGCATGGTTTTGACTCCCCAAGTCGGTGGCAGGTGTTCAAGGCGTCGGCGGCGCGGCGGTCCCGAGCGCGGCTCGGGCTGCCGGACCGTGTGGCCCGCGGGCGTATCCTTAACGAACGTCCGCCGAGGCTCCCCCACGCCCATTCCACCTGAAAGGCCTGACGCAGTAAAGGGGGATGATTACAGATTTGTGAAATACCCGTAGGGATTGCGTGACGCCGGCCGGCGCCGCGCCTGGCGCCGCGGCATCACGCCCGGTACTGCGGCACGACGTAGGGGCCTTCGGGCACCACCGCCACGCGCCGGTCGCCCGAACGCCGGACGCTGGCGCTGACCGCCGCGGCGACGTCGTCGATCATCGCCACGCCGGTCAAGCCGCGCTGCTCGCCTTTCAGGCCCTCGGCGTAGAGCCGGATCGCGCCCACGCGCATCGGCTTCAACTGCATCTCGGTCTGCCATTCGTCGATGTCGGCGCGCCGCTTGGCCTTGAGGCCGAGCAGGAACGCATCGGGCCCCTCGGCCACGAAACGGCGCTGCGCCTCGACGAACTCGCGGCTGCCCATGCCCTCGGAGCAGGCCGAGGCGACGATCAGCTCCCCGCCGGGCGCGAGGATGTCCATCGGCGCCACCATGCCCTTGACGGTCTGGTAGTAGGTCCTGTCGAGCGGATAGCCGGCGGCCGAGGTGAGCACGGTGGCGAAGCGCCGCGGCACCGGCACCTCGGCGAAGCCGCGGATATGCGCCACGGCCGCGAGGTGGCTCTGCACGATCTCGCCGAAATTGAGGAAGCTCGGGCGCCGCGCCTCGTCGATCACCGCGTTGACCGCGTACGCGCCGCCCAGCGCCTTCACCACGGCGAGCTGCACCTCGTAGAGCGGGTTGCCGTCGAGCAAGCAGTTGCGCGCGTCGGGGTGCTCCATGAACTCGGCGCAGTGGAAGCGGCGGATCGAATCGGCGTGGGCGACGCCGGGCATGATGACCTTGCGCCCGCCCGAGTACCCCGCCATGAAATGCGGCTCGACCAGGCCAGTTGCGATCTTCAAGTCGGCTTCGACGAAGCGCCGGTCGAGCCGGAAGCGCACGCCGCGCATTTCTTGGCCGAGATCCACGTGGTCCTGGTCGTTGCGCGCGAAGTGGTTCTCGACCCGGAAGGTGTCGAGCACCCATTTGTCGCCGACCAGCTCCGCCAGTTCCGCACCCTCGTTGGGGCGGTGCAGGCCGGTCGCGACCAGGACGCGCACCTGCTCGGGTCTCATGCCGGCGTCGAGCAGCTCGCGCAGCAGCACCGGCAGGATCAGGCCGTTCGGCACCGGCCGGGTGATGTCGCAGATCAGCACGCAGCAGCTTTTCTTGCCGCGCGCCAGCTCCTTGAGCGCCGGCGCGGCCACGGGATTCGCGAGCGCGGCCCGCATCGCTGCCTTGGGATCGGCCAGCGCGGGCATGGCCGGCTTGCGCACGACCGTCAGCTCCAGGTCGTCCGGCAGGTCCACCGGCAGCACGCCCCTGCCGTAGTTGAGCTCGATGCGCATGACGACAAACCTAGACTTCGGCGCGATTTACGGCAACTCCACGGCGTATTGATCGAGCGGCGGCAGCTCCTTCACCAGCCCGCGTTCCTTGAGGAACTGGGCGAAGCGCTCGTAGCGGCCCTTGTCCATCGCCGCCGGGCGCTTGTCGAAGCGGGGCAGGGTGTCGCGCCAGGCGCGCCTGTTGAGCTCGTCGTTCAGGTCCTTGTGCCGCGCGACGAAGAGCTTCCAGCTCTCCTCGGGATTGTTGGTGAGGTACAGCGCGGCTTTCTCCAGCGCCGCGACGAAGCGCTTGAAGCGCGGATCGCGCAGCTTGTCCTTGTGCGCCACGACGATCAGCTCGTCGTACACCGGCACGCCTTCCTCCTCGACGTAGAACGCGCGCGCCTTGCGGCCCTGGCCCTCGATCTCGATCTGGTTCATCTCGAAGTTGCGGTAGGCGCCGATCACCGCGTCCACCTTGCCCGAGAGCAGCGCCGAGGACAGCGCGAAGTTGACGTTGACCACCTCGACGTCCTTCAGGGTGAGCCCGTGCCGCTGCAGGATCGTGCCCAGGATCGCCTCCTCGGTGCTGCCGAGCGAATGCCCGATGCGCTTGCCCTTGAGGTCCTTGATCGCCTTGACCGGCCCGTCCTGCATCACCATCAGGCTGTCGAGCGGGGTAGCGATGATCGTGGCGATGCGCGCCAGCGGCAGGCCCTTCGACACCGCGATTTGCAGGCTCGGCTGGTAGTAGACCGCGAGGTCCATCTTGCCGGCGGCGACCAGCTTGGGCGGGTCGCTGGGGTCGGCCGGCGGGATGATCTCGACGTCCAGGTTCTGCTCGGCATAGAAGCCCTTCTGGGCGGCGACGATGATCGGCGCGTGGTCGGGGTTGACGAACCAATCCAGGATCAGCGTCAGCTTGTCGGCGGCCTCCGCCCGCGTCGCGGCGAGCAGAAGCAGCGCCAGGGCCAGGATCGTGCGTTTCATGTCGGTCCTCCTTGCATCAAGCGAAAGGTTCAGTGCTCCGGCGGCAGCCGGTCGGCATCCCAGGAAATCGCGCGGCGCAGGCCCGCGTCGACCAGCGCGTAGAGCGCGACCGCGAACACCGCCAGCACCAGCAGCGCCGCGAACAGCACGTCGACCTGCATGCGCGCGTTGGCCTGCAGCATCAGGTAGCCGAGGCCGCGGCTGGCGCCGACCCATTCCCCGATCACCGCGCCGATCGGCGCGAACACCGCGGCGACGCGGATGCCGGTGCCGAGCGCGGGCAGCGCCGCCGGCACGCGCAGGAACCACAGGGTGCGCCACGGCCGGGCGTTCATGGTCTGGGCCAGGTCGAGCCAGGCCGGGTCGGTGCGCCGGAGCCCGTCGTAGAACGCCGAGGCGACCGAGAAGAAGATCACGATCACGGTCATGACGATCTTCGAGGCGAGGCCGTAGCCGAACCACAGCACCAGCAGCGGCGCGATGGCGAAGGTGGGGACCGCCTGGCTCGCCAGGAGCACCGGCAGCAGCCAGCGGCGCGCGAGGCGCGAGGCCATCAGCGTCAGCGCGCAACTGGCCCCGAACGCCACGCCCAGCACCAGGCCGATGACGATCTCGATGGCGGTGTAGCGCGCGTTCTCCCACAGGATGTCGGCGCGCTCCCACAGCGTTCCGGCGACGCGCAACGGGGAGGGCAGCATGTAGGGCGGCAGCGCGAACGCCGCGACCGCGATCTGCCACAGCACGACGAGGCCGGCGAAGGTGGCGAAGGCGCGCAGCGCGATCATGCCGCCGCCTTGGCCTGGGTGAGGCGGTGCAACAGCTCGCCCTGGAGCGCGAGCACGCGCGGATCGGCCGGATCGCGCGGCGGGTCGCCGGGCGGGTCGATGGGCGCGCTCAGGATCGCGGGGCGGCCGGCCATCACCAGCACCCGGTGGCCGATGCGCAAGGCCTCGAGCGGATCGTGCGTCACCAGCACCACGGTGCGGCCCTGGAGCAGCCGCGCGGCCTCCTCCTGCAACTGGAGGCGCGTGATCGCGTCGAGCGAGGAGAACGGCTCGTCCATCAGCACGAACGGACGGTCCTCGAACAGGGTGCGGGCGAGCGAGACGCGCTGGCGCATGCCGCCCGAGAGCGCGGCCGGCCGGTCCGCCTCGCGGCCCTTCAAGCCCACGCGCGCCAGCAACTCGTCGGCCCGCGCGAGCGCCGCGCGCATGCCGTCGCCGCGCAGCCGCGCCCCCACCGCCACGTTGCCGCGGGCGCTGAGCCAAGGCATCAGCGAGTCGCTCTGGCTCATCCAGGCCGCGCGGCCCGCGATCGGCCTGCCGTCGCCGGCCGCGACCTCGCCGCCGGCGCCGGGCGCGATCAGGCCGGCGATCAGGCGCAGCAGGCTCGACTTGCCGACGCCGCTGGGGCCGAGCAGGCAGGTGCAGCGCGCGCCCGCGAAGCGCGCGTCGAGCCCGTCGAACAGCACGTCGCCGCCGAAGCTCAACGAGGCGGCGCGGACCAGAATCTCGGGCGATGGCGGCGCGGCGGTCGCGCGCTGGGCGCTTGCAGATGGGATACTTGCGGACATGCTCACCAGTCCCTACGGCGGTACGAACCGCATCAGGTTCTGGGGTCGTCCCCTGGGCCTATCGGCCGTTGGGACCTCTCAGCCGGAACGCCGGCTCCCCCCAGTGATGGCGGGACTATGGAGCAGCGCGCGGCCGCCTGCAAGCGACCATGCGCCGGAATTGCAGGGATCGAGCGCGCTCTTTAGAATCCGCGCCATGAACCGCCGCGCCTTTCTGGCTTTCGCCGCATGCGTCGCGCTCGCCGTTCCGGCGCTCGCCCAGGCGCTGGTCACGTTCGAGAAGTCCGCGCTCGAGATCGAAAGCGCCGCCGCCGTGCACCGCTTCGCCGTGGAAGTGGCGCGCAGCGGCGACCAGCAGCGCCAGGGCCTGATGTTCCGGCCGAAGCTCGCGGCCGACGCGGGGATGCTGTTCCTCTACGACCCGCCGCAGCCGGTGGCAATGTGGATGATGAACACGCTGATCCCGCTCGACATGCTGTTCATCGGCGCCGACGGGCGGATCGTGAACATCCGGGAGCGCGCAGTGCCGGGCTCGACCGACACCATCGAGTCAGCCGGGCCGGTGCGCGCGGTGCTGGAGCTGAACGGCGGCACCGTCGCGCGCCTCAGGCTCAAACCCGGCGACCGCGTGCGCCACAGGGAAATCGCAGGCTGAGGCCGCCGCGCGGCCAACAACCATCCGGCGTTAGCGGCTTCTTAACGTTGTCTTAGGCCGGCTTTAACGCCTGCGCGCGATCATGGACGAGCCGGAAAAGCTATCCGAGGGAGGAGCCGGAATTGGGGACGCCGTGGGCGCGAAGCCCGGCGGTCCCGGAAGGAGGTCGCGATGACCTGCCGTTTCCTCGTCCTGACCGCGACGCTGGCGCTGGCCGCCGGCGCGGCGTCGGCGCAACAGCAGATGCCCTGCGGCGATCGCGACGAGCTGCTGGCGCAGCTTCGGTCGCAATACAAGGAAGCCCCCACGGGCTTCGGCATGACGCCCAACGGCGCGATCGTCGAGCTTTTGACCTCGGAGAAGGGGAGCTGGACGCTGCTGCTCACCCTGCCCGGCGGAACGTCGTGCCTGATCGGCTCGGGCGAAGGCTGGGAGCTGTGGGGCGCCAAGAAGGTAGCCGGCAAGGACGCCTGATTTCCACCGTTCGCCGCGCCGCCCCCGAGGGCCGGGCCTTGAAGCAGGCCCGCGCGCCATGATATCGGAACTCGCGCGTGGACCGGGGCGTGGCGCAGTCTGGTAGCGCATCTGCTTTGGGAGCAGAGGGTCGTGGGTTCAAATCCCGCCGCCCCGACCATGCGCCGGCGTCTCGGTGTCGATGGAAGCGAGCGGCGATGACGGTTCGGATCTACAAGCCCGCGAAAACCGCGATGCAATCGGGCCGCGGCCAAACCCGGGACTGGGTGCTGGAGTTCGAGCCCGGCCAGCGCCGGCCCGAGCCGTTGATGGGCTGGACCAGCTCGGACGACACCCTGGCGCAGGTCAGGCTCCAGTTCGCCTCGCAGGACGAGGCGGTGGCCTACGCCGTCAAGCACGGGCTCGTCTATGCCCTGGAGGCGCCGCAGGAACGGCGCGTCAAGCCCAAGGCCTACGCCGACAATTTCCGCTTCGACCGGCTGAGACCCTGGACGCACTGACCCGAGGCCCGCGCGTCCGGACCGCCGACCGCGCGCGACCCGGCCGGGGACCGGCGTGCCCCGAGGCCATGCGGGCCTGGGGCCGGTCCTGTATGCTCGGGCGGGCGCGCCGATTCCGGTCGACCCCGTAGCTCAACTGGATAGAGCATCAGCCTTCTAAGCTGATGGTTGCTGGTTCAAGTCCAGCCGGGGTCGCCAGCCTTTGCAGGCCGCGCGGCGCGGCGATCGATCCCGGCGTCGCGGGTCGAGCGCCAGCCCGCCACGCATTCCCGGCACCAATCCAGTTCGCGGCGATACGCGCGCTCGGCTGCGCGGCGGGCCTCGGCGTTTGCCGTGAAACCCTGGAGCGGTTTCAGGCGGCGCAGCCGGCGCGCGCTTTCGCGGGCGCGTTCGCGCCAGGCCGCAAGGTCCGATGTGGGCGGCGCACCGGCGCCGTCCTTCGCGGGGGACGGCAGAAAAATCCGGCGGCGAAGCGGCTGCGGGATCGGGCCGTCGTAGAAGCGCTCGGCGCGGCGCAGACGGCTTAGGATGGTTTTGCAGAAGTCCGTATCGTTCATTTACAATACACTACCAATACCGCCCAAATAAGGCAATACTTTTCGCATCCAAATACCCGGTTCTTGACAGCGCCGGCGCCCCGGAGGCGAATCAAGCCCATGGATCGCACGCTTCACGCGCGGCTTCAGCGCAGGAGGGCAACATGGCGGCGGTCACGCCGGACATACCGGGTCAGGACCGGCTTCCCATGTCGGTGTCGCGGCCGGTGGCGATCGGCGACCTGCCGTGGCACAAGACGCCGTTCGCGGGCATCGAGCAGAAGGTGCTGCTGCGCGACGAGGCGACCGGCTTGCAGACGCTTCTGATCCGCATGGCGCCCGGGGCGCGGCTGCCGCTGCACGAGCATGCCGACATCGAGCAGACCTACGTGCTGGAGGGAAGCCTCGCGGACGACGAAGGCAACGACGTTTGCGCCGGAGACTTCATCTGGCGTCCCAAGGGCCACCGCCATGTCGCATGGTCGCCCAGGGGGGCGCTGCTGATCGGGAT
>Ga0114930_10004618_pt1 | contig 11568 bp, 10 predicted proteins | sample AnhtaG_FD_87300 | JGI IMG/M metagenome (GOLD analysis project Ga0114930, IMG submission 87300) | Deep subsurface microbial communities from Anholt, Denmark to uncover new lineages of life (NeLLi) - Anholt_01485 metaG | ecosystem: Environmental > Aquatic > Marine > Oceanic > Sediment | place... | reverse complement strand
CGTTGCCGTGAGCGGGAACTATGCTTATGTGACTGACTATAGCTATGGATTACAGATAATAGACGTCAGCGATCCCGTATCTCCCATTCTTGCCGGCACATACGCTACACCTGGGTGGGCTTTGGGCGTTGACGTGATCGGGAACTATGCTTATGTGGCTGATGGGAGATCAGGATTACAGATAATAGACGTCAGCAATCCCGCATCTCCCATCATTGCCGGCGCATACGACGATACGCCTGGGGTTGCTAATGACGTTGCAGTGAGCGGGAACTATGCGTATGTGGCTGACAAATACTATGGATTACAGATAATAGACGTCAGCGATCCCGCATCTCCCGTTATTGCCGGCGCATACGATACGTCTTGGGAGTCCTGGGAGGCTTTGGGCGTTGCCGTGAATGGGAACTATGCGTATGTGGCTAACGGTTACTATGGATTACAGATAATAGACATCAGTGATCCCGCATCTCCCATCATTGCCGGCAGATATGATATGCCAGGGGTTTCTAGAGGTGTTGCCGTGAGCGATAACTATGCGTATGTGGCTAACGATTACTATGGATTAAAGATAATTGACGTCAGCGATCCCGCATCTCCCGTTCTTGCCGGCGCATGCGATAATCCCAGGGCGGCTTATGGCGTTGCCTTGAGCGGTAACTATGCGTATGTGGCTAACTATAGATCTGGATTACAGATAATTGACGTCAGCGATCCCGCCTCTCCCGTTCTTGCCGGCGCATACGACGATACGCCTGGGGCTGCTAATGACGTTGCAGTGATCGGTAACTATGCGTATGTGGCGGATAATCATTCTTTGATGATATTACGAACTACATTGATTCCGAAATCCATTAGAGAAGATGAAATTAGAGACGTTAAAAATAATGGTGTTCATTATCTTTCTCAAAACTATACGAATCCCTTTAATACGAAGACCGAAATCCGATTTGTACTGCCTGAGCTGGAATTTGTCACGGTTACGGTATATAACGCGGCGGTTCAGGCATTTAAAACACTAATTTCAGAACAGAAGCCGGCGGGTGAGCACAAAATTATCTGGGACGGCACGAATGATTCGGGGATAAAAGTCGGTTCAGGCTTATACCTCTACAGTATAAAAGCAGGTTCATTTACGAAGGTGAAAAAGATGACGCTGCTGAAATAAAAGTTAATCCCTCCAGCGTCCCGCTGAGCGGGATACTTCTCCATAAGGCGCGTGAGAGCCCCAAAAGAAGGGGTAAATAGGTCGCTGCCGGATTTTAAAATTTTCCTTTTTCATGATATGCCCCCTTTCCCCCTGCCTCATTGGTAGGGGGTTTTTATTTGAATCAAAACTCTGGCAAAAATTACTTTTCCGCCAGAGGCGGATCTGCCTATGGCTGATAGGGTAAAATTAAGCTTTATTTTAGGGTCTGCTGAAAAACTTTTGATAGGCAACATAATCACTTGATATTAATATATTTATATGTTATATTGTGGTTTCAGACAAAGTTTGATCCCGCTAAGCGGGATGCAAGACCTGACCCCGAAGTTACATGTTAGAAATATAAAAAACTAAAAATATGGTATAATGAGTGTATGGATAAAACAATTTTAGAAATTACTTCTTTGCGTGATGACGAAGGGCAAAATTACTGGAAAAAAAAGTCCTATCTCGAAAGAATCGAAGCTCTGGAGCAATTAAGAAAAATTATATTTGGTTATGATCCGTCTACCACAAGACTTCAAAGAATTCTTACAATTACTAAACTTAAAAAAAATTGAGTATTTAGTAGTTGGTGGTTATGCTGTTGCTCTCTATGGATATCCCCGTGCTACCGGAGATATGGATATTTGGGTTGCCATTTCCAAAATAAATGCACACAAAATTGTTGAAGCTTTAAAAGAATTCGGTTTTAATGTTGCTGAGTTGAAAGAGGAACTTTTCTTAGAAAAAGAAAAAAATATAAGAATGGGTATTCCTCCGTTACGCATAGAGATTTTAACATCTATAGATGGAGTTGAATTTACTGAATGTTACAGCAATAAGGAAATTGTAATTATAGATGATATAGAAATAAATTTTATATCCCTTGAAGATTTAAAGAAAAATAAAAAAGCTAGTGGTAGATATCAAGACTTAGCCGATCTTGAGAACCTGGAAAAGTAAAAATCCTTTTTCCAGCCAGGCGATTCCCCTGATTTCAAACCGCGCCGGAGCGCATGCTTTGGCAGGTGAGATTTTATGTTAATTAGAAGAACAATAAAAAAATTTTCCGGCGGTTATAGCGGAGGGGAAACACCTCTTCCCATCCCGAATCCCTAGTGCTCGGGATTAAGCCCTTGGCGAAAGCCATTCTACGAACCAGCGTGCCGAAGTTTCGGGATGCTGCCCTTTGAGGGGTGGGAGAGCCCAAAAGAAGGGGTGAATAGTCCGCTGCCGGATTTTATACTTTTCCTTTTTCATGATATGCCCCCTTTCCCCCTGCCACATCGGCAGGGGGTTTTTTTGAATCAAAACTTTGGCAAAAATTACTTTTCCGCCAGAGGCGGATCTGCCTATGGCTGATAGGGTAAAATTAAGCTTTATTTTAGGGTCTGCTGAAAAACTTTTGATAGGTAACATAATCACTTGATATTAATATATTTACATGTTACATTGTGGTTTCAGACAAAGTCTGATATTTATAGAAGAGAAACATGTCTAAAGAACCGCCTCTGGCGGAAAAAGTCCCGCTAAGCGGGATGCAATACCTACACCCGAAGGATTACTTCTCCTCGTGTCAGCTAAATTTGTGCAATATTTATATGCTATAAATATCCGATGCGTTTTCAGCAGCGTGATATTTTTCCCACTGTTCTCTTCTCAGAACGCTGATGGTATCGCCTCGCAGTCCGCCTCGTAATGCACCGACACTCATTACGTCTCTGGGCTGAACATTACCGACGTTAGCCTTTGCCCCGTATCGCATATAGATGGTCTGCTGCTGGTCTTTATCCGGCGCCTCTATCATTGTATTTTCCAATCCGACAGCATCGATGAGAACGTCGAGTTCGTCAAGGTTGACTTTACCGTCCTTAGTCATAATGCCGACGCCTTTGCCTCCTTCACGTGCTTCGATAATCACCATCTCCGCGCCGTCTTCGAGGTCCTGCTTCATAAGCTCGATGCGTTTCTCTATTGTAATCATGGCGTCTTTCTTCGGGTCTTTCTTGCCTACTTCAGAAATAACCGTAAGGTCTTCGTCGATACACATTTTGATAATATCACCTCTTTTTTCGTCAGGAACATAGATAGTGCCATCCGAGAATTCAATATGTGTAAATCCCAAACCTTTTGCATACTTCAGATAACCATGTAAATGTTCTTTAGTATAACCGCCGGCGCAAAGTATTGCGACTTCAGTGAGCGTACCGCCTATCATCGTGCTTAGGCTGGCGTCCTTATAGGCTTGGATTTTTTGTTTCAATATATCCTCATCGTAAAGCGCGCCCGTGCCGAATGTGATTTTTACAATATCAACAAGCCCGGAAGTCAGGGAAGCCCAATCTTTCGCACCAGCCGGACCAAATTCCTTCTCGATTACCATAATTATACCGGTTTCCTCCGGAACTGTAATGAATTTTTCAAATGCTCTTCTCATCAAAATCTCCTTGTTAAATGTTTTAACTTGAATAACTCTTTTACTTTCTGCTTTTCAAAAACATTCCCAGCAGTTCTGCGATCCGGCGATTACTTTTACTACGCGGTTCACATTATCAACGAACTTATGTACTGCGCAAAGCCGATTTCTCATCAAATCATCGTTGTCAAACCCACCAATCGCTATTTTGTCATATAACAATACGGTATTGCCGATTTTGTCGCTAATATTATCAAATAATGCTTTTGCCATAGTTCTCTTATCATCGACGTCGATAGCGATACATTCGCTGCGGTCTTCTTCGATATGCGGGAGGATAACCGTTATCTTTGTATCCGTAATTGAGTCGAATTTAGTCTGTTCCTGTGCCAAGTCAACGGGAATTTTCTTTCCCCATTCGTCTTTTGTTTCCGGCAGCTTCAAATTCAGTTTTTCAGCTACCGATGGATAACTGTATTTCAGGTTGCCGATTCGTATATTGTCAATCAAAGAGCCTTTATAAATAGTCAGGCGGTTTTCGAATGAGAAATGTGTCATTTCTGTGGAGAAAATCTTAATGCCTAACTCAAGACCTTTCAAAATCAGGCAAGTTTTCCCGCTGCCCGCTCCACCGGGGGCGATATACATGTGATTGGCTTTCTCGTCGTAAAGAGAGCATGCGTGAAAGCTGTAAATATTGTATTTTCGCTCTAAAACCGCCATAACGTAGCGGAAAAGCAGCCCTTCATTGCCAAAAAGTGTATATCTTAAATCACTGGCTTCTTCGGTTGCCTTTTGAACCGCGCCGGTAACAAGTATTCTGTCTTCGGTAACAGTGATATCCAACGGCATGTCCGGATCGTCATACACAATAATGTAAAAATCGAGGTTATCATTGTATTCTATCTCTGCAACGCTGTGAAAATCGGTGAGCAGCGACTCAAAATGAACAGAAAAAAACATATCCGGCACCAATTCTGTCTTATTGGCGATAACGCCGAACGTTGCTTTTTGTATTTTAAATGCCTTTTTTACCATACTATTTTTGCCTCCATGACATCCGGTAATCTATATATGTCTATACTTAACAGCAAGTTACAGCCAAACTAAACGTAACGGTAATTTTAGTAACTAACAAGACTTTGGTAAATTTTATTCGCAAACTGAAGTTTGCGGCTACCACAATGGCTTTATCGTTAGGTAGCCGCAGGTTTTAACCTGCGTTCTTGATGAAAAACACACGAATCGGAAAAATTTACCAAAGTTTTTTAACTAATTTAAAATAAAAAAGAAAATTTCATAATTGATAGGAAATTTTCTAATATTTACGTAGTTTAGTAAGTATAATCATGTAGTCTGTAAGCCTGTCGTATCGCGATAACTGCGGCAATTAAATATTTATTCATCTTAAGATAATGAAGAAAAGAGTGTAAAGAAAGGAATTTTAGTAATTTTTCCGCCAGTGGGGTAAGCCACCACTTACGTGGAGGCGGATCTTTAGATATGTTTTCGTTTGACTTGGCAAATCCGGCTCATACATTAAAAAATACTATAAGGATAAGTTTCTAAGGAGGTTGCAATGAAGATTACTGTTGTTGGAGCAGGACGTGTGGGAGAGACTACCGCACAAAAACTGGCGGTAAAAGAGATGGTCGATGAAATCGTACTTATAGACATCATCGAAGATATGCCCATGGGTAAAGCGCTTGATATGTGGGAATCCGCCCCTATCGAAGGCACTGATACGAAGGTACGGGGAACAAATTCGTATGAAGACACAAAGGATTCCGATATCGTGATAATTACGGCAGGGCTGCCGCGTAGACCGGGAATGACACGGGATGACCTTGTTGAGGCAAACCAGAAAATCGTAAAAATGGCAACCGAGAATATTGTCAAATTTTCGCAAGATGCAATTCTCATTATTATTTCAAATCCGCTCGATGCAATGTGCTACGTTGCGCTGAAAGTCAGCGGTTTTCCATCGAACAGGGTTTTTGGAATGGCGGGGGTGCTCGATTCTGCCCGGTTCCGGACATTCGTTGCGATGGAGCTCGACGTTTCTATCGAGGACGTAACGGCTTTTGTACTTGGCGGGCACGGCGATACAATGGTGCCTCTTGCACGGTATTCAACGGTGGCGGGAATACCACTGCCGGAGCTTATTAAACCCGACCGGCTTGAAGCTATTATCGAACGCACTCGCAAGGGGGGCGGCGAGATTGTAAAATTACTCAAATTCGGCGGCTCGTATTATGCACCTGCAGCCTCTGTGGTTGAGATGACTGAGTCAATCGTTAAAAACAAAAAACGGATTCTGCCTTGCACCACCTGGCTCCAGGGTGAATATGGTCACAAAGACATATACATGGGCGTTCCGGTAAAACTCGGGCGAAACGGTCTCGAGGAGATTATTCAAATTACTCTTACCGGTGAAGAACAGGCATTGTTCGACAAATCCGCATCTGCCGTTCGTGGTCTTATCGGCATGGTTAAGTTATAGTAATTGCTTGATGGGAATAAAATGGGGTCAGGGCTTGAAATTTTAAGTATAAGAAAATAAAAGGCAAGACGATGTACTAGGAACATATTCAGTATGGATATGCCTTTCTAAAGATCAGTCTTTGGATGAAAATTTCAGACAAAGTCTGATCTATAGAGAAGAGAAACATGACTAAAGATCCGCCTCTGGCGGAAAAAGTAATAATGCAAGACCTGACCCCGAAGTATAGCGCATGTGCGACGCGAGCCGAAAAAGCAAAGAACAATTATATTCAAAAAGCAGTGAATGCCCTCATAAGCAGCTAAAAAGGCATCGGATCTCGCTTTAGCTCCTCGCGAAAGCAATGCCCACCTATAAGAATACTTGTGCTAGTTTTATACATTATCTTCTGAGACCGTTTTGTTAAAGAGAGTAAGTTGTCTTTGATCTTTTGCTTTTTTCTTCTTGGGTAGAATACGATGTTTTGAAAATCTATCAATTAACTCTCCTGTAATCCTTTTAAACTGTACGATATAATCACCAGTGTCAGATATCTTTTGTGCTAAATTTAAATTCACAAATCCATCCATGGCCCCACGGACCCAGGCATTTTTAGGAAAGGAGACCTCCCTTTTCTCATTCGCTTCTGAGCCAAATAGTTTTTGTAGTTCTCTGGTTATATCTTTAACATTTACCTTAAAAGGCCATGCACGCTTTTCCTTATTATACTCGACTTCTGATTTTTTCTCATTAAAGATGTCTTGCCATAATATATTCATTGTATATTCAGTTACAGGACGAGAATCATAGAATTTCTTTTCTCCGTATGTTGCAAGAACATCTTCTATTGGAATATTTTTTCCACTTTCTATTATACCTGAAATTGTCGTTTCATTAATATCTCCCCAAAGTTTTCGTATAAACAAAAACTCCTTTGCTTCACTGGAACGAGTAAATTCGACTATTGAAAACGGATTAGAAAAATTTAAGTGATCAGATTGGATTATACTTTCTAAGTAATTCTTAAAATCTACAGATCTTGATATTGCTATCAATAGCACAACACATGAATTATCGATCAGCTCATCGGTTGTCCACCAGCCTCGTAATTTGTCGTCGTATTTTTCTAACTGTTCTACAGTTTTCCTCCATAAATTGCGATTACTTGGTAATGATTTCTTCGCTTCTACGACGTAACCCAGATTGGAAGTTCTTTGAATAATGCCATCAGGAGTGATAGTAGTTGACTTTGCTATTCTATTATTAGGGCTTGTGTCCATTTTTCGTCCAAGAGAATCTTTCGAGTTCTGTAGCCGCTTATCATTTTTTTCATCCCATGTGATGAACCCAATAAATGCCTGTAAAGCATGTATTGTTGTTCGATAATCCTCCATAGTTTTTTTGATTTCATCAATATGCAATTCATTTGAATTATCTACTGTATTCACGAATTATCCCCTCTCTGAATTCATTGAAAATATGAGAAATGAAACGTTCAAATGCTTGTGCAGTAGATTTAGCTTGAGGAACAAGAAGAACCCTTTTAGGTGACAATATCCATACTTCGAAAGAAGAACCGTCAAGAAAATCAGCAACGCTAGAATGGTAGTATGGATTGGCATGGAAGACTGCCTTCGTAGCGTTTGGATAACTCGAAACCATCTCTGCAAACCTTTTTATTTCCTCTTTATTATCAAAGATGCTTTGATCATATGTAATTTCTATTGGAAGACTAGGTTTGTAATTTCGTTCTCGAATACCTCGACCTTGGAGTAAACTCAATCTCTGCGAAGCATGATTTTCTAGAAAGGATATTAAATTTTGATTAATTTCTATATGTAGATTATCATAACTAATTTCGCCGTACTTGTAGATACGACCAGTTGCGATTGTCCTAAAACTGTTTGTGTTTTTATAGCTTCGTTGTATCTGGAATTTAACACTAGCGAACCATTGATTCTGCTCTATTGCTAATTCAAACAATTTGTCTAGAGATAATTCTGTCCAGCGTCTATCCGTTTCAAATTTCTTCGTGGCAATTGAATCCTCACTTATATTTCTTTTCATGGTCACATCAGAGACTCTAATTCTATTTCTTAATCCTAATGCTTTTTCAAGATACTGTAAGGAATCTTTAATCTCTTTTTGATTGAAAAAGACAGGCATTGCAAATGGATAAAATCGGCGAACGATCTTCTTTACTAACTGTTTCCAAAAATTTGCATCAGAGATGGTCACAATTCGATGAAAATTAGAATTTTTTCCAGGGAGTATAGCAATTACACCACTAATATCTTTGCCTTTATCATCTGAATGATCCAAATGTAGCCTAAAAACATTGGCGCGAGGATTTATAAGTTCAAGACGTGGATATAATTTTGACTCCTTCTCCTTAAGCGTGGTGCCTAAATCGCCTTTGTGAAAGATTACGTATTGCCTGATCATTGTATATACTGGAGGCTTTGCAAAAAAAGATAGGTATTCATCAATGGCCGATGGTGATTTAGCAGAACTAGCGAAATCAACGAATTGACTTAGAGCATTCATTCAATTAGCCAACCTTATTAGTAAAATATAAGTTTTTTTCAAATTGTTATAGAAGCCGAACTTATAATTAATCCGACAAAAATAAATTTATTATGCTTTGTGAATTTAGTGCTAAACCGACAATATATTTAACAATGTAACACAATTTTCATCATAATATTGAGCGATAATCCGCTGATTATTTCTGTTATCATAAAATTCAATATTAATGATAACTCACGGCGTTTAATATGATATAAAACAAAGTAATTAATCCTCGCAGCATTTTGAAAAGTTCAATTGTAATGTAAGGAATAAATTTAAAATTGCAAGTATTTTTTACATCTGAGCCTTACCGCTGTAATAAAATTAGGTCAGGTCTTGCAATATTATATGTTATATTGTGGTTTCAGACAAAGTCTGATCTTTAGAAATGATAAGAAAATAAAAGGCAAGGCGATTTACGAGGCACACATTTAGCATGGCTATACCCTGCTAAGAAATAGCAGAATACGTAGGCGGACATTTCCGCCGTAGGCGGATCTGCCTCTGGCTGAATACTGCAGTTAAAATAGCGATTCAGAAAATTGAATAGAAACATGAAATGTAATAATGCAAGACCTGACCCCGAAACTTACTCTAATTTATGGTGCTATAACATCTGAGATTTTCCGAAACATAACACTGAAAGATTGATAATAATTACCAGACTTGTATTCGTTACTGAAACCTCTCACCTTATCTGAAATAAGTAAACGGCCAATAGAGAAACCTCTTGGTAAGGATTCATTTACCATAAGACCAAGATACTTTCTTGCAAGAATCGTAAAAGCTTGTTTGCATTTTTTAGAGGAGTGCACGACTCTATTTCTCAGAATTACACTTTCTTTTAATAATTGCTTTTGATTTTCTGTTAACAATGAGAATGGTTCTGCTTTCTCAAAAAATATTTTTGCTTTGTTGATCACTTTTGGCCAATTGCTCCAGTCCAAGTAATCGATAGAGGGATCAAAACCTTCTTTGCCAGAAAGCAATTCCAAGGCATGATTTAAATTTTGGCATTTCCCTATCCGTAATGTCGGTGAATATCCTGACTCAGAAGCACCTCCTATCATATACCGAAGGAACACTTCTTGAACGAATTCTTCCCAGGCAGAAATTATATTCATGAAAGAAAGCTCGACAATCTTTATAGCTTGTAAAGGGTGGAGGGGTTTCTCGTGAATACCATCATAGGACATAGTCACGTAAGGAAGCATGGCGATATATATACCATCCGCTGATCGAATAACTCTATCCAACTCATGCTTTAGGCTTTTTGTTCGTATTTTTTTCATCCAATTTCAATTTTAAATCTAACAAGTTATTCTATAGTTTCTACCTAATATTCAAAGATATATATTTTATAATTGATCCGCAAGGAATTTATTACTAACTTTGTAATATGCTATATGTATAACATTACAAACATAATATAACGAAACTGGATAACTTCTAATGATTGATGTGCCTGCGCAAATAAAGAACGATTATGGTAAATTAATAGCCAAACGCGGCATTCCGATACATAGCCATAATTTTTTCCAAAAATGGCTTAGTTTCTATCTTGATTTTTGCCACAAATATAATTATAATTCAACCAACCGAGGTTCTCTGACACAATTTATGGTCTAAGATGGGGTCAGGTCTTGCAATATTATAATTATCCCGCTTAGCGGGAAAGGATAAGAAAATAAAAGGCAAGGCGATGTACGAGGCACACTTTTAGGCTGTCATGGAATGGTCCATTACAGCTATGAATTGCTTTTCAAATTTTGGTTGTTATGTGGTGCCTCATAATCACGTCCAATCCCCCGAGTACTCGGGGGATTGAACGTGCCACATAGTGTATTTTCTGAGCGGGATTGGACGTGCCACAAAATGCACAGACAATCCCGCTTAGCGGGATATGCTACCAAAAAGTAGGAATTTGATTTATCAAATTCTAAGTGTGTTGGTGATCCCGCTTAATTTGATCTATTAAATTCAGAAAGTGTGTTGGTGTTGTCACCAACGCACCATGTTTACAATTTAACACTGCTGTTAATCCCGCTTAGTCACGCCCCGAGAACTCGGGGCGGGACCAACACACAACAGGATAAGGCTGCAAATACAAAAAGTGTGTTGGTGATAACACCAACACACAACAATAAGCAGAACCAACACACAACAATAAGCAGAACAAACACACAACAATAAGCAGAACAAACACACAACAATAAGCAGAATAAACACACAACAGGATAAGGCTGCAAATTCTAAAAGTGTGTTGGTGATAACACCAACACACAGCTTGTATGTTTATATAGAAAAGGCGGGAGTGAGCTTTGGTTCAGTCCCGCCTTATTATTTTCGTAACGTGCTATTGCAGTTTACTGAGTCCCTCTTCGAAGCGGTCGAACGCTTTTTCGAGGTCGGCGCTGCTTACTGCATAAGAAATTCGCACGCATTCGTCATTGCCGAAGGCAACGCCAGGCACCGGGGAAATCAGCATCTCCTCCAGCATGTATTTACAGAATGAAACGGAATCGGTTATTTCATAATCCCGGCAGCGTTTTCCGTAATACGCAGAGACCTTCGGAAAGATGTAGAATGCGCCTTTTGGTTTAAAGGTCTCGATGTTCGGCATGTTAGAAAGGCGTTCGTAAGCGATATTCCGCCGTTCTTCAAATACTTTAAACGTTTCCTTCATGTCATCCCGTGATTTAGAGAGAGCGGTAATACCGGCATACTGTGCGATCGATGAAGCATGCGACGTGGAATGCCCCTGATAACGGTTCATAGCTCCGATGACCTCTTTCGGTCCGCCGCAGTATCCGATACGCCAGCCGGTCATTGCATACGTTTTTGAAAGCCCGTTAATGGTAACGGTTATATCTTTAAAAGCGGGGTCCAAAGAGGCAACGGCATACGCTT
>Ga0114930_10004617_pt1 | contig 11572 bp, 14 predicted proteins | sample AnhtaG_FD_87300 | JGI IMG/M metagenome (GOLD analysis project Ga0114930, IMG submission 87300) | Deep subsurface microbial communities from Anholt, Denmark to uncover new lineages of life (NeLLi) - Anholt_01485 metaG | ecosystem: Environmental > Aquatic > Marine > Oceanic > Sediment | place... | reverse complement strand
GGAGAATTTTGCCAGGCTGCTTTACTGCGTGGCGAGCCAGGTTTTGGCCGAGTTCATTTGTGGGTCTTTTTTGTTTTTAACGTCGTCGACAGTGCGCTCGACTATGATGCTTGGGGTGATGCCGCCGTCGCTAATGTTGGTGCCGTTTGGCGTGAGCCAGCGCGCGATAGTTATCTTAATCTCTGCACCACCACCAAGCTGGACCAGTTGCTGGACCGAGCCCTTGCCAAAGGTGCGCGTACCAATAAGTTTGGCAACGCCACGCTCGCTAAGTGCGCCCGCCAATATCTCCGAGGCGCTCGCCGAGCCTTGGTCGACAAGCACAACCATCGACAACTTTTTGTTAGCAAAGACGTTGTACCCAGCCGAGCGATGCACGACGTTGGCGCCGCGCCCCTTGGTGTCTTCGGTCACGATGACCTCACCCACCGGCATAAAGTAGCTCGCCATCTCTACGGCCGCGTCTAGGTATCCGCCCGGGTTGCCACGCAAGTCGAGTATAAGCTTGGTGTCGCCCGACTGCATAAACTGGCGGAGCGCCTGCTTAAACTGCGCTGCGCTGGACTCCGAGAAACTGTACAGACTAATAACAAACACGTCGCCCTCATCTTTAACATCGATAATCGGGACGTCGATAGTCTGACGGGTAATCGTGATAGTCACCGGCTTGGTGGCGTCCTCGTGCAAGACGCCTAGCGTCACCTGGGTGCCCACTGGGCCGCGAATAAGTTTGACCGCTTGGTCGGTCGTCATGCCTGCTGTTGAGGTCGCACCAATGGTCGTAATAATGTCCCGTGGCAATATGCCCGCGGCCTGTGCTGGAGAGTCCTTAAGTGGTGAGATAACTTGTATCTCGCCCTTTTCGCTCATGCCCATCTCCATACCAACGCCGCCAAACGAGCCCGCCACTGTCTCGTTAAAAATCTTGGCATCTTCGGGCGGGAAGAAGGTCGTGTACGGGTCGCCATACGACTCGGTCAGACCTTTGATAGCGCCATAGATCTTTTCTTGGTCGGTTGGGATAGTGCCCGATGCTTGAGTTTGTACAAACTGGTTTTGGAGTACATTCCACGCTTGCCAAAACTGCGACAAGTCTATGTCGGCTGGAGTTTGGTTGACGATAGTTATCGTTTGCGCCGACGCGCCGCGCTCGGTCACGCCTGCATAGACTCCAACGCCAAAGGCGAGCACGACCGCCACAACTACGCCAACGGTAGTCGACCTGTTTTTACTCATGATACGATTATAGCATATGCTCTCGCGCTATACGCAGCGCAATTTGGTATGGATTGATCTCGTGCATCCATCGACCGCCGAGGTCAAACAGTTGATGGACGAGTTTCATCTTGATCCGTTAATTGCCGACGAACTGCTAGTCCCCTCGTTTAAACCCAAGGTCGAGCGTCGTGGCGACGCGATATATCTCATACTCCACTTCCCTGCGCCGCGCGTCACAGGCCAGCGCCCCGAGCAAGAGATAGACTTTGTTATAGGCAAAAACTTCCTCATCACTACGCGCTATGACCACATCGACCCCTTGCACGCCTTTGCTAAGTCGTTCGAGGTAGAGTCGGTCTTGGGCCGCGGACACTCGGTGCACGGCGGACATCTGTTTGCCGCGCTCGTGCACAGCTTGTACCAGTCGGTCACCAACGAGGGAGACGCGCTGCGCTACAAACTCGACCTTATCGAAGACCGCATCTTTGACGGCCACGAAAAGCAAATGGTCGTCGCGCTCTCCGAGGTTGGGCGCACGATACACGACTTTCGCCAAGCGCTGGTGCCGCACCGCGAGATGCTCATGTCGCTCGAGCCTGCGGGCATTAGGCTGTTTGACCAAGGTTTCTCCTACTGGGTGCGCGAGGTTATTGGTGCATACGAGCGCGCCGCTAGCACGCTCGAGCACTTGCGCGACGCCTTGAGCGAGCTACGCGACACCAACGACTCGCTGCTCTCTACCAAACAAAACGAGATTATGCGCACCTTCACGGTAATCTCGTTCCTTTTCCTGCCGCTCACATTCATTGCAGCGCTCTTTACCATGAGCACATCGCACACCCCCATTGTCGGCAGCGTTAACGACTTTTGGATTGTCGTTGGCATAATGACCATCGTTGCAGTAGGCTGTCTTGCATACTTTAAACACAAAGACTGGCTCTAATACACATGTTCGACTTATTTAAGAAAAAACCTAGGGCCGGGATGCCGCAGCTCCAGCTCCGCAATACCTTAAGTGGCGAGTTAGAGGCGTTTACCCCGCTCGGGAGCACCGTCAGGATGTATAACTGCGGGCCGACTGTCTATGACTACGTGCACATCGGCAACCTGCGCTCGTATGTCTTTGCCGACACTATCCGCCGCACGCTCGACGTGTGGGGCTACAAAGTCGAGCAAGCTATCAACATTACCGACTTTGGCCACCTGGTGAGCGACGCCGACGAAGGCGAGGACAAAATGACTAAAGGCCTTAAGCGCGAGGGCTTGGGCGTCACCATGACCAACATGAAAAAGTTGGCCGACCGCTATACAGACGCCTTTATGGCCGACATCGCGAGCATCGGACTCGATATTAAACGAATCCAGTTCCCCCGTGCGAGCGAGTACATAGCTGAACAAATAGCACTTATAAAGACGCTCGAGCAAAAGGGCTACGCTTACCGCACAAGCGACGGCGTGTACTTTGACACCAGCCGCTTCCCCAACTATGGCAAGTTGGGACATGTCGACCTCTCGGGCCAACAGGCCACAGGCCGCGTGGAGGAGAATAGCGAAAAGAAATCGCCCCACGACTTTGCCTTGTGGAAGTCAGACAAAAAGTTGGGCTGGGACAGCCCGTGGAGTAAGGGCTTCCCTGGTTGGCACATCGAGTGCACCGCAATGATATTTACCTTGCTTGGCAAACAAATCGACATCCATACCGGCGGCGTTGACCACATCCCCGTGCATCACAACAACGAAATAGCTCAAGCCGAGGCCGTGACGGGCAAACAGTTTGTGCGCTATTGGATGCACAACGAGTTTATTACTATCGAAGCCAAGCGTGTCGGCAAGTCGATGGGCAACGCTATCGTGCTTCAAAGTTTAGTCGACCGCGGCATCGACCCACGGGCGCTGCGCTATTGGTACCTGACCGCGCACTACAAGAGCCCGGTTAACTTTACTTGGGAGGCCATCGAGGGTGCCGCGCAGGCACACGGCCGACTCAAACGACTCTTTTTAGAGCTGCCACCATCTGGGCTCCCGGCCAATGAAGAGTTTGTTACCGACTTTTATGCTGCTATCGCCGAGGATTTCAACACACCGCGCGCACTAGCGCGTGTGTGGGACATGGTGCGCGACGAGTCGATAGCGCCAGCAGTTAAAAAAGCATCGCTCGTCATTGCCGACCAAATCTTAGGGTTAGGTCTCGGCGAGAGTGGCCCGCGCGCCAAGCTACCAATAAAGACCGAAGACCTGCCCGAGGGTATCCGCGAACTCCTAGACGCCCGCGAGTCGGCGCGCGCACATAAGGATTTTGAAAAGGCCGATGAACTGCGCAAAGAGATAGAATCCGGCGGCTTTGAGCTTAAAGACACCCCCGAAGGCCCCAAAGTGACCAAGAAATAAGATGGAATTACGAAAAGATTTAGGACTTCAAAAGAGCACTCTTGGGCGACGTGATTACTTTCTCTATAACGTTCTAATTTGGTCTGTTTGGTTGCTACTTCCTCCCCTGCCTTTTTCACCACTAGAAACTATTCCAGCATCTCTTTTAATTCTGCATGGAGTTTTTCTATTTGTTTTCTTATGGGTCAGCTTACTTACTGCGATTAAACGCCTGCGAGACATCAAGCGATCAGCTCGATGGAGCCTACTCATGTTCGTCCCCTTCATCAATCTTGTGGCGATTGCCTATTTAAGTCTAAAAGAATAACGAACGCGATAGCGTAAATTATAACTATCGCTTCAGCTTGAAATGTTTTTTCAATGGCCCACCAGGTTCCATATAATTCCCCTCGATACATGTTATGTATAGCGCCACTTGATGAAAATCTGCCAAAAGTTCTACTTCTTCAAAACATGGGTGAGGAAGAACGAATACTGATTTTTGTATTTGTGCAAATCCCAACCTTTTTAAATTTGCCGCAAAACCATCTCGACGTGTTTTTAGAGTCTCTGGCACATCAAACATAACGACGCGCCAGATACCGTCCCACTCTTTTTGTTTTGGCGGTTTGAGCGCATCTATCGCTAACCTACCGACAAGCTTCTTGCCCGCTTCAGTCAAGACTACGCGGGTGCCGTCCCCGTCATGAGTGAGTTCGACGTATTTTTTACCAATTACATATCGAACCGTTTGCCGAAGCTGTTCGTCTGGTATAGCTTGCAATCTGTCAAAGGCGCGGAAGGCTCTGTAGATACCTGAAGTTGTGCCATCTCCATACAGCGGGGCTATAAGCATATTCTCAACCGTTGAAAGTATTTTGGGTACTACGCGCTGGCCTTTAATTCGCATATGTATATGCTACGCGATAGCTGAAATTATACAAGTTACGATCATTCTCGCTCGTATTAAAAAACCGCGACGGTGCCGCGGAATCAATAGTAACTGTAGGGAGAACGGTGCGACTGCGCGTGGCAACGGTCGTCCCAGGGCAGCTGGGCCCAGCCGGCAAAGGTCTTGCGCGCAGCATCACCCATGGTGCGAATGGCCCGCTTGCGCGCCGAGGCACGGGCTTGGCCAGGGTGAGCTTTGCTGCGCTCGGTCTTCCGCTTGACGAGCAGCGACGGGTGCATTGACATGACCATCCTCCTGTTTTGGCGTCTTGTCGTCTGTAGTAATACCATGCTTGTGGTGCTGCTTCAAATGAGTATCCCCGGCTTATCCCCTGTTCTGTCAACTTTGACCCTGGCCTAACCCGCGCGCTACCATAGGCACATGGCACGCAAGCGCGACGGACTCCGGCTCCCTCCTCAATCACTCGAGTCCGAGAAGGCGTTCCTTGGCGCTATCATGATTCGCCCCGAGGCGATGATCGACAGTAGCGACGCTATCTCGCCCGAAGCGTTTTACGCAGAGAAGCATCGCCTTATCTACCGCGCGGCACTCGCACTCTTTAACAAGAGCGAGCCGGTCGACGTCGAGTCGGTCCGCGCAAAGCTGTCTGACGAAGGCATACTCGAGCAAATAGGTGGCATGGCATACCTCGCTGAACTTGCGGCAGACGTCCCTGCAGCAAGCAACGCCCGCCACTACGCCACCCAAGTGCAGAAAAAGTACATGCTCCGCAGCCTTATCGATGCTGGCGAATATGTCGCCGAGTTGGGCTTTGACGAAGCTCCTGATATCGAAGAGACGTTAGATAAAGCCGAGAAGAAGGTCTACGAGGTTACTGCCGCGCCAACCCTGACCAAGTTTGTGTCGATGCGCGAGACACTGGGCGCCGCGTGGGAGCACTATGTGCACCTGCAGGAAAATAAAGACGCGTCACGTGGTGTGCGCACCGGCTTTAAAGATCTCGACAACTTGTTGGCGGGACTCCAAAAGTCAGACCTTATTATCTTGGCTGCGCGCCCATCGATGGGTAAGACCGCGTTCGCGCTCGACATCGCGCGCCAAGCGGCGGTACAACACGGCACGGTGGTGGGCATCTTTAGTCTCGAGATGGCCGCGCAGCAGTTGGTCGACCGCATGATAGCCGCCGAGGCCAAGGTCAACGCGTGGGACTGGCGCACAGGACGTATAAAAGACGGTAGCGACGACTTTAGCCGCATCCGCGACGCATATGACCGGCTCACCAACGCGCCGATATTTATCGACGACCAACCGGGCGCCAACATCCTTAAGATGCGCGCCACCGCTCGCCGCCTTAAGCGCGAGCACGGCTTGGGCCTGCTTATCATCGACTACCTGCAGCTCATGGCACCGACCAACACGCGCGCTAGCGACAGCTTGGTGCAGCAAGTGACCGAGATATCCCGCTCGCTCAAGATTTTGGCGCGCGAGATGGACGTGCCGGTCTTGGCGCTCTCGCAACTTAGCCGCGCAGTCGAGCAGCGCCGCGGCAAACCGCGCCTCTCTGACCTGCGCGACTCGGGCTCTATCGAGCAGGACGCCGACGTCGTTATGTTTATCCACCGCGACGACAAGATGAACGAGGACAGCGACCGCCCCAACATCGCGGAGATTTTGGTCGAGAAGCACCGCAACGGCCCTGTGGGCAAAATCGAACTATTCTACAACGATAAGCAAACGACCTTCCAAGACCTAGCCAAGGCCGACATGAGCTCGTTTGGTGCACTCGATGCCTTTTAATATGAGCACTTCGTCTCATATAACCGTCGCTCGCTCGGAATCAAAATTAAAATTTTGTTCTCTCGCTCGCTAGGTTATGAGCCCTATCGACAAACTCACTGCGCTTTTTGAGCGATTCCCGGGCATTGGGCCGCGCCAGGCGCGGCGCTTTGTGCAGTACTTGTTGACGACCAACCCAAGCATCCGCCAAGAGTTGAGCGAGAACATCAAGGCGCTCGCCGCACAAACCAACCAATGCAAAAAGTGTTACCGCTGGTATGCCAAAGGTGATGGTGGCTCGACCCAGTGCAGTATTTGCAGCGACACCCATCGCGACCAGTCGACCCTGTTTGTGGTCGAGAAGGATGCCGATATCGACAATGTCGAGCGCAGCGGCTTTAAAGGTCTCTACTTTGTGCTTGGCGGTACTATCCCACTCGCGAGCGAAGAGCCAACCAAATATATCCGCCTCAATCCCCTACTCGCACGCATCGCCGCCGAGTCAGCGACTCTACAAGAGATAATACTCGGCCTCTCGGCCACCACCGAGGGCGACCACACCCGCCAAATACTGCAGGAGAAGTTGCGCGAAGCGCAGGTTAAGTTGTCGTCCCTTGGCCGCGGCCTCTCGACCGGCAGCGAGCTCGAGTACGCCGACCCAGACACGATAGGTCAAGCCTTGGAAAACCGCCACTAGGGTTGGTATAGTCAGGTCAGTTGCACTTACACAACGGATGACCGCGCCATGTCATATAACTTCGAGCCTCTCGACCAAGAAGAGCGCTCGGTTGTCTGCCGTGTGCTCGTTGACGCTTACATGCGCCACCGCGATATGTCGCTTAGAGCTGTCTGTCGCGACCTTAAGGTCCTTCTGTGCAAACAGTTCAAGGACGATTTCTCGGGATACGCCAATGTCGTGGTAGACCCCGGCGATCACCTGATTGCGTCGTATCGCAGGCGCAGGAAGCGCAAACAGCTCCGCAGAGCACTTCAGCAACGACAGCGTGCTCGTCGGTACAATCACCTTATTCAGATACCTGGCAAGGCACTTCGTGCAGTAAAGGAGCACACCTTTTGGCACGAAGTCGGTCACGTGCTGCTTCGAGAACTTGGGTTGTTCCCTCGACCATCTGGACGAGCATTGAGCCTGTATCTCTTGACTAAGAAACATTGGAGCGAAGAGCGTGCTGTCGAGGCATTCGGTACCGCGATGGTACTGTACCGCTTCGGTATCGACCCTCACTTGGACGAACTGGGGGAGCGATTCATCTTTGCGGACGAGACATCGGATTGGTACACGCAGATGCTGCGGTTCGAATCTAACCGCATACTCAGTGCGTGCAGTCGGGCAGAGCGAGAAAGGAGTAACTCTGCTGATATCCAGGCGCTCCAAGAGCTCCACCAGTTGCTACAAAAGTACGGCTCCGCAACGATGGGCCTGCAGCGCGGCCTGCCAATAATCTACAAAAATAGTGATGGTTGCGGCATACTTCGGTATCACTACACCCATGAATCCGGAGACCTGGACGTAGAGCACACTCACCGCGGTAAAGAAAGTTGGCGCAAGGTGTCGGACGAGGAGAGGCGCTTGGTGTCTGAAACCAACGCACTTCGAGACCTGCACGAGCACCTGCAATACACATTCTTTCCCGACAAGGCAGCCGATGACCAGGCTCTCTTCAACAAACGGCTCGCCCGTCTTGACCGAGCGGTCCAGAAGTTCCAAAAATCCTAAGCCCGCCATTTGGCGGGCCTTTTTATTGTTACTCTAGGCAACCGACATTAGTTGTGGTACTTTAGGTTCGGAACGGCCCATGGAACGGAGCATCACCCATGCCCGCGTTTTCGTTCGAAAATATCTCCTCGCCCAAGAAGGCCTCGCCGGAGCCTGCCATGCTAAAGCTGCCCAAACGGCCCGAATGGGTGCATCGGTACCGCTGGCTGCTGACTGTATTGCTCGCCAGCTTCGTACTCTATATGGGAGCCGTCGCTATCAAGCTCGCCACCGCAAACTAAAACCGCCCCCTTTCGGGAGCGGCTTTTTCTTTTTACTTAAGACCGGTGATTTTGACCTCGAAGTACGGCTGCTTGTGGCCGCGCTTTTTAAAGTAGTTGCTCTTGGCCTTGTACTTGATAACCGTGACCTTAGGCTTGCGAGCTATCTTGGTGATCTCACCCATAACCTTGGCACCCTTGATAAACGGGTCGCCAATGGTGGTGTCCGAGCCGTTGTCGACAACCAGGACATCCGCAAAGGTAACGGCATCGCCGACCTTGTGCTCGCCCTTGATCTTCTCGATCTTAACGACAGCACCCTCCTCGACAAGGTACTGCTTGCCGCCGGTCTGGATTACTGCGAATTCTTTAATCTTGTCTGCCATAAAAAAGGAGCCCTGCTGGGCCCATATACCTTACCCTATACCCCCCAAAAAGGCAAGAAACGCCCCTACCAGGCCCTAATCGGCGCTCTCAAGGAGCGGGCGGTCGACCGCCTCGAGCTCCAGGTCCATAGCCTCGCCGGTAAGGCGCAGGACGTCTTTGTCTATCCGCTTAAACGACTTGCTCGACGACTCAAAGTGGCCAACCGCAGTCGACAGCGACTTGCCGAGCTTGTTGTGGGAGTCCTCGTAACTTTTAAGGTGTTTGCCGAGCTCGGTGACGTTCTTGATGATGTCCTTGGCGGCGTCCTGAATCTTTTGTCGTTGGTTGCCAAACAGCACCGTCTGCAGGTACGCCAAAAAGGTCGTAGGCGACACTATGACGACGTTCTTTTGCTTGTAGGCGTACTCGATAAGATCGCGCGAGTTAACACCCGCGCCCACGTCGTTGTTGAGTAAGTCATAGTAGATACCCTCGGCCGGGATAAACATAAACGCAAAGGGCATCGTGCCCTCTTCGGGCCTGATGTACTTGCTTGTTTCGTCGATGCGCTTTTTGACATCGGCTTTAAAGTCACGGCGATACTGCTCGATGAGCGCGTCGTCGGTCGCGTCGCTAAGGCGGATATAGTTCTCGAGCGGGAACTTGGCGTCTATCGGGATTAGCCCCTCGCCCGTCTTGACCACCATGTCGACTATCTCGCCGTCTTTAAACTTATACTGCGGCAGGTACTGCCCGGGCGGCAACACGTTGCTTAGGATAAGCTCGAGGCTTGCCTCGCCCAAGTTGCCACGCTGCTTTTGATTTTTAAGTACGCGCTCGAGGTTCGACAGTTGCTCGGCGATAGTAAAGACTTGTTTGGTCGACTCTTTTGTCTCGGTGACGCCCTTGGTGACCTCCAAGAGCTGCTCGGTCACTTGGCGAGATATGTTGGCCATGAGCCTCTCGACCTGCTCGGACTGCGCCTTCATCCCACTAAACATACGGTCGCTACCCTCGCCCAACTTGGTGTCCATGGCGCGGGTGAGCTCTTGGAGCTGGCTCTGCAGCAGCAACATGCTGTTGGTGTCTTGCCCGCCCTGGCCCTTTTTGTACAGCAGGTAGATAGTGGCGATGTTCCCCACCACCAGTACAACGAGTAGAATTATCAGCCAATCCATTGTACTATTCTCGCATGACACAAGCAGAGCTCAAAGAGCACATGAAGGACGCCATGCGCGCCAAAGACACCGTGCGCCTTAACGTTATCCGCGGACTCATTGCCGCCATGACCAACGAGGCCGTGACCAAATGCAAGGGCCCCGACGGCGTGTTGGACGCAGACGAGGTTTTGACTGTACTCACCCGCGCAAGCAAGCAGCGCAAAGACGCTATCGAGCAGTATGAGAAGGGCGGCCGCCCCGAGCTCGCCGACGGCGAGAAGGCTGAGTTGGCGATAATCACTGCCATGCTCCCCGCACAAATGAGCCGCGACGAGGTTGTCGCCGCAGCAGCGGCCAAGGCAGCCGAGCTTGGCATTGCAGACAAGACTAAAGCCAACCAACTCATGGGTATGCTCATGAAGGACCTCAAAGGCAAAGCCGACGGCACGATGGTGAAGGAGGTCGTAGACGGGATGTTTGCTTAATCCCCAGGCTAACACTTGACTTTTGTCCCGTTTTGGGATATGATTGCATGTGGAGGGCGGTCTTATATCGCGTACGTCCCTCGCAAGATTCAACTCTGCGAGGAACACCATGAAGAATTTGGCTCACGCAAGCCCTGGCCTCGCCAGGGTCCTCCTCGACACCGAACGGCGCGAGGAAGAAAAGAAAGCAAGAAAGACTCGCCCTGCACCACCCCGCGCGGAGTACGATTCGTATCATCGCGACCAGTCGCAGATTGATGCGTATCGCGAACGTGCGAAGTCTCAGTTCCCGGACAACTAGTCGTTGTCCGGCACGAGTGTAGCCTACGAGTAACCTTCTAACTCTCAAGAGACTTAGCCCCCACCAGCTTGCTGTGTGGGGGCGCTTTGTTTGTATAGAAAAGAAAAAACCGAGCAGTGCTCGGTTGTAGCTAACGCGCAACTAGGTACTTTTGCAGCGTCTTTCGGGCATAGAACATATTTGTCTTAACGGTGGCCGCGGGGCTGCCGATACTTGTAGCGACTTCGTCGACCGTGTTCTCACCGAGGTAGCACTGCACGACAACTTCACGCTGTCGTGGCGGCAGTTGGGCGACGGCACAACGTACGCGCTGCACATCTTGCGTCGCGATAAGGTCGTCTTCCTGCGTTGCTTCGACAGAAAACGAATCCTCCCAATACTCTTCCGAGTCACTCGGGAAGGCCTCGTCAAAACTCACTATCCGCGCCCGCCTCTTAGCAAAGGTCATGGCCCTGTTATGGAATATGCCGACGAGCCACGTAGACATCTGGCACTCTCCCCTAAACGAGTGCTGGCCGACCAAGGCTGCAATAAACGTGTCCTGGATGAGGTCTTCGATGTCTTCCTTCGACAAACTTCGACCCCAATATTTGGTGGCAAAACGAAGTAGCTTGGTCCGACTACCCCACACATCGTGCTCAAACGTATTCGTCCCCATGGTGGTCCCCTGCTTTTTTTGAACGTCCGAGGATATTATGCCACACGTAGATGAAAATTGACAGGAGTCCAATAATTTGTCATACATATCCTTGGCCGGATATGTCGTCTGGTCATACAGCAAGCGAGGAAACGCATGTCGCACCTCAAGTTCCGCTCCTTTGGCCGCAAGGAAGTCACCAAAGCCATCGAGAAGTACGCCAAGACCCCCAAGGCGCTCAAGCTCAACGCCCCGACCATCCGGGCTATCGGCCAGACGCTCTCGGGTCTGCGCGACTCCAGCATGAAGGAAGCTGAACTCGTCGAACTCGCTATCATCCAGACACTCCGCCCG
>Ga0114930_10004616_pt1 | contig 11573 bp, 8 predicted proteins | sample AnhtaG_FD_87300 | JGI IMG/M metagenome (GOLD analysis project Ga0114930, IMG submission 87300) | Deep subsurface microbial communities from Anholt, Denmark to uncover new lineages of life (NeLLi) - Anholt_01485 metaG | ecosystem: Environmental > Aquatic > Marine > Oceanic > Sediment | place... | reverse complement strand
TTCTCGAGTAACCGATGATTTCTTACAGCAATTACTCCGTCGTCACCAAGATGAGATAGTATATTTGGGGCATCTTTATCGAACTGATGTGAAATTACCACTAACCCTCCGCCATTTCGGTCCTTCCGCTCAACGTGGTGCTGGTGAGGCATATCACACCGGAATCTTTGGTATGACCGGAAGTGGCAAATCAGTATTCGCAGCTTATTTATTAGCCTCTCTAGTCTTACACCCATCTTTAGGTATTTTTATAATGGACCCACAAGGACAGTTTACTAGCGAAGAAGGCCTTCCATTCTCCCTACAGGAGTGGGCAGAACAGCAAGGAAGAGAGGTTAATGCATACTCAATTTCTAATGATTTAAGACTCCCAAAGAATGCCTATTTACTCAGTGAATTGTTATCGAGAACTAGATTTTTTATCGACTTACTTACTCTACGAGGTGCGGATGCAAGAGAATCTGCATTAGCAGAATTTACTAGAATACTTCAAAATTCTCAGGATTGGGAATCCAGAGTACCTGATGATGTTCTTCGTGCTGTACTTTCAGATCTGTTAAACGACCAGCAGGCCCTTAATCGAATCTATGCTACAGCTTCGTCTCGTAATAGATTGATGAGTTCTATCAATGACATTTTAACGAACGATATGATATTTAATATGGCAGCTGATATTTTTCGACCACTCCATTCACTGTTTACACAGACAAATGTAACTGGGGGAACTCGGAGGTGGATAGATAGCATTATTGAAGGAGCTCTCGATCCAAGTGTAAGTCCGCGTCCATTAATAATAATCAACTTTTCTGCAACAGGACAGCAATTCCCAACTGGTGATCAAAACCTTCTTGATAATGCTGAGGTTAAAGCAAGGATTCTACGTCTTGTCTGCTCGCGTTTGAATTTGAAAGCCGAGCAATTATATAGAGAACGAGAGAGCCTCAATACTTTGGTCGTTTTTGATGAAGCCCATCGTTTTGCAGCTGAGAATCCTGAGAACGATGAGGCGAAAAATCTAGCCGAACGATTGGTTGATTATGTCCGAACCACTCGTAAATACGGCCTTGGGTGGACATTCATTACCCAAGAAGTTAACTCACTCAAACGAGGGATCTACTCCCAACTCAGGGTCAGATGTTTTGGCTACGGGCTAACTTCAGGGACGGAACTACAGCGTCTACGTGAAACCATTGGTGACCCATCCGCATTAGAATTGTATAGGACTTTTGTTGATCCCGCTGCAATACGCCCAAGCAAATATCCATTTATGCTAACAGGCCCCGTATCACCACTATCATTTACCGGCGCTCCTGTTTTTCTCTCAGTGTATACGGACTTCAACAGATTCAAAGAGGATAATGGGTTCTAATTTTGAAGGCAGAAACATTAAGTGACGACATTAACAAGCTATTTCAAGCGGTTAATGAAGGATGTAGTAGAGCCTCTGGTTCAGGTAAACCAGAAGCTATACTTCGAGAACATGTACAACCGGCACTAGGCGAAGCACTCCGGAATCGTGGTGCACGCGCAACGGCGAGAAACGAGGCTGTGCTCGTCGTGCCTACTAGCTCAGAAGCGGCAATGCTTGATGCTCCTCTTACAGCTACTGGTCGGGCCGATGCCATCTACAACAGATTCGTTATTGAGTTTGAACCTCCAGGTTCTCTCCGTCCGTCTGTAATTCACTCGGCAACACGCCATGCTATAGAACAGGTCCAACAATATCTGCAAGGCATTGCCCACATATCTCATATGAAGCTCGAAAGACTTGCTGGCTGTGCATTTGACGGGCGCTTGATCATCTACATCACTTGGGAACGCGGCAATTGGCGTATTACTAGACCACAAAGAGTAGACCTAGGCTCATTACGTGCATTAGCTGAAACCCTTGTGTCACTTTCAAAAGGACGCGGTCTTACTGCTGAGAACCTTGATGAAGACTTTGGACGGGGTAGTGAGACCGCAAAGACTGTTGTTGCCACGCTATCAGACCCGTTCCTAAAAGGAACAGTCTCCGGACGCACCATATCAATGTTTGACCAGTGGTCCATTGACGTGGGAAATGCTTCTGGCCCTTTCTCACTAACCGATGTGAGTGAGTGGACCGAGCTCTGCTCCATTCTAGGCGTACCGAGTAGACAGGAAGCCAGTCAGCATGTCTTATTCTCGCTGCAGACTTACTTTGCCTTGGTTTCCAAAATGATGGCACTCATCATATTGGAAGGAGCGACCGGCCATCAACTTGCCAAGGAATTAACTGACACCAGTACAGTTTGGGATGGTCTAGCTCGTCTCGAATCGGGAGAGTTAACAGCTGTTACTAAGGCTCTCAATGCAGTAGAGCCTGGTATCTTTTCCTGGTATCTGGGTGAGAGGCAAAATGGTCTGGAGGAGGCACTCAACCGGATGGTAGCTATTGTTGCGGAATACTCCGCCGAGATAGTGGAAATCACCCCCTTAACAGCGAGGGATGTCCTAAAAAATCTGTACCAGCGCTTGGTACCCCGGTCAATACGACACCGCCTTGGCGAATTCTATACCCCAGACTGGTTAGCTCAACGTGTGATTAACCAAGTTACGGGATCGCAGACCTCTTTGGACCCGACAAAAAGAGTCTTGGATCCGGCATGTGGTACTGGGACATTCCTAATAGAAATAATCTCAAGAATGATTCGCACTGCCGGTGATTCCAATCCCAGCCGAACCCTCCAGCGAATTCTAGATAATGTTGTTGGCTTCGACCTAAACCCGCTTGCGGTTCAGGCGAGTAAGGTGAACTATTTGCTAGCCGTTGCTCCATTGCTCAGATATGCTGACGCGCCAGTCTTACTGCCGATTTTCCTGGCCGACTCAGTCTCCCTACCCCGCCGTGGAGGGATGCTCGAGGGGGATGTCTATGTTTTTGAGACTAGCGAAGGAGACTGGCAAATCCCAGTTCCGCTAGTGGAATCCCGCTTTCTGACACCGGTTGGTGAGATTGTCGGTCAGGGCCTAAAAGAGGGTAAGAATGTTGACTGGGTGCGTGATGAGATTTCCAACAAGCTTCCCATCCTGAACAGTGTCGATCAGCCCATCATTGACGAAGTGTCGGCCTTATATGAAAAAATCCTCGATCTTCATCTAGCAAAGAGAAATGGGATGTGGTGGCAAATGGTAACCAATGCCTTTGCTCCCGCCCTGCAAGGGAAATTCGACTTCGTGGTTGGAAATCCTCCATGGGTTTCGTGGGAGACTCTTCCTGAGAAATACCGGAGGGAGAATGACGAACACTGGCTTCGATATGGTTTACGCCCGGTAAAGCCACTAGGTCGTAGGCAAGCTTCGGCAAATGTTCGGCTTGACCTTTCGATGCTATTCTTGGCTAGATGCATGGATAGTTATTTGACCGACGGAGGGAAGCTGGGGTTTGTCATTACTTGGACAGTGTTTCAATCCGAACTTGCAGGCCGAGGTTTCCGAAGGCGATTACTTCCAGATAGTAACCCCTACAGCTTTGTTCATATTGATGACATGTCTACTTTGAAGGTATTTGAAGACGCAACCAACCAAACATCGGTAGTAATAGCAGAGCGTCGAAAAAAGCAGAATCCTCGAGTCCCTGTAACGCGGTGGTTTGGTGTGCAAAGTCAGACGATTCCTACCTCTCTCGAAATCGAAAGCGTGAGGGAGCTTACAAGACGGCGTAACCTCTTCGCTGAGCCAGTAGATCCAAATGATGACAGTTCGCCATTGCTAATAATGCCACGAGTCGGCCTTGAAGCAAGTTTGCCACTTCGTCATAGTTCACCATATCTGCAACATGTTAGAGAAGGAATTAATACCCGTGGAGCAAATGGTGTCCTTTTTGTAGATATTATTGACAAAGGGGAAAATTTACTGAGAGTCTGTAACAGACCTGAGGACGGACGCAGAAGCGACTTACCTCGAGCGGAAGGGTTCGTAGAAGCTGAAGCTATCAAGCGGCTGCTGCGTGGCGAAGATGTGTGCCCTGGAGAGGCAAGACCAAAGTTGGGGCTGCTACTGTTCCATGATGATGACCATGTCAGCTGTCCCCTTACCACTGAAGAAGCCCAGTCCATGTTCCCACGAGCGATTGAATACATAAGTCAATTTGAGGAAATCCTTCGTTCGAGACATAAGTTCAGAAACTTTGACCCGTCTGGAGAACAGTGGCTCGGTATTTATTCAGTCACGAAAGCGGCTCTTGCTCGACACAAGGTAGTTATCAGGGAAATTGCCAGAGGTATGATTGCAGCTCCAGTTCATGGAGCAGACATAATACCTGATCACAAACTCTATGTGATTCCCTGTGAGAGTGCACAGGAGGCGGATCTCTTGGCTATAGTTCTGAACTCTAGGATAGTCAACTACATGGTCCGTTCATTCTCAATTAGCACCTCGATAACCGGGTCTGTTTTCAGATACATCGGCATACGTGATCTTAGCGAGGCAAAACCGGAGCAAGATCCTAACTTAACAATCGCTAGGGCGCTTGGCATAACGCTTGATGCTTATCGTACTCTGGATTCCATAGCCCGAGCAGAGATGCGCTAATCAGCACAGCAGGTACAAGCAAATCTAGAATTCCAGGGACACCATACCATTCAGGCCTGCTACAAATCAGGTATTATGTCCCCAGAATAGTGCCCATACGCACGTATTGACTATTTACATACGAAACAGTAAGATATAACATGAAACGATAATGCAACTTGAATCAAGAAGAGGTGATTCATGCCAATTTATGATGATAAATGGCTATTTTACGAAAAGGCTGGGGGAAGGTGTGAATGGTGTGGGAAGAAATTAACTTGGGCAAATCGGGGTCGTGAAGGCAGAGGTGCTTGGGAAATACACCACCATCCTCCGAAATCTGGCATGAATCGAACCTTTAGAGGTGTTATCTCACCAGATATGATTATGTTTCTAAGGGTTCTATGCTGGGAATGCCACAGAAAGACCCTTGGTTCTGATTTTCCGGACGTGATTGATTACTTAAGGTAATAGACATACTAAAAACTCACGGAATCCAAATAGAGGCTTTGGAGAGTTCCAGGGAATAACAAGCTACGCCTAATTGACTAAAGAACAGGAGCACATTGGCGATGGATGAAAAGAAAACAATATTAAAAGCAATTCTAGACACTCCTAAACCCTTATCTGATGACCAGAAGGAGGCTGTTACTGCTCAGGATAGGTATTTACGAATAGTCGCCGGGGCAGGTGCTGGTAAGACTGAAACCTTAACAAGGCGTATAGCGTATTTGCTTCTTTATAAAGATGAAGAACCACAATCTATAGTCGCCTTTACTTTTACGGAACGTGCAGCCCAAAGTATGAAAAACCGTGTCTATGAAAGGGTCGGACAACTGAAAGGACCAGAAGCTTGCGCCAGATTGGGAGAAATGTACATAGGTACAATACATGCTTTTTGTTTAAGACTGCTAGAAGATTACTTCGGATATGGTGACCATGAAGCTCTTGATGAGAATCAGGAAATGGCTTTCCTAATGCGAGTTGGTTGGAGCCTCGGTCTTGGAGTTGGTGGGCGATATGCTGAGAACTGTAGGAATTTTTTAAGGTCAGTAAACATAGTGTACGATGAGTTAATTGATAGAAAAATTCTCAATGACAGAGAGCCTGACTTCGCCCGTCATATGGAGCAATACGAGAGGCTACTTAGAGAACAAAGGCTACTTACATTTGGGCAGATGATATCTTTGGCAGTAGAGAAAATGGATAATTATCCTGAGGTTTTACAGCATGTAAAGTATTTAATCGTCGACGAATACCAAGATATAAACCGAGCTCAAGAAAAACTCATCCGTATTATTGGGAATAGCGCGAGTGTTTTTATTGTTGGTGATCCAAGGCAAAGCATATATCAGTGGCGTGGCTCGGATGAGCGTTGCTTTGACGATTTCTTAAACTACTTCCCCAACTGTCATAAAGTCGAAATAAGGGAAAACAGGAGAAGCACCAGAGCAATTGTTAAATCCGCAAACACCTTTGCTGATTCATTTGAGCGGGTTAAATACGAGCCTCTTAAACATACTAGAGACGAGGAGGGTCAAGTTTTTCTAGTGGAATGCGATACACCAGATACTGAAGCTGTGTGGCTAGCTAAACAAGTGAACAATTTGGTTAGTAAGCAATCTTGTAATTATTCAGACATTGCTATTCTATTGCGCAGTGTATCAACTTCTGCTGAACCTTTCCTGGAAGCATTTAAGATGTGTGGTTTTCCCTTCTTGGTAGGCGGAAAAGTCGGCCTATTCCAACGCGATGAAGCTCAGGCAGTTGGCAGGTTGTTCTCCTGGTTATCAGACAGTGGTTTCTGGATAGAGGATCCGTGGAACTGGTGGGATAGGACCGAAGATGAAGAATTATTGGATACGGCTATTGAGAGTTGGCAAGTAGTACACAGTAAGAGATATCCGATTAAACAACTCAGGAGGAAGTTAGAGAATTGGAAGAAAGATGTTTTAGCAGGCCGATTCTCTAGCTTCACTGATGTATACCAAGAACTATTAGAAATATTAGGCTTCTTGGAGTTTGATCCAGATAATAAGCTCGATGCAGCGTGCATGGCGAATCTAGGAAGATTTAATAGTCTTCTTACGGATTATGAATCCTCTATTAGACGAGGAGGAAATTCATTAGATTGGGAGCAAATCGTAAAAGGTCTATGCTGGTACATGAATAGCTATGCAACTGGAGCATATGAAGAACAACCAGCGGAAGATTTACGAGGAATTGACGCTCTACAGGTGATGACAGTTCATCAGGCAAAAGGACTTGAATGGCCTATTGTATTTCTTCCGTGTTTAGTGTCCCGTCGATTTCCTTCCAGTAAAGCGGGTACTGAACAAAACTGGTATGTGCCAAGGGAACTTTTCGATGCAGCCAGATATGATGGGGGAATCGAAGATGAAAGACGTCTTTTTTATGTTGCTATGACGAGAGCCAAAGACATACTCTGTATCAGCCGATTTCAGAGAATGAATAATAGCCGTAGCCCGAGTATATTCATTCGACCAATTGAAAAGACCGCCAAGAAGTTATCAGAAAGTGGCAACCTCCCCAAAATGCAGATCCAAAATAGTACTAGCGTAGATGAAATGAGGACCTTTTCTGCCGGAGAGATAATAACGTATCTAAAATGTCCGTATTTATATAAGTTAAGGGAAATGTGGGGTTATCAACCCGGCCTTGTCCCTGAATTAGGATATGGGAAAAGTCTACATCATTGTCTTAGATGTGCTAGCGAAAGCATAAAAAAAGGAGTAAGACCTCAACAAGCAGTACATGAGGCGGTCTCTGAGGGTTTTCACTTGCCATATGCCCACAAATTTCAAAAGGAGAAAATGCAAAAATTTGCTGAACGTCACCTTACTAAATTCGTCAAGAACCATTCAGAAGACATGGTAAATATTGAAGAGGTAGAGTCAAGATTGGAATTTCCAATACAAAGGGCAACCATTACTGGTAAGGTCGATGTCATTATAAAAGAAGGAGATAAAGCAATCGAAGTTCGTGACTACAAAACATCAGATACAGTAACAACCACGGAGCAGTCGGGATTGCAGGTGAAACTCTATGCACTGGGATTGCAAACTATAGGTCGTAAGGTAGTAAAAGGTTCAGTGGCATATTTAGAAGAGCGTGAATCAGGATATCCTGATATCGATCCTGTTGAAATTGATGACGAGTCTTTGATGAAAGCTAAAGAAATTGCCGAAGAATGTATAAGATGCATAATAACAGGCTCCTTCAATCATAAGGCCAGTGAATATTGTACTGAAAATTGTGACTATCCTCGCATATGTAGAGGGTGCTCTTCCAGACAATCAAAAAAGTAGCATCGAATGCCAGGGATACCATACCAATCAGGCCCACTACAAATAAGGCATTATGCCCCAGAATGCCACCCAAGTGGGCGGAAATAGGATGTGATAAATGATCAATAAAGCTGAAACTAAAGACAAAATATTGGAGTATTATGAACAGGTTTTGAAGAAACAACAGCAGAAATTCACGAACAACAAAGATGCAGACGAATTCATTAAACAAGAACCTCTTGCATTCTTATTTGCCGTAATCTTAGATCAGGGGGCTGTAGCCGAAAGAATATGGGAAATACCATATAATCTTGAGAGGATTTTGGGGCACTTGGATGTTCATAAAATTGCAGGTATGACTGAGGCAGAAATCAAGGGAGTTTTTGAAAGACTATCAAGCAAACCTCGCTATTGGATAACAGCTTCGAAAAGGATTAAGAATGCGTCTATCCAAGTTGTTAACAGGTATCAAGGCAAGGCAGACAATATCTGGAACGACAATCCGAGGGCAGGCGATTTACAAGCGAGACTAGATAACTTTGAGGGAGTGGGGCAGAAGAAAGCCTCTATGGCAACTAGAATTCTTGGCATGGATTTGAATGTCCCAATCCGCAACTGGAATGAAATGGATGTCTCTGTTGACGAGATGATTCAGAGAGTTTTCCCCAAAGCTGGTCTTTCTAATACAAGCAATCCGTCAGAAATAATCGAGCAGGCTCGCCAGTTGAATCCTTACTTCCCTGGAGTTCTTGATTATCCTTGCTGGGACATAGGTAGACGTTGGTGTTTTCCACAAAACCCGAACTGCCATGACTGCTATATTAGTGATGCTTGTCCTAAGATTGGAGTAATTAAATAGGTTAGTCTTATGGATGCGTATAAATTTGGCTATCCCAGACAATGTAAAAGGTGTGAATCCATATTAGGTGGCGGTATAAAGCTTCCTTCGCCATATTATAATAGTGTAGGCAGCAGTAGAAAGGTGATGCTCATTGGGCAAGACCCCTATATACACAAGGATCCCGACCGTGTTAAATGCGTTTTAATGCTGGACCAAGGAAATGGCCAACTTTCAAAATGGCTCAATGAAGTTCTGGGGGAGAATAGTTTTAGTGAAGTAGAGTTATACGCAACCAATGTAGTTAAATGTCCTGTAAAAAGAGAGTCGTCTGCGAGCCCCAAAAGAGTCCTAAGTCTTCTCCAGCCATGTTTTGACAACTGTAAAAATTATCTCATCAAAGAGATTACTAATTTCAAACCCACGATAATCTTAACCTTAGGAGAACCGGCGCATAAACTTTTTATTTCCATTCTGGATAATAACGCTATATTCAAAGATTCAATGAGAGAAGCTTTCACTGGTAAGTTCATTAAGGCAAGTGTCAGGGATGTCAGCTTTCAATATTCACCGTGCTTGCATATTAAGACATATCGGGTAGCAGACACTTATGGAAAGCAAGTAGAGGAATTTAAATATAATCTTCGAAGTATTTTATAGAATGAATGACCTATTTAGTGTAAACAGTTACAGTGGGAGGTGAAGTAATATGCCAGTAAATCAATCGATTTGGAAAATAGGTAACACTCCTGAAAAACTTCCGATATCTTCTTTAACTAATGAGACTGAACTCGAAGAGATGATTTGTCATGATATTGGGATTTTAAACGATGGCTGGCTTGCTATAGGCAGGCAGGTGCCAACGGAATACGGCGGTTCTATTGACGTTTTAGCTATGGATGCAAATGGTAATCTCATAGTAATAGAACTAAAGAAAAACAAAACTGCTCGTGATGTAGTTAGTCAAGCCATAGATTATGCCTCGTGGGTAAAGAGTATTGATTCAGCTAAGGTAGCTAGTATATATAAGAACTCGAAAAATAAATTAAAATCATCAAGCGAATCTCTTGATCAGGCATTGAATAAAAAATTTAATAAAGAATTCAGTGAGGAGGAAATCAAAGGTTCATATCATCAAATTGTAATAGTGGCGTCTGAGTTAGATCCAAGTACCGAACGAATCGTAAAGTATTTGAATGACTATGAAATACCTATCAATACACTTTTTTTCAATGTGTTTAAAGATGGAGAAAACCGCTATATCAGTCGAGCTTGGTTAATAAATCCTGTCGAAACACAGGAGCATGCCAATTTACCCAAGGATTCCTCAAATCGAGTGGGTTGGAATAATGAGTATTACGTCTCGTTCGGTCATAATATGGGCAGAAATTGGGAAGACGCACGCAAATATGATTTTATCAGTGCAGGTGGTGGCAGTTGGTATAGCCAGACTCTCAATCAACTTACAGAGGGAGCTCGTGTATGGGTCAACATTCCGAGAACTGGCTATGTTGGCGTTGGTATTGTCGAAGAAACGGCCACGATCGCTAAGGATTTCAAAGTCGCAGTAAATAATAAAATGGTGCCAATCTTGAATGCACCGTTGGAATTGAATGAAAAGGATAAAGAAGGATTTTTAAAGAAATACGCAAATGATGAAGAAAGGGCGGAATACTTCGTAAGAGTGAATTGGATCAAGGATGTTCCAATTAAACAGGCAGTTAAGCAAATGGGATTTTTTGGAAATCAAAATAGCGTCTGCAAGCCTAAAGTGTCTTCATGGTTGTTCACTGTTGATACCTTGAAGAAGAAATGGGGAGTCAAGTGAAAACCACACGATATAATACGAATCTAGCTGGCGAATTTTGGGCATTATCGGCGTTGAATAGGCTGGGCATCGAAGCACAACTTACTCTGGGGAATAAGAAATCGGTGGATATTCTGGTCGTACAGAATGCTACGATTTATACTCTGGATGTAAAAGCACTAGCTGATCGATACGATTGGCCGGCGGATAATATCAGGGTCCTCGACAATCCGAATCACGTTTATGTTTTTCTGACATTTGAAGGTAAAATCACTGACCCACAAATATCCCCTTCTGTATGGATAATTCCCTCAGATAGACTGCAACCCTTTATTAGGAGGTTTGCTACCAGATCAGTCGTTTCGCGTTCCTTGATAAGGAATAATGGCAGCAAATATCAGAATAATTGGAAGTACCTAATGAAAGAAGACTCATAAGAATCGTTTGTTATCATACTTAATTAAATATTAGTTCTAGGGACACCATACCAATCAGGCCTGCTACAAATCAGTCATTGTGCCGCGGGTTATGTGCTCGGAGTGATGCTTCAGCCACCCGCTCATTTTGAGGTGCCCCTAGTCCCTCGAAGCGACATTTTCCCCTTGTTCGAATAAAGAATTCATGTTAATCTCTGCTTAGAACTCGTGTGTTACCCTGATAAATCAAATCCCGCGGGTGAGGTTTCTCAAAACCTGACTGCAAACCAAACACAGATTAAAAGGAAGTGCGGTGGCCAGAAAGGCAACCGGAATGCCTGTAAACATGGCTTCTATTCCGGTAGCCTAAGCCCTGCCGAAACATCCCAACTGTGGAACATTACGAATCTGGAAGGCGTTGACCCTGAAATAGCCTTCATTCGCGTCAAGTTACAGTCTTCTCTTCAGTACGACCCTGGTAACCGCCGCGTAATCAGAGAAGCCTCCAGATTACTCGTAAAATGGTATTCCGCAAATTACCGGTTGGACCCGACCGACCGCAACTACCTGAAAACTGTTGTCGAGAATCTTTTGGAAATTGCCTCCATGCGTCAGTCCGCCAGCCCCCACGGCTCGCAAATATAAAGGGCAAACCGACGAAACAAATCGTA
>Ga0114930_10004614_pt1 | contig 11574 bp, 8 predicted proteins | sample AnhtaG_FD_87300 | JGI IMG/M metagenome (GOLD analysis project Ga0114930, IMG submission 87300) | Deep subsurface microbial communities from Anholt, Denmark to uncover new lineages of life (NeLLi) - Anholt_01485 metaG | ecosystem: Environmental > Aquatic > Marine > Oceanic > Sediment | place... | reverse complement strand
CTGGAGTTTGAAGACCATCGCCCGTTGTATGACTGGTTTCTTGACGAGCTGAATGTTTATCACCCGCAGCAGATCGAGTTCGCCCGGCTGGAGCTCACCTATACAGTGATGAGTAAGCGAAAGCTCCTGGAATTGGTGGAGGAGGGACACGTCAGAGGGTGGGACGATCCCAGAATGCCCACCATATGCGGTCTGCGCAGGCGCGGCTACACGCCGGAGTCCATTCGGAATTTCTGCGATCGGATCGGTGTGGCCAAGTTCAACAGTACCGTTGACATCACGCTGCTCGAGCACTGTCTGCGAAAGGACTTGAACGAGCGGGCCCCGCGTGTGATGGGTGTGTTGCGTCCACTTCGCGTGGTTATAGACAACTACCCCGAGGGGCAGGTGGAAGAATTGGACGCAGTGAACAACCCCGAAGACGCGAGTATGGGAACACGAAAGGTGCCCTTCTCTCGTGTGCTGTACATCGAGCGGGATGATTTCCGGGAGGATCCGCCGAAGAAGTTCTTCCGACTGGCTCCGGGCCGTGAGGTGCGCCTGCGATACGGATACTTTATCACCTGTGTGGACGTGGTTAAGGATAAGCAGACCGGCGAAGTGGTCGAGCTGCACTGCACCTATGATCCAGCCACGCGGGGCGGTGATTCTCCCGACGGCCGGAAGGTCAAAGCTACCTTGCACTGGGTCTCAGCCGCCCACGCGCTCGAGGCCGAAGTGCGCTTGTATGACCATCTTTTCGTCAAACCGGACCCGGACGACGTGGAAGAGGGCCGGGATTACAAGGCCAATTTGAATCCGAACTCATTGGAGATACTGACGTCCTGCCGCGTCGAGCCAAGCCTGGCCGGTGCCGCACCCGGCAGCCGCTTACAGTTCGAGCGCCAGGGCTACTTCTGCGTCGATCCGGATTCGTCCAGGGAAAGGCTGGTGTTCAACCGCACGGTGCCACTCCGCGACGCCTGGGCAAAGATCGCATCTAATTTGCCCGAACCCGCCTCACGGCTCAATATCGCACGTTGAACAAATGGAAGTCCCTTAATACTCCTGTTCACAGGCTATTCTTGGCCAGAAACCACGATCAAGATTTCGATGCGGTTGCCCTGTCTGACGCCCATCCGCACGTTCAGTGCCCTTTCCAAACCCGCTTACCGCATGCTACAATATAGGATAAGAGGCCGTTCACAGCGGGGGCTCTTTTCAGGATCGATCCGCCACGGAGGGTTTGGAGAGTTCTTGTATGGCCAATGCAAAGATCATTCCTGTCGGCCCGGGTGAGCTGGAGCTGACCGCGGACTTGTACTGTCAAGTATTCAACCCGCCGCAGGACGAGGCGTTTTTTCAGCGACGGTTTCACGGCCGGTACAACATCAGTCTGTTCGTTGCGATGCTCGACGACCAGCACGTGGGCTTTACGATCGGTTACGAGTTGAGACCTTCGACGTATTACTGTTGGCTCTGCGGCGTTCTTCCAGATGCCCGACGGTTGGGCGTCGCAACACAACTGATACAGGCCCAACAGGCATTCGCCGTTGACCACGGATACACCATGATCCGTTTCGAGTGCCAGAACCAACACCGCCCGATGCTGCACCTGGCCATCACGGAAGGTTACGACCTGGTCGGCATCCGCTGGGATACGGCCAGCGCAGCTAATATGGCCATCTTCGAGAAGGACCTGAGCTAGTACCCCGTTTCATAAGTCCCGCGACTACCTGAGCCGCGGGCTTTAGCCCGCGCGGTGCTCCGCGCAGGCTAAAGCCTGCGGCTCGGCGCGTGATCTATAGTCGTAGTACTTGTGAAACACGGCACTAGAGCGCACCCAGTACATCACCCCATGCCACCTGTGCGACACCGCGGGCCCAGGTTCTGCGGTGGGCACCGCTTTGTTCACTTGACTTGGGAAGACTTTCCTCGACGCTGTCAGGGTGCAAAAGCGTCATGAACGGACGCGGACATGAGCGCAAACGAGGTCGGCTGCAGGTTCCCTTACCGTGCCAGTAGGGCGAAGACCTCCTGGTTGCCGGCGTGGCCGCGGATAGGACTCGGAAAGGTACCACACACGGTCCAGCCCATCGCTGTGACTTGTTGTAGCACACCTTCCACAACCTGATTTACCGCTGTGTCCGGCAAGACGCCGTTAACCAGCAGATCCTCCGGGGCTTCGTAGTGTGGTTTGATTAGCGTGACTACGCGCGCACTGGTATATGGCCGAGCCGCGGGCTTTAGCCCGCGCGGTCCCACAATCAGCTTCGTAACGTTGGGCAGGATTCTTGCTTGCGGCGTCCAGCCAAGATCAATCGTTACGGTGTCAACCGGCTCGGGTAGTGAGACGTGCATCGCGTTGGTACGTTCCACAACCACTACTCGCGGATCGCGCCGCAGCTTCCAGGCAAGGGTGCCGTAGCAAGTGTCGACGGCGTACACCCGCGCCACTCCGCGTCGCAGCAGGCAATCCACGAAACCGCCGACGTGGCTGCCCAAATCAGCACAGACGCATCCGGTAACGTCGAGTTTGAAGTATTCCAAGGTGGCCGCCAGTTTGTCACCGCCGCGGGAGACATAGGGATCAGAATGAGCAGGACCCATAGAGAAGAGCGAATAACGAATGGCGAATAGCGAATAGAGGAGGTCGATTCTCAACTGGCCATTCTAAATTCGCTATTCCGAATTCACCATTTGAAGGTTCGTCAGCCCACGTTAGCTGAAGCCAGAGCGGCCTTGAGCCTACGGGCCAGTCGCGATTTACGCCGCGCCACGGTGTTTCGATGCAGCGAGCCCTTGGCCGCCACCTGATCGAGCCTTTTTTGCACCCGCGAAAAGGCGCCCTGCGCCGCCTGCAAATCGCCCTGGTGCAGCAATTGGAGGAACTTGCGGGTTTCCGTCTTCACCATCGACTTATTATGCCGATTACGAAGCCAATTCCTCTCGTTTTGCCTGATGCGCTTCTTGGCCGAAATCGTATTGGCCACGTTCTTGTCTCCGGGAAGAAAACGTACCTGCCGTCTCGCGCGGTTCGTCTGCCGCTATGAAGGCAGTTTGTCCAGTCTAGCTCGCACGTCGCTGTAAGTATAGTCCTCTTGGAGGATCTTTCCGTAAGTCTCTCGGGCGCCCTTCGTGTCGCCGGAAGCCTCCTGGGCCCGCCCCAGCCAGTACATCATGGTCTTGGCCAGTTCGTCGTCGGAGAATTCGTATTCGCTGATCGCCTCCTGAAGAGCCGAAATCGCCTGAGCGTGGTAACCCTTGCGAAAGAAGCAGCGCCCCAGGTACATCCCGCAGGCAGCCCGGTTTTTGGGATCCGACCGGGCAGTCTGAAAGAGCGGGATGGCCTCATCGAACCGTCCGGCCTGGAAATTCCGGACCCCGTACTCAAACCGGATTCTATTGTCGGTCGGGTAGCGCTCGGCCCGCTCCTTGAAGACGCCCAGCTCAAAACGGAGTCGAGTGATTCGATGCTCCTTGATCGCTTCCTGATCACCTGTCTTATCGAGCCCTCGCCCCTTGCGCCCCATCTGTTTCATGCGAATGTCGTCGGCCAGATGTTTCCAGCGATAGTTGCCGGTGCGCTTGTATTCACTGACCAGAACGCCGATGGCCCGGGTCTCCTCGTCATCTCGCTCCCGTCGACAGAGCAGGTTCACAAGGCTCTTGAGCGCTCCGGCGCTGTCCGGGTTCTGCTTGAAGTCGGCCTCAGCTTTGGCAATCAGCATATCCACCCGTTCGTCGCTCTGGATGGAGCGCTTCTGATCATGCAGATCCATCTGCTCCTCGGTCTCGAGGATGCTGTCACGGTAGGACTCACCTTCCTGGTATTTGCCTTTGAGGATGGTGAGCTTGCTGGAAAGGTTCTTTACGGCGGTTTCAACCGTATTGTCTCTGGGAATTCGCCGCCGCCACAGGTTGAGAACGTCGACCCCCATCTGATATGCGCTGACGGCAAAGGGGTCCTCATCGCGCTGAGCCGCCCGGTCACCCATCTCCTCAAGTAGCCGTGCCAGCGTCTGAAACTGCTTGGCATTGGCCTTCGAGTTCGACTCCAGTGCCCTCGTGCAAACGCTGGCGGCCCATTTTGCCGCGTCCTCGGACCGCAGCCGGCTCGCGTTCCTGGTGACCCCCTCGATATAGGCGATGTGGTCCGGATCGTGCCCGAAAAGCCACAGGGAGTTGAGGAACGCCTTCCTGGGATCCTTATCATTCATGGACCGCTTCATGGTGTCCTTGAGGCCGGGCTTCTTGCCACCGGTCTGGCGCCGGGCTACCCCGCACCCGTGCAGCGGCTTACAGGCATCCTCGACGGCGTCAGGCCAGTACTCCAGACCGCTGACGTAGTATTCTATGGCGTAGTCAAACTGCCTCTTCTCGCCTAGTTCGCGGGCACGGGCGAACCACCGTACAGCCTTGGCCTTGTCCTCGGCGCTGATCACCAGCCGCGCGTTGGAATCCACTGCTGCCGTTGAATCGCTGTTCTTGTTTTTCGCCATGGACCTCGACAGACTTCCAAGCTGAGAAAGGGCGCCCGCCGACACGGTGCAACACGCTTGACACGGTCGCACAATAAGGGCAATTCTGGTTCCCCGGACGCACCCGGCTGGCAAAGCCAACCCGCCGAGTGCGTACCCCGAACCTTAGAAACCCTTTACAATAAACAGACGTACTATACTATTCAGGGTGTCGCCGGTGTCAAGCTGAGCCTCGGGGGGCCGGGAGGAGGCGGGGCCTGCGGAACTGGGATTATGAGACTGCCTGATCTGGACAACCTACGGATCGTTCATTACCCGGATCCCGTCTTGAAGAAGGTCTGCGCCCCGGTGGAGGCGTTCGGCCCGGACCTCAAAGCGCTCGCTGACAAGATGCTTGCTATCATGCACGAGGCCGAGGGCGCAGGCCTGTCCGCCCCGCAGGTGGGTATCCCCATCAGAGTATTCGTCTGCAATCCGACGGGCGAAATGAGTGACGACCTGATCTGCGTAAACCCCCGGCTTATCGAGCTAACCGGAGCGGAAGAAAAAGAAGAGGGATGCCTATCGATCCCCGGAGTCAGCGTCACCATGCGCCGGGCCACCCACGCCGTCATGGAGGCGTTGGATACGGACGGTAAGCCCTTCCAAAAGACCGGGCAGGATCTGGAAGCCCGGATCTGGCAGCACGAGGCCAATCACCTTGACGGCCGGCTCATCACCGACAACATGGCCACCACGGACGAAATCGCTAACCGTCGCGCGGTCAGGCAGCTTGAGGCGGAGTACGCCGCCGCCGGCCGGGCGTAATCGAAGGACCGCATGCGCCTCATCTTCCTAGGTTCCGGGGCCTTTGCCCTTCCTACCTTACGGTGGCTCGCCGGAAGCGAGCACGAGATCTGTCTGGTCGTGACACAACCGGCACGCCCCAGTGGCCGGGGTCGCAAGACCACATCTACGCCGGTTTGTGCGCTGGCAAATGAATTAGGCCTGGAAACGTTCGAACCGGAGGACGTCAACGCCCCCGAGGTCGTAGCCAGGCTTCGTTCGCTCGATGTCCAGCTCGGTCTGCTCGTCGCATTTGGCCAGAAGCTGAGTTCCGAGCTGCTGACTTCATTGCCCGGTGGGTTCATCAATCTGCACGCTTCGTTGTTGCCGAAGTTGCGTGGGGCCGCACCGATAAACTGGGCTATCCTGCGCGGCGAACAGCGAACCGGATGCACGGTTTTCCGCGTTGTGCAACGCATGGATGCCGGACCCGTGCTGACGGCGCGGTCAACGGAGATCAAACCCGAGGAGACCGCCGGGGAGCTGCACGACCGCCTCGCCGAGATCGGGGTCGAGGCAGTCGAGGAGGCCTTGCGACTCTACGACGGCGGCACGATTCCGGATGGCACTCTCCAGGACGATGAAGAGGCCACGCATGCCCGCAAAATCAAGAAAACGGACGGTTTTATACGATTGAATCGCCCAGTTGCCACTGTGACTACGCACATCCGGGCGATGACGCCTTGGCCGGGAGCTGCGACCCAATTCCGGTCTGCCAGTGGACGATGGGAGAAGGTCTTGATCGTCCGGGCCCGCCGCGCGGAAGGCCCGGCTACCCCGTCATCACCACCGGGTACAATAGACGAACGTAGTTGTGTGGCCGCCCTCGACGGGTTTGTCGAGATCCTTGAGATAAAGCCTTCATCCGGGCGCGTTATGACATGGGGCGACTACGTCAACGGCCGGCACGTGGAAGCTGGTGACTCGTTTGTGACACCGGAGTAGTAGGCGCCATGCCGTTGCAGGAGGCGTTGGCCTGCTTTGAACGACGCTTTGGCGACGCGCCCGATTATGTGGTGCGGGCACCGGGAAGGGTCAACCTGATCGGTGATCACACCGATTACACCGGCGGGTTGGTGCTCCCGATAGCGATCGACCGTGCGCTTCTGGTCGCTGCCCGTGCTACCGACGAGCCCGTCGTCGCGGTCTACTCCGCCCATTTCGATCAAGGCGTTCGCATAGCACTCGGGGCGTTGAAGGCCGATCCAGACCAGCCGTGGTCGTGCTATGTTGCGGGTGTCATTACGCTCCTAACGCGTCAAGAAGTCGCGCTTCGGGGTGCTCAACTATGGATTGGCGGGGATATTCCTCCCGGCGGTGGGCTGGCAAGTTCGGCTGCTCTGGAGATCGGCGTCGCGGTGGCGGTGTTACACGCGGCGAACACAAAGCGCTCACCGACGGCGTTGGCAACGCTCTGCCGTCAGGCCGAGCAGGAATTCGCCCAATCGCCGTGCGGAATCATGGATCAGTTGTGCTGCACATCGGCCAAGGCCGGCTACGCGTTACTCATCGACTGTGGGGGGATGATCTCAGAGCACATTCCGCTCAACCTCGGTGATGCCGCGCTGGTGGTGATCGACAGCGGCGTGCGGCATTCCATCGCCGGGGTCGGGTACGCTGCGAGGCGCCGGGAATGCTCAGCCGCCCTGGCTACGATCAATCCGATCGACCGGTCAATCACCTCGCTACGCAACGTCACCGAAGACCGCCTGGCGTTCTGTGCCGAGCACCTGGATGACACCCTTGTTCGACGAGTAAAACACGTGGTCACGGAAAACGCCCGGGTATTGGCCGCAGCCGACGCGTTGCGGGACGGTGATGTGCAACACTTCGGCAACCTGATGACTGAGTCGCACGCCTCACTCCGTGATGATTTCGAGGTCTCCTGCGCGGAACTGGATGAAATCGTATCGATCGCCTCGGGAGTAGAAGGCGTTTACGGCGCCCGGCTGACCGGCGGTGGTTTCGGCGGATGTGTCATCGTTCTGGCATCCAGCAACGCGGTCAGACCGCTGGAATCCGCCATCCACGAATCATACACCCACCGCTATGACGCCACTGCGTCAGTGTTCACCGTACAGTCCGCCGATGCTGCCTGCGTGCTGTCCTAGAGCATTTCCCGAAATTGTGATCCGAGCCGCGGGCTTCAGCCCGCGCGGACTCCCATGATCCTGTGACGATTGACCAGAACGGAATCCCGGTACACAGAAACTGGATTCGATCTAAGCAGGAAAGTCCGGTCTCCGGGGTGCCGAGACCGCGTTGTCAGGCGTATCCGGCGGCAATTCGTCCAGCAACCTTTGCACCTTTTCTACCTTGTGCGGTATGCCGATCTGCTCGAACAGGTCGCGAGCCTTTGTCCAAAGACTTCGTGCTGTAGCGACATCACCGCGCGTCCGGTAGACCATCCCGAGGTTGCCGTAATCGCTGGCCATGCCCTCCAGCTGTCCGAGCTTCTCGTTGATCTCCAACGACTTGCGGTGCATCTGTTCGGCCTTGTCCAGCTCCCCGCGCGTCCGATAGATCAGACCGAGGTTGGCGTACTCCCTGGCCATGCCTTCCAGCCGGCCGAGCTTCTTCTCGATCTCCAGTGACTTGCGGTGCATCTGTTCGGCCTTGTCCAGGTTCCCGCGCGTCTGGTAGATCAGACCGAGGTTACCGTAATCGGCGGCCATGCCTTCCAGCCGGCCGAGCTTCTCGTTCATCTCGAGTGACTTGCGGTGCAGATTTTCGGCCTTGTCCAGGTCCCCGCGCCTCCCGAAAATGGTACCAATGTTGCCGTAACTGGAGGCCATTCCTTCCAGCGAACCGAGCTTCTCGCTCATCTCCAGTGCCTTGCGGTGCATCTCTTCGGCCTTGCCCAGCTCCCCGCGCGTCTGGTAGATCAGACCGAGGGCGCCGTAATTGGCGGCCATGCCTTCCAGCGAACCGAGCTTCTCGTCGATCTCCAGTGCCTTGCGGTGCATCTGTTCGGCTTTGTCCAGGTCCCCGCGCCTCTGGTAGATCAGACCGAGGTTGCCGTGAGCGTTGGCCATGCCTTCCAGCCGGCCGAGCTTCTGTTCGATCTCCAGTCCCTTGCGGTGCATCTGTTCGGCCTTGTCCAGGTCCCCGCGCTTCCGATAGATCACACCGAGGTTGCCGCACTGATTGGCCATGCCTTCCAGCCGGCCGAGCTTTTCCTCGATCTCCAGTGCCTTGCGGTGCAGCTTCTCGGACTTATCCAGGTCCCCGCGCGTCTGGTAGATCACACCGAGGTTGCCGTACTGCCTGGACACGCCTTCCAGCAGACCGAGCTTCTCGCAGATCTCCAGTGACTTGCGGACCATCTGCTCGGCCTTGTCCAGGTCCCCGCGCGTCTGGTAGATCAGACCAAGGTTGCAGTACTGACTGGCCATTCCTTCCAACCAGCCGAGCTTCTGGTCGATCTCCAGTGCCTTGCGCTGCATCTGTTCAGCCTTGTCCAGGTCCCCGCGCGTCTGGTAGATCAGACCGAGATTGCCGCTGATTGCGGCCTTGGCTTGGCTTCCTTCGTCGGCCAGTTCCAGAGAGCGCTTGCTCAAAGCCTCGGCTGTACCGAGCAGCCCAAGAGTTAAAAGGGCGGGCATGCAGTCGTTGGTGACCGCCATCAAAAAGGCCTCTGATCCTTCAGTCGCCAGTATATGCTCGGGAAGGCGCGTCGCACCCAGGGCGTCGGGGCGGACATCGGCCTTGAGGCGCTTGCGGTAGGCATCAACCGCCCGTCTATGATAATCCCCTCGATGGTCCGGGGAAATCTGTCCGTGAACGTGATCGGCAAGAAGTGAATGATAGATGCGCCTGGTTTCGTCGGGCTCGTTCCAGAGCAGGCCGGCGATAAACCGGTTGGCGAGCAATGCCTTCTGTGCGGTGGGGCTTAACCCGCTAACCGGCTGCACGATGTCGTCTGGAACGGCCACCTCCAACATTGCGTAGGCTTCGAAAAGCTTGATGGCATTCTCACCATGCTCACCGCACACCCGGCGGTACTGGCTTTCGGCGATACCCTCCGGCGTCGGATCAGCGGGAAGGTCAGTGATGTCCTGATCGTCGGCCAACAGGTCCAGCGCTCCTGCGACGGCATAGGGATGTCCCCGGTATCGCTTGACGGCCGACCGCACTTCGCTGATCGGTTGTTTGAGTTCGGGAGCCCGGGCCTGAATCAGGTCCTCGACGGCGCGCTCTTCCAGGGTGGACAAGGATTCTTGGGGGATACGCACGGCGAGCGCAGCGAATTCGTCGCTTGCGGCGAGGACATCGTCGGGCCGTTGCGCGAACAGGAACTTGATCTTGTCGGGCAGGTTCTCAACGACGAGGCGCCAGGCGTCGGCGCTGCCGTCGGCCATGTACTTCTCGGAGTCGATCACGAAGATGGCCCGGGCGTTGTCGGCCATTCGTTTGGAGATGAGATTCAGCTTTTCAAGAAGCTGGTCACGGGCGTTCTTCTTTTCATCCCGGCGCAGCGATCGGACGAGTTCAGCGATTTCGGATACCTTAGGCACGAGCTTGAACAGAGCGAGCCGCTGCCTGGCCCCTCGTTCGGTCTTCTCGAATGAGCCCTCGGTAATCCCGGCCGCGTCGAAGGCGCGATCGACCATGTGCTCCATGATCTTGTCGGGGGCGTCGGTCCCGGTGACCTCGAAGCGCACGTAGTCGCAGAGGAGGTCAGGGTGCTTCGTGGCGCTGTCGGCCATCTTGTTGGCCAGGAGGCTCTTGCCCATGCCCTGGGGGCCGGTGATGAGGACGGCTTGGCCTTGCGGCGCGCAGAGGACCTCACGGAAGGCCTTCAGCTCTTCCTCCCGTCCGACAAAGATCCGGTCGCTGGACATGCCGGCAGCTCCCAAGGATACGAGCGGGATGATAACAGAGCGAGGATCAAGTTGCGAACAGCGATCTCAAATCATGTGCACAGCGTCTAAACGTCGAAATGTCTAAACGTCGAAATGTCTAAACGTCGAAACGTCGAAATGTTCCTTTGTCCCTCCGTCCCGCCCTGGTCCGCACGGCGGAGCCTACACTCTTGCCAGGCTTTCGGGTGTTGCGCCTTCGGGTAGGGGTTTGCTGGATCTGCACTTGGGGTACTTGCTGCATCCGAGGAACCGGCCGGTGCGGCCGGTGCGGATTACCATCGGTGCGCCGCAAGCGTCACATGGAATGTCCGTAGGAATCGGCTCGGGTTTGGCTGCAGTCGGCACTTCGACGGCGGCGCGTTTCTTGGCCTCACCGCGCAGGTTGGCGACGAACGAGCACCTGGGATACGCGGTGCACCCATAGTACGGCCCGAAGCGGCCGGTTTTCATCGCTACCTCGTTCCCGCACTGCGGACAGGTAAGCGGCGTTTCAGGCCAGGTCTCCACCACCGGCCTGCCGGTCCGCGTCCAGGAGAATCCTTTTGGTGGAGGGCCGAGGGCATCCAGGTCAACACTGGTGCGTTTGCCCCGTGAGGTCCCGCCAGCTCTGGGGCCCTTGTTGTTATTGTTCAACTCCACCGGGGCGTCGGGGATCTGGCCGGCAGCCGCCAGTTCTTCAAGGTGGTTCAACTTGTCCATGGGCATGGCATTGCGGCATTTCGGGAAACCGGCGCAGCTAAGGAATGGGCCGCGGCGACCCTTGCGAATCACCATAGGCCGGCCACACTTGTCACATCTTACGCCTGCCTCTTCAGGCTTGGGCTTTTCAACATAAACACCCGGCGGCAACGGTTTGGTGGTCTTGCACTTGGGATAAGCCCCGCAGCCGAGAAACGCCCTGCCCCGCGCGAATTTAACCGCCATCGGGGAGCCGCATTCATCGCAGGTCTCTTTGATGTCCTCCGGGTTGACTCTCTCGAGTGCCACCCCGTTGTCGTCGCATGGTACGGTGTTGGTGCACTCCGGATATCCGCTGCACCCCAGAAACGGACCGCGCCGGCTTTTCCGCAGGACCATCGGCTTACCACAAAGGGTACAAGGCTCTTTCCCGAAGATGTCATCGATTGGCCGCCCCTCGCGGTCGATATTGCGCGAGACGCTGCACTCCGGATAGCCGCTGCACGACAGGAACCTTCCGTTTTTCCCAATCCGGTAGACCATCTCCCGGTCGCACTCGGGACAGTGGTACTCGCTTGGCTCGGCGCGGGCCCGCTCCATCTCGGCGTGCGCTTTGTCCAGCGCTCTTTTGAAGGGCTCGTAGAACTCGCTGAGCACGTGCACCCAGTTAAGATGAGCGTCTTCGATCTTGTCGAGTTCTTCCTCCATGTAGGAGGTGAACTTCACGTCCATGATTTTTGGAAAGT
>Ga0114930_10004612_pt1 | contig 11584 bp, 9 predicted proteins | sample AnhtaG_FD_87300 | JGI IMG/M metagenome (GOLD analysis project Ga0114930, IMG submission 87300) | Deep subsurface microbial communities from Anholt, Denmark to uncover new lineages of life (NeLLi) - Anholt_01485 metaG | ecosystem: Environmental > Aquatic > Marine > Oceanic > Sediment | place... | reverse complement strand
TGAAAGAACTCGGTTAGAGGCAACAGGTATTACTCCCGTGATTCGCTTTAAAACACCTCTTGAAGGCGAAACCACTTTCTACGACTTAACTCATGGCCCGGTAACTTTTAAGCACGATACCTTGGACGACTTCATCCTGCTCAAATCCGATGGTTATCCCACATATCACCTGGCTAATGTAGTAGATGACCATTTAATGGCTATCTCACATGTCCTCAGGGCTGATGAGTGGCTTTCCAGCACTCCCCGCCATGTTTTGCTTTACCAAGCTCTAAATTGGCAAGCTCCGCAATTTGCTCATTTACCCATGATTCTGGGACCTGACCGTGCCAAACTGTCCAAAAGGCACGGTGCTACCACTATAACCGAATATCAAAAGCAAGGATACCTCGCAGATGCAATGGTTAATTTCTTGGTGCTTTTGGGCTGGTCACTTGATGACCGCACTGAATTGTTATCCCTGGAAGACTTAATAAAGCACTTTTCTCTGGAAAGGGTAGGCAAAACGGCGGCTATCTTTAACAAAGATAAGCTGGAGTGGATGAATGGGGTTTATTTGCGTGCACTGAGCCTGGGCGAATTTGTCCAGCAAGCCATGCCATTTTTGGATAGAGGTTTGCCAGAATCGGTAAAACGCCCATTGGATAATAGTTACGTCAGCCAAGTTCTGTCACTTATTCAAGAGCGAGCCAAAACCCTGGCTGAGGTTCCTCAGCTTGCTAGCTTCTTCTTCCTTGATGAGGTGAAATATGATACAGGCTTGCTTTTAAGCGGAAAACGGGATGCTAAATCGGCTGCTAAGGCTATGACGATTGCTTCGCAAAAATTAGAAGAGGTAACGACCTGGGATGCCACTACGCTTGAGGGCGTGTTGCGCCCCCTGGCTACAGAGCTAAACTTAAGCACAGGAGAATTGTTCGGCTTGTTAAGGGTAGCTGTTACAGCACGTACTGCAGCCCCACCATTATTTGAGACCATGGCAGTATTGGGAAAAGGGAAATGCCTGAAACGACTAAATGCGGCATTGCAGCTGCTATCCAGCTTATGTTAACCGTCATACCACATGTAACTTCATAGCGGGACTCTAAATAATTTTTGGTTCTTGTCTGGCCTGCTAAAATAGTCAAAAATTCAAAATCTTTGCTTTAGATGCCCGAAAGGTATTGACAAGGTTTGCTTCTTGTAGTAACAATATAAGTGTAACGAAATTAAAGGAGGGCATGATGGCGACAGCTTATTGTATGAAGTGCAGGAAAAAAGTGGAGATAAGAAACCCGAGCCAGGTTGTACTCAAGAACCGCAGGCCAGCGACACGGGGTGTCTGTCCTGTCTGTGGCACAAAGGTATTCAGAATAGGGAAAGCGTAAACACCCATAGTTGACATTGGGCAGTTAGAAGAGTTGCATGCTGCCAGTAACGTTCCCTGAATATGCTTGAAATCCGCAGGCAAGCGGGCATAAAATTTGACGGAATATTTATTCCTGGGGATAGTGACATCTTTTTGAGAATAGTCTCAAAAAGTAAAAACTACAGAGTTAGTTATCTTTCCCGGGCTGTTGGTTGCGGCTTCCTTGTCTGCATTCCCTCAATGAGGGTGCGCCGATAACATATACTCGCTCCAGGGCTTCTGATAGGGGAGAAGCATCAAACTTACCCAATGAAATTTTGTCTTCAGAAATAGGAAATGGCGGCAAAATACTATATATTTTATTGCCGTTTCTTGCCTGTAGATAGCTGCTCCTGTATTGTGCTTTGTACCTTTCAAGAGCTTGAGTTACAGCTTTGATGTTGACGGATTCCTTAATTTCATTGGCATATGCATTGTATTGGGGCTGAGGGGCTTTTCATTCACCATGACTTAGGTTAAACTTTAGCAAATATGGCTCAGACATATAATTCTCAAGAAATCGAAAAGAAGTGGCAGCAAAAGTGGACGGCCGATCATATTTATGAGGTAGAGGAGGATAGTAGACGCCCGAAATTTTACGCCCTGACCATGTTCCCCTACACCTCGGGAGACCTTCATATTGGTCATTGGTATGCCATGGCACCCTCAGATGTCTATGCAAGATTCAAAAGGATGCAGGGCTATAACGTGCTTCATCCTATGGGCTTTGACGCCTTTGGGTTACCGGCAGAAAATGCTGCCATCAACCATGGAATTCATCCCTATGATTGGACGATGCAAAATATAGAGAATATGCGTCGGCAGCTCAAGAGCATGGGGGCAATATATGACTGGAACCGCGAATTAGTTACTTGCCTGCCGGATTACTATAAATGGACGCAGTGGTTTTTCCTTAAATTTTATCACGCTGGCTTGGCATATCGGGCTGAGGCGCCTGTTAACTGGTGTCCTAAATGTCAGACAGTGCTGGCTAATGAACAAGTGGTAGGGGAGGGTTTTTGTGAAAGGTGCGGCACGCCAGTGACTAAAAGAGAGTTGCAGCAATGGTTCTTCAGAATTACTAAATATGCCGAGGAACTTCTCGATCATAGTCATCTGGACTGGCCCGAACGCGTAAAGACAATGCAGAAGAACTGGGTGGGCAAGAGCGAGGGCGCTGAAATTTCCTTCTGGCTGGAGCATGAGGGTGTAGAGCAAAAACGGATAAAGGTGTTTACTACCCGCCCGGATACTATTTTTGGGGTGACTTTCTTCCTCCTGGCTCCAGAGCATCCTTTAGTTTCTCAATTGACTATGCCGGAGCGCAAAGGTGAAGTGGAAGAATATATTACTTGGTGTCGGCGGCAAACTGAATATGACCGGGTAGCACTGGGCAGGGAGAAAACAGGAGTTTTTCTGGGAAGCTACGTTGTCAATCCCCTAAGTGGAGAGAGAGTGCCTATCTGGATTGCTGATTATGCATTACCAACTTATGGCACCGGAGCAGTGATGGCAGTACCTGCCCATGATGAACGAGACCTGGAGTTTGCCAGGAAGTTCAAGCTACCTGTGCGTGTCGTTATCGCTCCTCCGGATTGGTCAGGTGAGGAATTGACGGAACCATATACCGAGTCAGGTACAATGGTAAATTCTGGGGAGTTTAGTGGTTTACCCAGTGAACAGGGATATGAGGCAATTTGTGCTCTATTGGAAGAAAAGAGATGGGGGAAGCGGACGGTTATTTATCGCCTTCGCGATTGGCTTATCTCCAGACAGCGATATTGGGGGGCGCCCATCCCTATAGTTTATTGTGATAAGTGTGGCGCAGTTCCTGTACCTGAGGAGGATTTGCCTCTCCTGCTTCCTCCCGATGCGGAATTTAAACCTACCGGTGAATCTCCTCTGAAATACTGCCAGTCATTCGTCAATACCACCTGTCCTAAATGTTCTGGGCCGGCACGCAGGGAAACTGACACCATGGACACTTTTATGTGTTCCTCCTGGTATTTCTTGAGATACACTAGTCCGGAAACCGGAGATGGCCCATTCGATGCGGCCAAAGTGAAGTTTTGGTTGCCTGTGGATTTGTATACTGGAGGTGCTGAGCACGCAGTTATGCATCTCTTCTACGCTCGTTTTTTCATCAAAGCATTGAGGGACATGGGCTTGGTCAACTTCGATGAGCCCTTTACTCGTCTGTTCAATCAGGGGACTATAATTTATCGTGGTGATAAGATGAGCAAATCTAGGGGCAATGTGATTGCCCCCGACGAATATGTGGCTGAATTAGGAGCCGATGCTGTTCGTGGGTATCTCATGTTTATTGGTCCCTGGGAGCTGGGGGGAGAATGGAATGATAGTGGTATTGTCGGCATCAGTCGCTGGCTGAACCGTGTGTGGAACTTGGTAACAACGGACTATATCCCAACTTGTCGGGATGTCGTTAATCCTGAGGAGGAGAAAGAATTCCTCCACATAACACATAAGACCATTAAAAAGGTGACTGCTGATTTGGAGAAATTCCACTTCAACACCATGCTAGCTAGCCTCATGGAATTCACAAACTATCTATCTAAGGTTAAGGAGAGCGGAACAGTCTCAGATTACTTATGGCGAGAAGCTATCAACTATTTTCTGCTTCTCTCTGCCCCCACCGCCCCTCATCTCACCGAAGAGTTGTGGACCAGGAGCGGGCGTCCTTATAGTATTCATAACCAGGCATGGCCCGAGTATGACGACGAGCTGGCCCAGGAAGAAGAGATTACCTTGGTCATTCAGGTGAATGGTAAACTTCGCGATAAGATGCTTGTACCCGCTTCCACAAGCGAAGCCGAGGCTAAGGAACTGGCGCTGGGTCGAGAGCGAGTGAAGGCTTATATTGATGGTAAGAAGCTCACCAGAATCATTTATGTGCCCAAGCGAGTAGTGAATATTGTGATAGCATAATGATAGAAGCACAAAAAACAAGGAAAAGAAAGAAATGAAGATAGCATTTGTTGGTGGTGGAGCTATGGGGGAGGCGATGGTCAAATGCCTTATGACCAAAAAGGTGGCTGCGCCACAAGATATGGTAGTTAGCGATGTCAATCGCTTGCGACGTGAATTATTGAGCAGGGAATATGGAGTTAACACGTTAGCTGATAATAGAAGGGCTGTGGAAAATGTCGACCTGATTATTCTAGCAGTGAAGCCTCAGAATCTACCGAGGGTAATTGGAGAGATAGAAGGTTTAGCACTCGACCAGCTGGTGCTATCCATAGTAGCTGGTGCAACTCTGTCCAGCTTATGCCAGGGTTTAAATCACCCCTTTGTTGTTCGTGCCATGCCCAATATGCCAGCGCAAATTGGCGTGGGAATGACTATCTGGACGGCGACTGCTGAGACTGTGCAGAAGCAAAAAGAGTTAGCCCGGGCTATACTGGGTGCTTTGGGTAAAGAAATTTATGTTGATGATGAGAAATATCTAAGTATGGCCACTGCTTTAAGCGGCAGCGGTCCGGCTTATGTTTTTCTCTTCATCGAAGCGCTCGTCGATGCTGGTGTGCATATTGGCTTGCCCCGGGATACGGCCCAGGAATTGGTAATACAAACTATATTTGGCTCCATTCGGGCTGTTGAGAAGACGGGCAAACACCCTGCTGATTTGAGAAACATGGTTACTTCGCCAGGGGGAACTACTACCGAGGCTCTTCTTCAGTTAGAGAAGGGAGGATTTCGGTCTCTTCTTCTTGAGGCTGTGGCTGCTGCTTATAAAAAAGCTGAACGTCTTTGAGAGTTGTATAAAATGAATTCGTCTTTTGAATATCGCAACTGCCCCTGCTGTGGGCAAAATGATTTTGAGGTACTCTTCGAGTCTAATATGAAGGCTGATGATTTTCAGGAAGCAGTAGAGACTGTGTATATGATACCTGGGGGGAGATGGGGAAGGCATGTTAAATGTCGGAGTTGTAAGTTCATATATGTAAATCCTATCTACAAAGCAAGTGAAATCAACAAAGCATACTCCCAAAGGAAAAGTGTCGATGTTTCTATTATTCGGGAAAACCGTTTACGTGCTTCCGAATCACAAGTAGGACTAGTTAAACAGTATAAGAATGGCACATATCTTCTGGATATCGGCTGTGGTGAAGGCTTCTTCCTCTTTAATGCCTCTAGAGCTGGTTATGTTACTAAAGGGATTGAATTATCACAGGATGCGGTAGAATATGCGAGAAGAGAATTTGGCTTGGATGTAGAAGCAAAGCCCTTTGAAGAACTGCAGTTTCCTGAAGACCATTTCGATGTAATTACTCTGTGGCAAGTTCTAGAGCATGTGCCATACCCAATTATGATTCTGAAAGAAGTTCGTAGAATACTCAAACCTGAGGGGCTATTAGTAGCATCCACTCCAAATATTGAGGGAATACCGGCGAAAATGTTAGGGAAAAGATGGTGGAATGTAAGGAGGCTGCATATCAACCAATTCACCGTGAAAACTCTTACGACCGTTCTCAAGAATATTGGGTTCAGAAATATATCTTCTGTCTCTTATAAAGAATCCATAAGCTTGCTTATGCTGTTTTTACCAATACTGAAATATTTAAAATTGTATGAGCCGTTAAAAGATTTATTCCACCCTAGCTCTATGTTGGGTAAGGTTATGAACAAAATGATGTTAGCATACTCCTCAAAACTGGATAACTGCACGGTAATTGGTTTTAAGTAGGAAGATAATAAATGGCGCATCTTTCTCTATTACAAGGGACTAAGCTTGTCACGAGAGGCATACATAGCTATATAGCTAAGCGTCCCATAGTAGTTTCTTATGAGGTAACGCTTTCTTGTAACTGTAATTGCCGTCACTGTGACCTTGGGGGGTTCATAAAGGATGAAAAGCAAATTAAACCAGAGGAGTACAGAGATTTAACTCAACGATTGAAACCGCTTGCAGCGCAAATTTCCGGTGGTGAGCCACTTCTACGTAAGGATATAACAGCCATAGTCAAGGCTATCAAGCAATCTGGGGTACAATACTTGATACTTGTTACCAATGGAGTGTTGCTAAACGAGAGCAATTATCTACAATTACGTGAAGCTGGGGTGAATCAATTTTCCGTCTCACTTGACTTCCCTGATGAGCGGCATGATGAATTTCGACGACGGCCGGGTCTCTATGCGCGTTTGGAGCAAAGTCTTCCCCGGCTAGCAAAGCTTGGGTTTCGGGATATTATCTTGAACACAGCTATAACTAAAGCCAATGTGAGGGAAATATTGCCTTTGGCAAAAAAGGCCGCTGAGTGGGGTGTAGACATATCGTATAGTGCTTATACTGCGCTGCGAACAGGGAATAAGGACTATTGCCTTAATTATGAAGAGGATTTGGAAATATTACGCCAGGCCATCAACGAACTAATAATATTAAAAAGGCAGGGCATTTATCTAACTAACCCAGAACTGACACTCCGAGATACCTTGAAATTCTTTGAACAAGGACACATGCCAAATTGTAAGGCAGGCATAAGATTTCTTATCGTAATGCCTGATGGGAGCCTAGTTCCCTGTTCACTGCACCGCAATAAATACGCTACTCGTAAAGAGATGATAGAGAATTTTTCCAGAACTAACCAATGTGATAATTGTTACGTCGCTATAAGGTCCTACAGTGAGATGTCATTTTTGAGTCACGTGAAAAATCTCCCTAAGTACATCCAGGAAATGATTCTTCACTGAGAGATATTTATCAACTGCTTGTGGTGAGCTTTCGGTCAGATTCACGCCTAAGTCTTGTCGAATTACGAGCGGCGCTCACGGTCAAATGGACTCGCCCTTCGACATGCCCATGGCAAATGAATTACTACGGGAAGCTTTCTCTGAAATATTTGCAGACTTCATTTTAAGTGGCGGCTGGAGTCTCACCGGGGTTTAGCTTGCGCCACTTTTCTAAAAGTTGCTCCCGTGTTTCCTTGTGGGCAGGATCAGGAATGCAACAATCCACAGGGCAGACCTCAACACATTTTTGTGTCTCGAACCAGCCAACACACTCTGTGCATTTGTCAGGGTCAATGATGTAAATTTCCTCGCCCTCAGTTATGGCCTCGTTTTTGCATTCTGGTTCGCAGGCACCACAACTAATGCATTCCTCGGTAATTTTATATGCCATCTTTCTATAACCTCCTTAATTTTCAGCTCTTAATTTTACACTTTGCTTTTATTAATGGCGAGCCCAGTAGGCATGGAAAATTTCTCCTTGAGAGCTAAATCCACATGATCGGGAACCATACCTTCAAGACAACCTCCTAACTTACTTACTTCCTTGATTAGTGTGGAGCTAAGAAATTGATATTGAGAGCTAGTCATCAAGCAAAGTAGCTCAATGTCTGGCGCCAGTTTTCTGTTCATCAGCGCTATTTCAAATTCCCGTTCGAAGTCGGAGTTTGCTCTCAAACCGCGTATCATGACTTTGCCTCCTACCGCGTGTACGAAATCCACAGCCAGCCCTGTAAAAGCTTTAACATGGACGTTGGACAGGCCGGTTACCGCCTCTTCCACTAACTTTACCCTTTGCTCCAGAGAAAAAAGCGGCTGTTTAGCAGGGTGCTCATAGACGCCGACGATTAAATTATCGACCAGGGCTGCTGCTCGTTCGATAATATCCATGTGCCCGCAGGTAAGAGGGTCAAAGGTACCAGGATAAACTGCTACGGTCATAGTCAAACCTCCTTTTGGTATATAAAAATAAAAGTATCACCATAGCGGCGTTGTTTAACTAGATGGAGTCCGTCATAGTTGGAATTTAGGGGGAAGCGGTTTGCGTGGCAAAGCACGATCGTAGGATTTTTTCCTAGCAAATTTGACTTGGCTATACTTATAAATGAATCATTTATAGAGGAGTCAGAGTAAGGTGGGTCCAGGAAGACAATATCATAATCATTGCTAAGGAAGTTAACTGCTTTGCTCACACTGCAGCAATAAATATGAGCTCGGTGTAGTTCCCCTATTTTTTCCAGGTTGGTTCTGATAACGTCACAGCAGTTTTTCCTGTGGTCAACAAAATCAACCCATTCTGCCCCACGGCTGAGCGCTTCAATACCCAGAGCACCGCTGCCGGCGTATAAGTCAAGAACCCGACGCCAATTGGTAGTACTGTTCTCCAGAAGAGAGAATATAGCTTGTCTCACTACACTGGTCGTAGGTCTAATGGAGTGCCTTGGCAGGGTTTTTAACCGAGTTCCCTTTGCTCTACCACCAGTGATCCACATTTCATTAACCTTAAAGAATAGTTTTATGATATTATATTATTATTCTGTTCCTTAGTTCAAGTAAGCCAAGATTGTTGACTAGAAGAGTAGCATGCTCTATACTTTAGCTTAAGCTAGGACAAAGGTTGAAATGAGTACAGGATTTGAAAGGTTTTCTGAAGGAGCCCGCAGGGTACTGACTCGCGCTCAAGGAGAGGCACAGCGTCTGGGACACAATTACATCGATACCGAACATATCTTGTTGGCGATAGCAGGGGAAGAATCAGGGCTCGCGGCCAAAGTTTTGAGTAATTTAGGTGTATCGCCGAGCAAGATACAGGCGGCGGTGGAATTTGTAATTGGAAAAGGAGAACATCGAGCCACCAGTGGAGAAGTTGACCTTGCTCGTCGGGCAAAGAGAGCCATCGAGTTTGCTGTGGACGAGGCACGTCGTCTTAATTCCAGCTATATAAGTGTTGAGCATCTTTTACTTGGATTACTGCGTGAAAGCGAAGGGGTGGCTTTTAGTGTATTAGAGAGTTTGGGCATTACCCTGGAACGAACACGTGAGGAGGTCAATCGGGTTGTGAGGCAGGAATCTATACGAACTCGAGCTGCAGGTCGCGTTGCCACGCGCACACCGACCTTGGACCAACTTGGCACTGATTTAACTGCTCTGGCCCGGGCAGATAAGCTTGACCCTATTGTTGGGCGTAACAAGGAGATTGAACGGGTAATTCAGATACTAAGTCGACGCACTAAGAATAATCCCGCGCTTATCGGTGAACCTGGTGTAGGCAAAACAGCTATTATTGAAGGATTAGCCCAGCGCATAATAGCTGGGGAAGTTCCCGAGGTGTTGCTGGGTAAGAGAATAGTGGCACTAGATATAGGGGCTCTGGTGGCGGGAACGAAATATCGTGGCGAATTTGAGGAGAGGCTGAAGAGAGTTATTGAGGAAGAGAAAACTGTCGGTAATTGCATCTTATTTATCGACGAAATGCAGACTATTGTGGGTGCTGGAGCAGCTGAGGGCGCGGTGGACGCCTCTAATATCCTGAAGCCTTCGTTGTCGCGTGGCGAGATACAATGTATCGGTGCCACTACTCTGGATGACTACCGTAAATATGTGGAGAAAGACCCAGCTTTGGAACGGCGGTTTCAACCTGTCTTAGTAACTGAACCTACTACGGAAGAGACCTTGGATATATTGCGAGGTATTAAACACAGATATGAAGAATTTCATCAATTGGATATAAGCGACGAAGCCTTGCAGGCAGCAGCTTCGCTGGCTACCCGATATATAGCGGACCGTTTTTTGCCTGATAAGGCTATTGACTTAGTGGATGAAGCTAGCTCTCGAGTACGCATTAAACGGGGGAGTGCCCCCATTGGCTTGGCTGAGGCACGGCGGGCTTTAGAAAGTGTCCGGAAGGAAAAAGAATCGGCTATGTCAGCTCAGCAGTATGAATATTCCAGCGAGTTGCGTGATCGCGAGCTTCAACTGATGGAGAAACTCGAGACCATAGAGAAGGAGTGGCAAGTTAAACAGGAACAAGGCCGACCTGTGGTTACCCCAGAGGATATTGCCGAGGTAGTCAGTATGTGGACGGGCATACCCGTGGTGAAGTTGACCACCGATGAAACCAGTCGGCTTTTGCAGATGGAGGAGGCTTTACATCGCCGCATCATTGGTCAGGATGAGGCCATAGAGACCGTGGCTAAGGCGGTAAGAAGGGCTCGGGCTGGGTTAAAAGACCCGAGGCGTCCCATCGGTATTTTCATCTTTTTGGGCCCTACCGGGGTGGGCAAAACTGAACTAGTAAGGGCTTTGGCCGAGTTCATGTTTGGTAGCGAAGATGCTTTGGTCAGGCTTGACATGTCGGAGTTTATGGAGCCTCACAATGTAGCTCGCTTGGTTGGAGCACCACCTGGTTATATTGGTTATGAGGAAGGTGGTCAATTAACCGAGGCAGTAAGGCGGAAGTCCTATTGTGTTATTCTTCTCGATGAGATTGAAAAGGCGCATTACAATGTATTCAATATCCTGCTCCAGATTTTTGATGATGGTCATTTGGCCGATGCCAAAGGGCGAAGGGTTGATTTTCGTAATAGCATCATAGTCATGACCAGCAATGTTGGTGGCGAGCTTATTAAGCGTCATATGACCATTGGTTTTGCTGCTCATATCGATGGCGAACGAAAACAGCAGACAGAGTATGAGAAAATGAAGGAGAATGTTCTGGGGGAAGTGAAGAAAGATCAAAGATTCCGTCCCGAATTTCTTAACCGCATTGATGCCCAAGTCGTGTTCCATGCTTTAAGCGAGGAGCATATCCGCCAGATTGTTGACCTGATGCTTAACCAGGTTGTCGCTTCTCTTGCAGAGAAGAATGTCACTTTGGAAGTAACTGATGCAGCTAGGGATTTTATAGGCAAGAAGGGTTATGACCCTGATTTTGGAGCCCGCCCCTTGCGTCGCACTATCCAGAATTTGGTTGAGGATCCACTCTCCGAGGCTTTACTGCGCGGTGAATTTCTGTCTGGAGACACCGTGGTTGTGGATTGCGTCGAAGAGGAAATTGTAATGAAACCATTGGTTAAGGAGACTACATAAATATGGCTCAAGAAGCAATCGAGGCGCCACTACCTGGGAAAATAGTACGTGTTGATGTAACCGTGGGTAATGCAGTTGAGGAAGGCGGGGTGATTTGCATCATAGAGGCTATGAAGATGGAAAACCCTATATTATCTCCAGCAAAAGCCTCAGTTATAGAGGTGGCGGTTTCGCCAGGGCAGGTAGTTAAGACCGGGGAAAAGATAGCCGTTATCGAGTATTAGGTATCTTGGCCAGGGGACTTGAAATCTAGCGAGCGGGGCAAATCCAAATTCAAGAATGTTTTCGTTTGTCAGCAGTGCGGCAAAGAAAGTCTCAAGTGGTTAGGACGCTGCCCTGATTGCCAGGCGTGGAATAGCTTCG
>Ga0114930_10004611_pt1 | contig 11584 bp, 11 predicted proteins | sample AnhtaG_FD_87300 | JGI IMG/M metagenome (GOLD analysis project Ga0114930, IMG submission 87300) | Deep subsurface microbial communities from Anholt, Denmark to uncover new lineages of life (NeLLi) - Anholt_01485 metaG | ecosystem: Environmental > Aquatic > Marine > Oceanic > Sediment | place... | reverse complement strand
GCCGCGTTCATCGACGTGTTCGACGAGGAAGCGCACAAGATCGGCGGCGCCGAGTTCCTGGCGCAGGGCACGCTCTATCCCGACGTGATCGAGTCGGTGTCGTTCCAGGGCGGCCCGTCGGTCACGATCAAGTCGCACCACAACGTGGGCGGCCTGCCCGAGCGCATGAAGCTGAAGCTGGTCGAGCCCTTGCGCGAGCTGTTCAAGGACGAGGTGCGCGCGCTGGGCCGCGAGCTGGGCCTGCCGGAAACCCTGGTCGGGCGCCACCCGTTTCCGGGCCCGGGCCTCGCCATCCGCGTGCCGGGGCCGGTGGACAAGGCGAAGCTCGACCTCTTGCGCCGCGCCGACGCGATCTACCTCGAGGAGATCCGCAAGGCCGGCCTCTACGACCAAATCTGGCAGGCCTTCGCCGTGCTGCTGCCGGTGCGCACCGTGGGGGTGATGGGCGACGGGCGCACCTACGACCACGTGCTGGCGCTGCGCGCGGTCACCTCGACCGACGGCATGACCGCCGACAGCTACCCGTTCCCGCACGAGTTCCTGGCGCGCGTCGCCACGCGCATCATCAACCAGGTGCGCGGCATCAACCGCGTGGTCTACGACGTGACCTCGAAACCGCCGGGGACGATCGAGTGGGAGTGAGGGGTGCGCGGGAGTGGGCCGCGCGCGGGAGCAAGCGCGGGCGGAAGGCGTCCCGGCATTCTCATGATCGTCATGGCCGGGTCGCCCTCCGTAGCCAGGCGAAGGAGGGCGTGTCCCGGCCATCCACGTGGTCAGGTTGCTGAAACCAAACCCGGATCAAGCTGTGTCCCGCCGGCTTCGAACGGCCGACGTGGATGCGCGGGACGAGCCCGCGCATGACGGTTGTAGACGATATCGACTCTGGACGCGGCATTTACCCAGCGATGCACGATGTGAAGAGCAAACCGCTCGGGGCGATGGAGCGGGAATGATGCTCAGCGCGTATCGCCTGTGCCTACGTCGCTGCTGCTTACCTCTCCATAGTAGTACCCCTTCTCACCGGCCCCGTCGCCATGCCACTGCAAGGGTTTGTTTGTGAGCTGAATAAGAAAATCAATGCCACGCTCGGTTTTCACGCGTTGACCTTCGGCATATGCCTGCTCACGCTTCTGGTTACGCCAGTCTTTGACTGTGCCTTGCAGGTACGACAGCTTAGATTTGGCCTCGTGCAAAGCAACATAAGCTCCAATCTTCGAAGCACGCTCGGCGTGGGTCTTGTCGACGACCCAGGTTCCTGTCCACAACGTCCCATCCGGATTTCGAGTTAATCCCTTTTCGGTCGGGCATACGAAGTGAAAACCAAGAACAACATGATCGGGACTGGCCGGCGTGAGTTTCTTTGACCTACTCACCTTCGCCGAGGCGCGCTGCGCCAAGTCGGCGTCACACAGTTCGACGGTTGATGTAGCGCCAAGTCTTGCAGCGTTCTTGCGGATCGCTCTTACTTCATCTTTCGTTCGCCGTGCGATGTCTTCAGCGCTTGGAGCTTTCCATTTCGGCATGAAGTTCACTCACTAGCTATAGCTATCGTCAGGCAGATCGCCTCATCGCGGTCCTTTGGATACCACTTGCGTTTCCAACTTGCATCTTGAAGTTACACAAGACTTAATGTTGCTAGCGCTTTGCAGTCGAAAAGACTAAGAGTCTGGCGAACCAAAGGGCAGCCCCATGTCCCCCGAATTCCTCCTCACCACCCTGATCGTCGTCGTGTCGCCCGGCACCGGCGTGCTGTACACGCTGGCGGCGGGGCTGTCGCGCGGGGGCCGCGCCAGCGGCATCGTGGCGTGTCGTCTGGACCCGATATCGTTGTACTCACGCGTCTGATGTCCTTGCATCGCGAAGACGGGGCGGATGCCGTTCAGTCGAGCAGAAATTCTAGCCGTTCGTCGGTTTTTGATGGCGCGATTTCAAGGATTTCCGCGCTTACAACGTTTTCCGCGACAAACGGATCGTCGTTCACTCTGCTTTGAAGATCTGACAGCGACGTATCGTGCGCCACAATCCCACCGCCCAAGCCAGGTTGAAGACTCCCGACCAACAAAAAAACGCCGTCATCGAAACCGCGTCTGATCCATTCTTTATGGCCTTCCATGAGTTGGCTGGCTTGGCCTTTGTTGCTGGAAAATCTAAGCAATACGATGAACATCCGACTTTTTCTCCTATCGACTTGGTGGGCCAAGTACTTAGCCTGCACGCCGTTACGGCGAAACGCGCTTCCCTATGTCGCCCGCCGGATATAGCCGGCCGCCTATCCGTTCTCTTGGGCTTCCTCCCGCCTTGGCGCCTTACGCATTCGTCCGCCCCACGCTCGGCGTGTGCATTTCGCGCGGCGCTTCCACGCACGATTTCAGCCAATCGCACATCAGCTCTACTTCTCGCTTGATGAATTTCTCGTCGTGAAAGGCGTTTGCCAGCGTGGCGACACCCTGGCTGCGGGCGAGAAGATGCATTGCCAGCGCGTCGGCGTCTGCCTTGCGGCCGAGCAGGATGAATTGCCTGCACAACCAGGTCCGAAAAAGCGCGAATAGCTTGTTCGCCTCGGCTTGCGAGGCATGATTCAACTTCGCAAGCTCACTGCACAGCGTGCCGACCGGGCAGCCGTAACGCTTTATGTCGGCCCGGTTCGTGATCAGAATATGGATGAAGCTCCGGACGCGATCCATGGGTTGTTTCCCATCGATTTCCCACTGCTCTAGCATCCTCCGGGTATTGGCCAGGCGCGCATCGATCACCGCATCCAGGATTTCGTCCTTGGATTTGAAGTGATAGTAGAAATTACCACGCGAGATCTGGACGACATCCGCGATGTCCGAGAACGACGTATGCTCGTAGCCTTGCCGGTAGAACAATTCATCGGCAGCTTCCACGATGTGATCGCGGGTCGTTTTGTCGCTCATGAAAACACCTCGTCGTCCAACCGCGCCTCAGGGGTCAGGCCGCCCGAATCTCTGCGCCATGGTAAAACGGATAGTCGGTGTAGCCTGTTTCGTTGCCGCCGTAGAACGTGGAAGGATCGGCCGCGTTTAAGGGCAGGTTGTGCCGATAACGACGCACTAGGTCCGGATTGGCCAAGAACGGAATTCCGAAAGCAACCAGGTCCGCGGCGCCGTTCCGTACCGCCGTTTGCGCGCGCACGAGATCATAGCCGTTGTTGGCGATATACGGACCTGCAAACTTCGAGCGTAAGGCACGATAGTCCAGCGCGCTGGCTTTCGTCATCATGTCGCCTTCGAGCACATGCACATATGCCAAGCCACGTAGACTCAGTCGCTTGAGGAAATATCCGAAATGCGCTTGCGGGTTGGAATCCGACATCGAATTGAAGCCATTCTCTGGGGTCAAGCGTACGCCTACGCGCCGCGCCGGCCATACCGCGCATACGGCATCCAGAATTTCGTTCAAGAGGCGCATGCGGTTCTGCGCGCTTCCGCCATACGCGTCGGTGCGGTGGTTGCTGCCGTCGCGCAGAAACTGGTCGATGATATAGCCGTTCGCGCCATGTACTTCCACGCCATCGAAGCCCGCGCGCCTGGCCATCTCGGCTCCGCGCTGGAATAGCGTAACGATGCCGGAAATTTCGCGGGTCTCGAGCGCGCGCGGCGTCACGAAATCCTGCATCCCGGTATAGGTCACGGCCTGCCCCGTCGGCCGCTGCGCCGATGGACCCACAGGCGTGGCGTTGTTTGGCAGCAAGCTCGGATGGGAAATCCGCCCGCAGTGCTGCAGCTGAACAAAGACATGGCCCCCGGCCGAGTGCACCGCGTTCGTCACGCGGAGCCAGCTTGCCACCTGGTTATCAGTGTAAATCCCCGGGGTGAAGGGATAGCCCACGGCCTCTGGCGAGACAGGCACGGACTCGGTAACGACCAGACCGGCACTGGCGCGCTGTTGATAGTAGGTCACCATCATGGGCGGCGCGACGCCGTTTTCATCGGCGCGATTTCGCGTCATCGGTGCCATGACCATCCGGTTGGCAAGTGTCAGGTCACCTAACTGAAACGGTTCGAACAAATCTGCAGACATGATGATCTCCGGCAGCCTGGTGTGGAAGAAGTAGGACGGCCGACCTACATCGAAGAATAGGACGACCGCCCTAGACTGTCAAGGACCGGAACAGATAGACTTCGATGATGCGGATCAAAAATCCTCGTTGAGCCAAGATACGGCAGGACGCCGGCGCTGGTCTGAATTTGGAAATCGGTTTTTGAACGTTGTGCGATCTCAGCAAACTCGGCTTCTTGTGTTGCGGGGGCCGTATTTTTCAACAAGGATACGCTTCGATTTCAAACCTACTGTGCGGCAGGGTTTGTTCGAGGCTAGACTCGGGCCGATGCCGCACCAACCGGGAGCCCCATGTCCCCCGAATTCCTCCTCACCACGCTGATCGTCGTCGTGTCGCCCGGCACCGGAGTGCTGTACACGCTGGCGGCGGGGTTGTCGCGCGGCGCGCGGGCGAGCGTGGTCGCCGCGTTCGGCTGCACGCTCGGCATCGTGCCGCACATGGCGGCGGCCGTCACCGGCCTCGCGGCGCTGCTGCACGCCAGCGCGCTCGCGTTCCAGACCCTCAAGTATCTCGGCGTCGCGTACCTGCTCTACATGGCGTGGAGCGCGCTCAAAGCGCGCGGCGCGCTCGAGGTCGAGCGCGACATCGCGCCGCGCTCCGCGCTCCAGGTGATCGTCACCGGCGTGCTGATCAACATCCTCAATCCCAAGCTCTCGCTGTTCTTCTTCGCGTTCCTGCCGCAGTTCGTGAACCCGGGCGAGCCCGACGCGTTCGCGCGCATGCTGGAGCTCGGCGCCGTGTTCATGCTGGTCACGCTCGTGGTGTTCATCGGCTACGGCGTGTTCGCCGCGGCGGTGCGCCGGCACGTGATCGCGCGGCCCCGGGTGCTGGCGTGGATGCGCCGCGCGTTCGCCGGCGCGTTCGCGCTGCTGGGCCTCAGGCTCGCGTTGGCGGAGCGCTGAGGCATGGGCGAAGCGAAACCCGCCGCCGTCGTCACCGGCGCGTCCTCGGGCATGGGCGCGGCGACCGCGATCAGGCTGGCGGAGCGGGGCTGGAACGTCGCGCTCAACGCCTCGAAGAGCGCGGAGGAGGCGGCGAAGGTCGCGCGGCGCTGCGTGGAGGCGGGCAAGGCGCACGGGGTGAAGGCGATCGTCGCGATCGGCGACGTAGCGGACGACGCCCGATGCCGCGCGATCGCGGAAGCCGCGCTGGAAAAATTCGGGCGCATCGACGCGCTGGTCAACAGCGCCGCGACGACCAAGGTCGTGCCCGGGGCCGATCTCGAGGGCTTGAAGCCCGAGGACTTCGCGCGCATCTTCGCGGTCAACGTCGCAGGCGCGTTCCAGATGATCCGGGCGTGCGCGCCCGAGCTGCGCAAGGCGCGCGGGGCGGTGGTGAACATTTCCTCGAACGCGGGGCTGACGGGCGCGGGCAGTTCGGTCGCCTACAGCGCGTCCAAGGGCGCGCTCAACACCATGACGCTCGCGCTCGCGCGGGCATTGGCGCCCGAAATTCGCGTCAACGCGGTGCTGCCGGGCTACACCCACACGCCGTGGCAGGACCGGTTTCTCGGGCCCGAGAACGCGCGCCGCGTGGCCGAGCATTACCGCTCGACCGCGCCCTTGAGGCGCGACACCACGGCCGAGGACGTGGCCGACGCGGCGCTGTGGTTCATCGCGGGTGCGAAAGGGACCACCGGACAACTCCTGGTGGTCGACAGCGGCAACCACCTGTTCGTCAATTCGCCCCCGCCGAGAAGATCCTGATCCGGGCTCGGGGCCGGCGCGAGCCGTCCCCCGAGCCGTCCCCCAGGCCATCCCCCTGGCCATCCCCCTGGCCATCCCCCAAGCCATCCCGCTCGCCGTCCCCGCAACCATCCCTGCCGCCGTCCCCGGCGCCATCCCCGGCGCCATCCCCGGCGCCATCCCCGGCGCCAGCGTTCCCGCCGTCGTCGGCGCCGCGCCTGGCGCGCGCGCTGGACCCAAGCCAGGGGAGCGGGACCGGGGCGGAGCCGACGACGGGGCTTGGGCCCGGCCGGGCGCGGCCCCGGCGAATCGCCCCGCCCGCGGGCGGCATTTCCTTTGACTCCAAGGGGTTGGTTAAGGCTTTGGCGGATTTGGCCGCCACGATGTTTCCCCAATTCCGTGGCATCAGGGCGTATAAGGACTCGATGCGAGGCAAGGGAGGTGTAGGGATGCACCGGTACCTCAAGGTTTGCGCCGGACCGGTTTCGGTCTTGGCGCTGGCGTTTTTTCTCTCCGCTCAAGGCCCGGCCCGGGCGGAGGACGGGTTTTTCGACAAGGCCGGCAAGGCGTTCAGCGGCGCGTGGGAGGCCACCAAGACCGGGGCCGGCAAGGCCTGGGAAGGCACCAAGAGCGGCGCCGAGGGAATCTGGAAAGGCGCCAAGGACACGACCGGCTCCGCGGTCGACGGCACGCGCAAGGCGTTCCTCGAGCACAAGGCGCGGGATTGCCCGAACTGCGACTTGCGCGCGGTCGACCTGTCGGGGGCGGACCTCGCGGGCGCGGATCTGCGCGGGGCCGATCTGCGCGGGGCCAATCTCAGCAGCGCCAATCTCGCCAACGCGCGGCTCAGCTCCAGCACGGTGCGCGCCGCGGACGGCAAGGACTTCACGCGCCGCGCGGATTTGCGCGACGCCAATCTGACCGCGGCGGTCCTGCGCGACGCGGATTTGCGCCGCGCGCAGCTCGACGGCGCCAACCTGGCGCGCGCGGACCTGACCGGCGCGGATCTGCGCGACGCCTCGGTGACCACGGGCGAGCTGACCCAGCAGGGGGTCGCGGCCAGCAAGGTGCTGCTGTGCCGGGCGGTGCTGCCCGACGCGACCAAATGCGAAAGCCCGAGCGATCCGCGCTGCGGCTGCGCGACCGCCTCGGCCGCGCCGGCGGTTCCAGGCCAAGGACCGGTGCAAACGCCGGCTCCGGCCCGGCAGGGTCTGGGCGCGCAGCCCGCTGCCGGCACGGTGGTGATGCCGAGCCAGCCCGCGCCCGGCACGGTCGTGACGCCGAGCCAGCCGACCCAGCCCGCGACTTCTTCGTCCGCGGCGATGCCGAGCCTGCCCGGTTCCACGGCAGCGCCGGCGGCGACGGCGCCGAGCCCGACCGCGAGCGGCGGCGCCGTGACCTCGACGCCGCTGCCCGCGCTGCCGAAGTAAGCCGCGGGGCCGAAGTAAGCCGCGGGGCCGAAACAGGCCGGCCGCGCCGCGATGGCGCGGCGGCGCGCGCGCAAAAAATTCGGGGCCGGAAGCGGTTCGCCCGCCGCCGGCCCCGGTCCGTTTCAAAGACCCGGATTGCGGTCCGCGCCTCAGGCCGCGGCCGAGGTGTCCTTCGGCCGGTAGGCCATCGAGCAGTGCTCGTCGCAATAGGGCCGGCCCGGCTCCGCCTTCTTGCAGCAGAAGCGGAAGCTGGGCTCGCCGGGATGGCCGATCGGCCAGCGGCACATCTGCTCGGTCAGGCGCATGGCCTGATTCGCGTCCCACTGCGGCTGCGGCTGGCGGCTGGCGAGACCGAGGCGATGGACCTTGCCGATCACGGCGTTGCGCGTGGTATTGCCCAGGCGCCGGGCGATCTGGCTGGCGCTCAGGCCCTCGGCCCAAAGCCGCCGCAAGTCGGTTACGCGTTGTTCCGTCCACGTCATGTCCTGACCCCGCTGTTCAGGTTGTCCGCTATACCCGCGAGTCCCAGGACATGCCCCCACATGTCCTAGACCCGCATAGGGATGGTACATCGGCACCCCGGACCCTACAACATAAGGTATGTCCACAGGCTAACCCCCTATATCCGGTAGAGAATCGGGAATCGGCCCCGGACCATCCCCAGGTCCAGGGCCGACGGGACGGGCGCCGGGCCCGGGGCGCCCGGTGGAATCCCGCAGGGGCGGGCAGGGGGTTGAAAAACCATGCGCGGCGGCGCGCGCATACAGTCGATTGCGGCGGAGATGTGGAATTTTGCCGCGTTCAGCCGGCGTTCAGGTGCGGGACCTAAAGTCGCGGGCGACGAACACGCGCGGGCGGCTTGCCCCTCCGAGCCCAGACCCGCGCAGGACCCGAGCGAAGCAGGCGACTCGTTGTTGTCCCCCCGGGTGGCAAGCTTCGTGAAGGAGAAAGGGTGGCCCGCGAAGGCCACCCTTTCTTCGTTTGGGAGCTCGCGGCTTCTTCGCCTGGAGCGGCTTTTTCTTTCGCGCCGCCGGGGCCGCGTACCTGCAATTGGAGTCGGTCGACGCCGGCCGGTCGGCGTCCGCTCTTGAGCGAACTACGGACTCACGCCGAACATCGCGCCAAGTCCGAAAAGCGCCAAGTGCGGACTAGTGCAATCGCGCGCCCGGCGTGGCTTGCCAATCGGTTCCCATCTAACACGGGCCGCGCCTGATCACGGTCGCGCCGGCACAATGGGCCCGGCAAGGGTTGGAAAAAGTGAGTTCGGCACCTTCCGGCGTGCGCCCGCACACGGGATCGAACTCCATCGTGCAGATACACGGGCGAGGCTGCGTCACCGCTGGTGCTGTGGGACCAGTGGAAGGCGGCCGGTCCGCAGCCGGAGGGCTAGAAGTATTCTTGTCCTCGGCATGAACCGTACCGGCCCCGAATACGGCAACGACGGCACTGAGCCATAGGCCGACGACGAGCGCCTGATGTCGCAAGAGAAATCCCATTCTTGCAGCTAAACTTGGCGATGGGGCCGCAACCGGAAGTTCACCCGAACCTCCGGGACGGCAGCAAGAATGTGCGCTGGCTCGAGCGCATACCTTAACTCGCTAACCGCATTGGCTATTGTAACGCTGTATATCGTCTTCGAGCTGCCGCCTCATGCGCTGGCACTCCTGGAGTTGTTGCGGCGACAAGCTGCCGGAGCACGACGAATTGTATGAGTTTCGCGCGGACTGTATTCGCGCCGCCCAGTTTCGGCAATATGCCGAGTCTCGCGGCGTCGCTTGCACGTATTGCATTGAGCCCGGCGCTTGAATCGAATTCTCGGCTCTCGCCTCAAAAGAACCGGCCGCGGCAGAAAGAAGGATCGCCATGCAGGCGATCCGCGCATTTCGCAGAACGGTTGACATGCGCCGGCCCCGAATGGATTCGATGGCTAACTATTGCCACCCGTCCGCATCTTTGTGCATTGATCTGGGTCATCGAGAATGAACCTGCGTCGGCGGGCGCGCATGGCACGTCGGCAAAGGGTCGATGAGGAAATCGGGGTCCAGGAAATCGCAGTCAGAGTAAAGTTGCTCGACTGCGGTCAGCGCAACGAAGCCCCTACCCGTTCCTCCCCATCGCCACTGCCAGCGTGCCCGCGCCGATCAGGCACGTGCCGCCCAGGCGGTTGACGGCCGACTGCACCCGGGGCTTGCGGATCGCGCGGCGCGCGGCCGAGGCCATCAGGCCGTAGAGGCTCGCGTTGACGGCCGCGAGGCCCACGAAGGTGAGCGTCACGACCGCGAGCTGCGGCGCCATCGCGTGGGCCGGATCGAGGAACTGCGGCAGGAACGCGATGAAGAACACGATCCCCTTGGGATTGAGCGCGGTCACCGCGAAAGCGTGGAACAGGATGCGGGCGCGGCGGGTTTCGCCGCCGCCTTCCGCCGCGTCGGCCGCGCCGTCCGCCCCTGGGCCGTTCGCGCCGTTGCCCGCGGCCGCGGGGGCAAGCCAGAGCTTGACCCCGAGATAGATCAGGTACGCGGCGCCCGCCCACTTGACCGCGGTGAACAGCGCGGCCGAGGCCGCGAGCACCGCGCCCACGCCCAGGACCGAACAGCTGAGCGCCGTGAAATCGCCCAGCGCCACGCCGGCCACGGTGGCCCAAGTCGCGCGCCGCCCGTGCGTGAGGGCGTAGGAGACCACCAGCATCACGGTCGGGCCGGGGATCGCCAGCAGCACGGCGGTGGCGGCGGCGAAGGCGAGCCAGGCTTGGAAGGACATGGAGGGCTCCGCACGGGTTCGAGGGTCCGCGCGATCAATCCATCGTTTCGCGGAAAGGGCAACGGCGATTTTGCGCGGGGGTGCTTTGTGAGGCTCGCGGTGAGGGGTGGGGACTCGCTCTTGCGCTTCCCTCGGCCGTCATGGCCGTGCTTGTCGCGGCCATCCACGGCGTCAGGCTGCGAAAGCCATGCCGAACGAGGCTGCGCGCCTCTCGGCGGCGGTCTGCCGCCGCCTCGACGTGGGCGACCGCGACAAGCCTGGTCATGACGGCCTTGGGGTTTGAGACGACCGCCCGTCAACCGGACTGTTGGCGTGTCCGGTCCCAGCCGGGACGGCCTTGGGACAGGCGCTATGTCTTCTTGGCGCGCAGCCTGGCGCGCAGCTTGTCGGTGGCCTTGGCGTCGACCTGGCCGCGCTGGAGGACGACGCCATAGACGTCGCGCGCCGCGCGGGCCGAGACGAGTTCTTCGCGCACATCGTGCGCGACTTTCGCGGGATCGCGCCTCAGCGGATCGCCGTAGCCGCCGCCGCCCGCGATCTCGAGGACCACGGCGTCGCCCGCGGGCACGGTCTGCTGGCCCTTGGTGCGCAGCTTCTTGCCCGAGCGCAGGCCCACGCGCGCGGCGCCCCCGTCGCGCCCGCCCTTGAGGCCCTTGGGCGGATTGTCCACGCGCTCGGCGGTCAACAGTACGCTGAACGGGCTTTCGTCCACGGTGCCGACCACGAGGCGATGGCCGAGGCCGCCGCGCTGCCGCCCCGCGCCGCCGGTGTCCTGCCTGAGCTCCTTGCGCCAGAACACCACGGGCGAGATGCTCTCGGTCACCTCGACCGCGATGGTGCGCACGCCCGAGGGAAAGGCGGTGGCCGAGAGGCCGTCCTTCGCGGGGCGCGCGCCCATCCCCCCGGCGTGGAAGCTGAGCACGTCGAACTTCCTGAGATTGCCGCGCGAACCCGCGACCTCCCCGGGATCGACCGCGAACTCGCCGCCGCGGAACGTGGGGTTCCACAAGCTGGCGGAGCTTTGCGCGGGCACGGCGCCGATGCCCGCGGACGCGCCCATCGCCCGGTCGAGGCAGCCGAACACCAGGTCGGGCAGGGCGTGGCCGATGCAGTGGCGCATCGCCACGGGCGCGGGGTGCGACGCGTTGAGGATGCAGCCCTCGGGCGCCGTCACCTCGACCGCCGAGAGCGAGCCGTAGTTGTTCGGCACGTCGCCGCCGAGGATGCAGTTGACGCCGAACGCGGTGTAGGCCTGGGTGTAGTTCAGCACCACGTTGATGCCGTACTGGCTCGCGGGCGAGGTGCCGGCGTAGTCGACCTGGATCTTGTCGCCCGCGACCTTGAGGGCGGCGCACAGCTCGATCGGTTTCTCGTAGCCGTCCATGGTGAGGCGGCTCCGGTAGGTCCCCGCCTTGAGCTTGCGGACGCGCCCGGCGAGCGCGGCGCGCGAGGAATCCACGATGTAGTCGGAGAGCGCCTCGATGTCCTGGATGGCGTACTCGCGCATCATCGCGGCCAGGTACTTGGCGCCCTCCTCGTTGGACGAGGCGCAGGAGAAGATGTCGCCCAGCACCTGCTCCTTCTCGCGCACGTTGACGCGCAGCATCTCCAGGAGGTCCTCGTTC